>Ga0181525_10000835_pt1 | contig 26843 bp, 25 predicted proteins | sample PEATcosm2014_Bin_48_FD_121100 | JGI IMG/M metagenome (GOLD analysis project Ga0181525, IMG submission 121100) | Peatland microbial communities from MTU Mesocosm Facility, Houghton, MI, USA - PEATcosm2014_Bin06_10_metaG | ecosystem: Environmental > Terrestrial > Soil > Wetlands > Peat | place... | reverse complement strand
ACGGACCGTACCGGAACCTTCCGCTGCTCCCGGACCGCCCGCGCCGCGACCGCCCCCGCCGCCACGGGCCATCCGGGCCGGGACCCGGCGGCCCTAACGGCCCCGGCGGTCCCGGCGGCCCAGGCGGTCCCGGCGGCCGCCGCGGCAGGGTCAAGGTCAAGGGCAGCTGGTGGCGGCACTGGACGCTGCGCAAGGCGATCGGCTTGCTGGCCGCTATCGTCGGCGCGTTCATCGTGATGGGCGCGATCGTGATCGCCGTCTTGTACGAGGAAACCCCGGTCCCCACCGAGGCGATGGAGGCCACCAGCTACGTGCAGACCGTGGTCTACTCCTCCGACGGCACCCTGATCGGCCGGTTCGGCACGACCGACCGCCAGATGATGGCGCTGGACCAGATCCCGCAGAACCTCGTCGACGCGGTCCTCGCCATCGAGGACAGGAACTTCTACAACGAGGGCGGCATCTCGCTCGAGGGCATCGCCCGGGCCTCCTACGAGGACATCACGGGCGGCGACGGCTCGCTGCAGGGCGGCTCCACCATCACCCAGGAGTTCGTCAGGAACTACTACGTCGGCGTCGGCTCCCAGCAGACGCTGAGTCGCAAATTCAAGGAGATCTTCGTCTCGCTCAAGGTGGGCAAGGAGAAATCCAAGCAGTGGATCCTTGACAACTACCTGAACACGATCTACCTCGGTAACGGTGCCTACGGGGTCGCCGCGGCGGCGCAGACCTACTTCGACATCCCGCCGCAGGACCTGAAGGCGAAGCTGACCACGGCGCAGGCCGCGGTGATCGCCGCCATCATCCAGCAGCCGAGCACCTACCCGCTGCAGCCGTACCACGCCCAGCTCGTGGCGCGCTGGCACGTCGTGCTGAACGACATGGTGCAGATGGGCGACCTGACCGCCCAGCAGGCCGCGGCGATGAAGTTCCCGACGCCTGGCGACCACGTCCCGCAGAGCTTCGGCAAGGACGTCTGGGACCCCTACATCATGGACATGGTCAAGAACGAGCTGATCGACGATTACCACTTCAGCCAGTCGCAGATCGACGACGGCGGCTACACCATCCGCACCAGCATCGACGACGCGAAGATGCAGCAGCTCTACGACGCGGTCATCCAGAACGAGGCGACGATCAACGCCAGCGCCGACCCGATGCAGTACTACATGCACGTCGGCGCGGTGCTGGAGAATCCGGCGAACGGCGAGATCGAGGCGCTCTATCCCGGTCCCGGGTTCCCCGGGTACAAGTACAACAACGTCGGGCCGACGATCACCGCCAAGGAATGCAAGAAGATCGACTGCGAAGTCAACATGGCGGTCTACAACCGCGAGCAGGTCGGCTCCTCCTTCAAGCCCTACATCCTGGCGCTGGCCGTCAAGCAGGGCATGAACGTGCAGACCAGCACGCTCGACGGGTACAACGACATCTGCATCCCGCCGGACACGTCGCCCTCGGCGTACCCGGTGTCCGCGATATACACCTCGCAGGGCCTTTCCTGCCCGGCTGCCGACCCCGGCTACTACCCGCTCCCTAATGACGATGCCGGCGAGAACCACGCGTACACGCCGCAGATGGCGATGGCGGAGTCGATCAACACCGCGTACGCCGACCTGTGGCACGTCGTGGCGGGCGCGGGCAGCGAGAACCTCCTCAGCTTTGCCAAGGAACTCGGCGTGGACACCGTCGACTCCGGGCTGGCGGGTATGCAGGACCAGTCGGGCGTCGCCCTCGGCCAGGCGTCGCTGACCGTCACCGAGCAGGCCACGATGCTGGCGACCATCGACAACAACGGTGTCTACAACGACGCCCACGTGATCACCTCGATCACCAGGAACGGCGTGCAGACCCCGCTCGATATCACCACCCGCCTGGTGTTCAACGCGAACCCGCAGCTGAATACGGACGAAGCCAGCGAGGTCCAGTACGCGATGTCCGCGGACACCGCCGGCTACGGCACCGCGCCGAACGCCGCGATGAGCGACGGCCAGGAGATCATCGCCAAGACCGGCACCACGAACACCGCGCAGTCGGCGTTCTTCATCGGCGCCATCCCCAAGCAGACCCTCGCGGTCGCGATCTTCACCAACGAGCAGGGCAAGGGCACGCAGTCGCTGAACAACCTCGGCGACGTCTACGAGGGCGGCTACGGCGGCACCTGGCCGGCCAACATCTGGCACACGTACGCCGAGGACGAGTTCGTCCCGATGGGAGTCGAGCAGTTCACTCCGCCGGTGTTCACCGGAGCCACCTGGAACGAACTGCCGCCGAACCTGCGGCACCCGGCGAAGCCCAAGAAGAAGAAGGGCCCGACCGCCAACCCGACGACCCAGCCGACCGAGCCGGGGAACCCCTACCCGTACCCGACCTACAGCTGCGATCCCAAGGTCGTGACCTGTACTCCCACCAACCCGAACCCTGTCCAGAGCTACACCCCACCGCCCGACCAGAACGGCAACGCGTTGAAGGCGGGCGCCGCGGTCGGCGGCGTCTTCGCCGGGCTGCCCGTGACGTGCCTGTGGGTCAGACGGCGGACGCGCAAACGAGGTCGCGGGCGCGGTTAGATAGTGAGGGTGGACGACGCCTCGGGGTCGACCGACACGCGGCTAGAGCGCCGCCCGGCCTGGCCCGCCTTCGCTGTTGCTCTCGGCGGCACCAGCGTGCTCGTCACTGCCTCGGTGCTCAGCATGGTGCTCGCGTTCTTGGAGAAGGCGCCGTGCCGCTCCGGTGACTGGAACAACTACGCCAAGCAGTTCCAGCACGCCTGCTACACCGACATCTACCCGCTGTACTACACCGAAGGCCTGTCCGCCGGGAAGGTCCCCTACGTCGGCCACAAGGTCGAGTACCCGGTGCTGATCGGCGGCGCCATGGAGGCCGCCGCCTGGCTGGTGAAGAACGTCAACCCGGTGATCCAGGGCCGGGAGTTCTTCGACGCCACCGTCGTGCTGCTCGCCGCCTGCGCGGTGGTCGGCGTGCTCGCGACCGCATGGGCGGCCGGTCCCGACCGGCGCTGGCAGGCGCTGCTTGTCGCGCTGTCGCCGGCGTTCATCCTGAACGCGTTCGTCAACTGGGACCTGATCGCGATGGCGCTGACCGCGATCGGGATCGCCGCCTGGGCGTCCCGCCGCACCATGTGGGCGGGGGTCTTCCTCGGCCTCGGGGTGGCGGCGAAGTTCTACCCGCTGGTGGTCTTCGGCCCGCTGCTGCTGCTTTGCCTGCGGACCGGGAAGATGCGCGAGTTCGGCCAGACGCTGGCCGCCGCCGTCATCGCCTGGCTGGCCGTCGACCTGCCGGTTATGATCGTCGCCCCGTCCGGCTGGGCCTGGTTCTACGTGTTCAGCAAGGAACGCGGCGCGGACTGGGGCTCGATCTGGTACCTGTTCGAGCACTACAACACGCCCGTCCTCGGCAACTACCAGCTCAGCCAGCTCAACTTGATGTCGGCGGCGTTCTTCGCGGTCGCCCTCGCCGCGATCGCGCTGCTCGCGCTGGCCGCGCCGCGCCGCCCCCGGCTGCCGCAGCTGTGCTTCCTGGTGCTTGCCGCGTTCCTGATGACGAACAAGGTGTGGTCGCCGCAGTACATCATCTGGCTGGTGCCGCTCGCGGTGCTCGCCCGCCCCCGGTTCTGGCCGTACGTGCTCTGGCAGCTCGCCGAGGTCGGCTACTTCTTCGGCATCTGGGGCTACCTGCTGTTCGTGTACCGCCTCGACGGCTACACGTTCACCGGTTACCAGGGCATCGGCAACGGCTGGTACTTCGCCGCGCTCCTTGCCAGGTTCCTCACCGTAGCCTTGCTCGCCGCCTATGTGGTGCGGGACATCATTTATCCAGAACGAGACGTGGTGCGCGTCCGGGGTTCCGACGATCCCGCGGGTGGCATTCTCAACCACGCCGAGGACCGGTTCAGGATCAGCCTGCCGGGGCGGGCTAGCCGCGCAGGTGCTCCTTCAGCCAGCTGATGTCGGCGGCGAGGCCGCCGTCCTCCTCAGGCGTCTCGCAGATCGCGGCCGCGCCGGCCGCGCGGACGACGCCGAGCAGCAGCGCGGGGTCGATCGTCCCCGACAGGATGTTCGCGTGCCGGTCCCGGCCGGAGCCGAACTCATCGCGTGAGTTGTTGCAGTGCACCAGGTCAATCCGGCCGGTGATGGCCTTGATCCGGTCGACCGCGTCGGCAAGCTCGATCCCGGCCGAGTTGGCGTGGCAGGTGTCGAGGCAGAACCCGACGTTCTCGTCGGCTACCGCCTCCCACAGCTGGGCGATCGCGTCCAGCGACCTGGCCATCGCCCCGTCGCCGCCGGCGGTGTTCTCGATCAGCATCGGCAGCGGCCGCTCGATCCGCTCCACCGCCTTGCGCCAGTTCTCCAGGCCGTCGGAGAACGGCACGCCCGCGTTGACATGCCCGCCGTGCACGATAAGCCCCTTGGCGCCGACCGACGCGGCCGCCTTGAGCTGCTGGTCGAGCAGCTTCCTGCTGGGAATCCTGATCCGGTTGTTGCTGGTCGCCACGTTGATGACGTACGGCGCGTGGATGTAGACGTCCACCCCGGCGGCCGCGTAGGCGTCCTTGACGGCGGCCGGGTCCCCGCCGGGTATCACCGGGTCCTTCCAGCCCTGCGGATCGCCGAGGAAGAACTGGACCGCGTCCGCTCCGATGGCTGTCGCCTCGGCCAGCGGGTCGGGTACGTGAAAGTGACCTCCGATGCGCATGAAGCGAGCCTATTCCTTGGTCCCGGCGCTCGGTCCCGGCGCTCGGGACTCAGGCGATGAAGCCGCCCCTGCTCAGGCCAATGGCGAGGCCGACGAACCCGGCGATGATGCCGGCCACGATGAGCACGCGCTGCTCGCGGGTGTTCGAGACCATCTGCAGGTACAGCCCCAGCAGCATCGCGAGCAGGCCGGTGGCGGTGGCGATGATGTGCACGGCCGCGACGGTGTGCGCGTTCCGCACGACCAGGCCGAGCACGAACGACACCAGGCCGGCCACCAGCGTGACGATGATCAGGGCATTCTGCACCGGGTGCGGCTGCCCGTCCGTGTTCAGGATGCGCGGGCGCGGGCCGCTGCGGAGCGTGCCTGCCACGATGACCACCTCCTGGGATCTGTGTCAGACCTATGGTGCCACCGCACATTCTTCCCACGTGCACCGCCCAGGAATCTATCGCCTGGCGGTCCGGTTACTGGCTTCGGGTCGGCTTCGGGTCGGCTCGGGAGCCTCCTTGCGGTCCGGTTTCCGCGCTCTGGTCCAGCTCACTACCCGCGTTGCGGTAAGCTAACGGCGCTGCGGACGACCCGGCCGGCTACCTGAGCCGGCTCGTGACCGCGACACCTCCTGCCACGGAAAGACCGTGGCCGCATCAGTCCAGAGGAGGCTTGGCACGCTCATGCGCCATTACGAGATAATGATCATCCTCGACCCCAACCTCGAGGAACGCACCGTCCAGCCGTCGCTCGACCAGTTCCTGACGGTCGTGACCGGCCGCGGCGGCAAGGTTGACAAGGTGGACATCTGGGGCAAGCGCCGTCTTGCCTACCCGATCGAGAAGAAGCCGGAGGGCTTCTACGCGGTCGTGGACGTGACCGCCGAGCCGGACACCGTGCTGGAGCTCGACCGCCAGCTCAACCTGAACGAGGCCATCCTGCGGACCAAGGTCACGCGGCCCGAGCATCACCACTGAGCGGAGTACCCGATGGCAGCAGGCGATACCCAGATCACGATCGCGGGGAATCTGGTCGATGACCCGGAGTTGCGGTTTACCCCGGCGGGTCAGCCGGTCGCGCGGTTCCGGGTGGCGTCGACGCCGCGGTTCCGCGACAACGCGACCGGTGAGTGGAAGGACGGCGACAGCCTGTTCCTGACGTGCAATGTGTGGCGGCAGGCGGCGGAGAACGTGGCGGAGAGCCTGCAGCGGGGGATGCGGGTGATCGTGTCGGGGCGGCTGCGGCAGCGGTCGTATGAGACCAAGGAGGGCGAGAAGCGCACGGTGTACGAGGTCGAGGTCGATGACGTCGGTCCCTCACTGCGCAACGCCTCCGCCAAGGTGAACCGCGCCGCCCGGTCCGGCAGCAACGGCAATGGCGGCGGCCAGAGCGCACCCGCAGCATCCGGCGCCCGCCCGTCGTCCGACGGCCAGGGCGGCTACGCCGCGGACTCCGACCCGTGGGCCAACGACGGGCCCGGCGGCTTCTCCGACGAACCGCCGTTCTGAGGTTCCGGCGCGCTGAGGTCGCGGGTCAGCAGGCTCCCGCGGCCAGTAGGGGCCTCGACGCCGGGCCCGGTAAGGGGCACACCGGGCCCGGTAAGGGGCACACCGGGTCGTTCGGCCCATCCCGTGGCGAGCATCGTGTACCAGGTGGCGGGGTCGTATTCGTCGGCAGGCTGGGTGCGCACGGGATCCAGAATCTGTTGTCGCCTTCCGGCCGTACCCAGCCCTTGTCGCTGATCAGGTCAGGGGGCGCGCTGCCTTCGGTCATATCTCCGCTCATACCCACCTGCCACTGGTAGCCCGCCGGTCGTCCCATCCGGTCCGGCCCTGCTTCTTTACCCTGATATATGCTGCTATGCCCGTGGCTACCCCGCGTACCCTGGGCAGACCTGAATATGCGGGACCAATCTCAGCAAAGCTGCATATGATTAGCTCTGTGAAAGATACAGTTGATGCGCCGACGCGGGCGGCGCGATCTGGGGGCTCGCAGACCCTTGCGGCGGATCTGCTGGCCGCGGTCAGCGCCATCCGGCGGATCGCCCGCCGGGCGGCACGCGGCGCCTGGCATCAGCAGCCGCTGGCGCCGGCCCAGTCCGAACTGCTCAGGCTGGCCGCGGCCAGGCCCGGCATCAGCGTCGCCGACGCCGCGCACGAGCTGCGGCTCGCGCCCAACACCGTGAGCACGCTGGTCGGCAGGCTAGCCGCCGAGGGCCTGCTCGATCGGGGACGCGCGGCCTCAGACGGACGTTCGGTCCGGCTCACGGTGACCGACAAGGCTACCCAGCGGATCGCGGAATGGCGCGACCTGCGCGCGGACCTGGCCGCCCGGGCCCTCGACCGGCTACCCGCCGGTGACCTGCAGGTCCTGGCCGATGCCGTGCCCGCGCTGCTCCGGCTCGCGGCGGAACTCGACGAGCAGTACAAGGAGCGCGCCGCGGCGGACCGGGACTGGGAACCGGGCGAAGACGCCGGACGCGGACCAACGATCACCGGGAAAGAGACCAAGGAAAGCGGGAGCAAGGGCCCATGAACATGGGTGGCGGCGGCGCCGCAGCTCAGCCGGACGCGGACGGGGGCACCGCGTGCTTAGCGTGCATCGCGCGGACGGGGGCACCGCGCGGCGCGGCGCCGCCGCATAGCGTCACGATACAAGCTTGCTCATACATGTACAAGTCGTAACCAGCAAGACACAAAAGTTCGTCTCAGCCGAACTCACGCCCGGGATGGGGCGGACTTCTGGGGCGCGTCAGTATCTAAGCTGAGCAGCAGGGTTCAGACCTTGGACCGGGAGGAGGGCTAGGGCGTGGCCGAGTTCAGCTACACCGACCTGCTGCCGCTGGGCGCGGATGAGACGCGCTACCGGAGGCTCGCAGTAGAGGGGGTGAGTAACCACGGCTCGTTCGGCAGAAATTTTCTTGAAGTAGAGCCGCAGCTGCTCACCGACCTCGCCGCCGCGGCGATGCACGACATCGCCCACCTGCTGCGGCCCGCCCACCTCCGCCAGCTACGGTCCATCCTGGACGACCCGCAGGCCAGTCCCAACGACCGGTACGTCGCCCGCGACCTGCTGAAGAACGCGTGCATCGCGGCCGGGGGCGTGCTGCCCATGTGCCAGGACACCGGGACCGCGATCGTGATGGGCAAGCGGGGGCAGCACGTGCTGACCGACGGGCGGGACGAGGAGCACCTCGCGCGCGGGGTCTATGACGCGTACACGACGCTGAACCTGCGGTACTCGCAGCTGGCGCCGCTGACCATGTGGGAGGAGCGGAACACTGGGAACAACCTGCCCGCGCAGATCGAGATCTACGCGACCGGCGGGGAGGAGTACAAGTTCCTGTTCATGGCCAAGGGCGGCGGCTCGGCGAACAAGTCGTTCCTGTACCAGGAGACCAAGGCCGTGCTCAGCCCGGCGCCGATGGCCGCGTTCCTCGAGGAGAAGATCAGGTCGCTGGGTACTGCCGCGTGCCCGCCGTATCACCTGGCCATCGTGGTCGGCGGGACGAGCGCGGAGTACGCGCTGAAGACGGCCAAGTACGCGTCGGCTAAGTACCTGGACACGCTGCCTTCGTCCGGGTCCATGTCCGCGCACGGGTTCCGTGACCTTGAGCTCGAGGAGCAGGTGCTCGGCATCACCCGGCGGATCGGCATCGGCGCGCAGTTCGGCGGCAAGTACTTCTGCCATGACGTGCGGGTGATCCGGCTGCCGCGGCACGGCGCCTCCTGCCCGGTCGCGATCGCGGTGTCGTGCTCGGCGGACCGGCAGGCGCTGGCGAAGATCACCGCCGACGGGGTGTTCCTCGAGCAACTCGAGACCGACCCGGCGCAGTACCTGCCGGACGACGTCGGCGACTCCGACGCTGAAGTGGTGGCGATCGACCTGAACCGGCCGATGGACGAGATCAGGGCCGAGCTGACCAGGTACCCGGTGCGTACCCGGGTGTCGCTGACCGGGCCGCTGGTGGTGGCGCGCGACATCGCGCACGCCAAGATCGCCGAGCGGCTCGACGCGGGCGAGCCGATGCCTTCTTATCTGCGCGATCACCCGGTCTACTACGCCGGGCCCGCCAAGACGCCCGCCGGGTACGCGTCCGGATCTTTCGGCCCGACGACGGCCGGGCGGATGGACTCCTACGTGGACAGGTTCCAGGCGGCGGGCGGCTCGCTGGTCATGCTGGCCAAGGGGAACCGGTCGGCGGCGGTCACGGCCGCGTGCAAGCAGCACGGCGGGTTCTACCTCGGCTCGATCGGCGGCGCGGCGGCGCGGCTGGCCAAGGACTGCATCACCCGGGTCGAGGTGCTCGAGTACCCCGAGCTCGGCATGGAGGCCGTCTGGCGGATCGAGGTGCGCGACTTCCCCGCGTTCATCGTCGTCGACGACAAGGGCAACGACTTCTTCGCCGACCCTTCCGGGCCGGTGCTGCAGATCGGCGCACACCCCTGAGCTGGCCTCCTGGCACGATTGGGCGACACTTAATCAATGCTCAGTCGGCGCCTAGAGACCTTTCAGCCAACACCGTGTATGGTCCGCGTATGCACCCTATGGCGGACACCGGGCGGGTGATCGCCGGGCGGTATCGCCTGCAGGAGCCCATCGGCCGCGGTGCCATGGGGATCGTGTGGCGTGCCCGCGACCAGCTCCTCGACCGCGACGTGGCGATCAAAGAGGTGCAGGTCGCCGAGACGCTCACCGATGACGAGCGGGCCAACGCCTACCATCGGACGCTGCGCGAGGCCAAGACCGCCGCCCGGCTCAACCACCCGGCGGTGGTGACCGTCTACGACGTAGCCGAGGACGAGGGCCGGCCGTGGATCGTCATGCAGCTGATCAATGCGCAGTCGCTTGACCAGATACTCGCGGCCTCCGGCCCGCTGTCGCCGCGCCGGGCCGCCGAGATGGGCCGGCAGCTGCTGTCCGCTTTGACAGTGGCACACGCCGCCGGGGTGCTGCACCGGGACGTGAAGCCGAGCAACGTTCTGCTGGGGGTGGACGATCGGGCGGTGCTGACCGACTTCGGCATCGCCACTTTCCAGGGCGACCCCAGGCTTACCCAGACCGGCATGGTGATGGGATCGCCCGGGTTCACCGCGCCCGAGCGGATCCGCGGCGGGGACGCGTCGCCCGCGTCCGACCTGTGGTCGCTCGGCGCCACGCTGTACGCCGCGGTGGAGGGGCACGGGCCATTCGAGCGGCGCGGCGGGGCCATCACCACGATGTCCGCCATAATCAACGAGGACGCGCCGGAGGCGACGGCGGCGGGGGCGCTCGGGCCGGTGATCTCCGCGCTGCTGCGCCGGGAGCCTGAGGACCGGCCGGACGCGGGCGCCGCCATGCGGATGATCTCCGACGTCATCCCGCTGCTGCCGGCCAGGTCCGAGCCCTCGCCAGCCAGCCACGAGCCGACCGTGCTGTCCCAGCCCGCTGCGTTCGCGCAGACGTCCGTGGACGCGCTCGGTCCGGGCGTGTCGCCCTCGGGCGGCCCGGCGGCTGGGGCTGGCGGTCGTTCGGTAGGCGCTGACGTGCCATCGACCGAGTCGGGGGTGCCTTCGGCGGTCGCCGGGACCGAGGGCAACACGGCGTTCGGCAGCCCGACCGCGACGACCAGGCCCCAGTCGGTCGGCGAGGAGGCGGCGTCCTACGGGGGGCTGGCAGCCGGAGGGCCGGCGGCTGGGGGGCCGGCGGCTGGGGGGCCGGCGGCTGGGGGGCCGGCGCCGCCGGATTTCTCCTCCTGGTACGGTTCTGCGCCGCGATCCGCGCCTGCGGCCTCTTCAGCCGCCTACCAGCCGACCGTCGGGCCGGGGGGCTGGCCGGGAGCTCCGCCGCAATGGTCAGGCGCGGCACCGCGTTCGGGCGTCCCGGCGGGGTACGCGCCCGGGTACCCGCCGCCCAAGCCACGGCGGTCGGGACTGTGGTGGAAGATCGCGCTGGTGATCCTGGCCGTGCTCGGCGCCGGCGCGGGCGCGGCCACCGCCGTGCTGCTGCACAACAATCATTCCGGCTCGCCGCAGACCACCACGACCCCGACCGTGTCGAGGTCTGGTTCGGGGCCTGGGACGACGGGCACGCTCCCGCCGGCCAGCCTGCAGATCGTCGACGCGATCAACATGAAGGCGACGGGTCCGCTGCCGGCCGGGTTCAAGGTCTTCGCGCTGGGGGCTCAGCCCGGCGAGGACGCGGGCTGGAGCCTGGCAGCGCCTGCCAACTGGAGGATGACCACCACTGGCAAACGGACATTCCTGCGGGATCCGGCGGCGGCGAACGTGTACATCCAGATCGACCTCACGCCGCACACCTTCCCGAACTCCATGCTGCACGAGGCGCAGTACATCAAGCAGCAGTCGCTGGCAAAGGGCAGCTTCCCCGGATACGTGCAGCAGGGGCTGGCCGCGATACCGATCCGCGGCACCGAGGGGTCCTACTGGAAGTTCACCTGGCAGGACGGGAGCGTGCAGCAGCAGGCCATCGACCTGCTGTTCGTCATTCCTACGTCGACGGGCTCGCAGTCGTACGCGCTGTACATGACCGCGCCTGCCGACACGTTCGGCCAGTTCCGGCCGATCTTCGACGAAGAGGCGGAGACCTTCGTACCGCAGACGTGACCGCGACGGACGCCGCGCCGGGGCGGCGGCCTGGGCGCGGCGGCGTGTCGCGGCGGAGGGCCGGGCCGCGAGGCCGGCTGGTTATCTCACCGGCCTCGCGGATGCCATCCGGGGGCGGCTAGTACCAGCCGGTGTCCTCCTCGTGAGCCCAGGCGCCGCAGGGCGATCCGTAGGTGGCCCTGATGTAATCCAGGCCCCAGCGGATCTGGGTCGCCGCGTCGGTCTGCCAGTCCGGTCCGGCGGCGGCCATCTTGCCGCCCGGCATCGCCTGCGGGATGCCGTAGGCGCCGGTGCCCGGGTTGTAAGCGGTCACGCTCCAGCCGCTTTCGTGCGCCCACAGCGGGTCCAGGCAGGCAAACTGGCCGGATGACCAGCCGAACGAGCCGAGCATCGCCTCGGCGATCTGCTGTGGCGACCCGGTAGCCGCCGGTTCCGCAGTCGCGGCGGGTTGCTGCGGCCCCGCCGCCGGGGCGGCCTGGGATTGGGCCGTCGCGGTGCGCTTCGCGACCCGCGCCGCCATCTTCGCGGTGAGCTGCGTGGCCGCCCGCTGCGCGGAGACGTCGCGGATCTGGTCCGCGCGCTGCGCGAGGCTGAAGCTGATCTGTGAGTCGGTTTGGGCTTGCGGCCGGGTTTGCGGGACGGCCAGCCGGCCGGTTAGTTCCGGCTGCGACACGCCGATAGCCGCGTAGGCGCTACCGCGTGCGGTCCCGCCAGCTCCGGTGGATCCCGACGGCCATGTCGCCGCGGTGGCCAGTGAGGCCGCGGCGACGGAGAACGCGCCTGCCGCGACGAATGCGATGGTCTTGGATCGAGTGCACTGAGCAGTACGGTGCCGTGACAAGGGGACCTTTCGGTGGTTCGCGTGTCACGCGATGTGCGTCACCCCTGATCGCAACCGCCGCCGCGACTGTCGCTGACGACGGGCATCTGCACGTGGGACTGGCGCGGGTCAGGGCGCCGGGCTACTCAAGGCTGCCACCCAGGTGCGGGGTGCTGTCGGTTTTCAACAATGCAGACAATAATTGCACTCCGGAACCGAAATCATGTGTGAGGTAGATCACGTGTTGCCGGCGTGTCGTCCGCAGGACATCGGAAATTCGCCATTTACCTACGCATTCACCGCTCAGCGAACGGCCGGGATTTCTTGTATGACGAAACTCACATTAGCATTAAAACCTCATATTAGGGCTGAAACAGGGCGTGGCGTTTCGTCAGTAGTAACCGTTGGCAAGCTCGAATGACCACGCTGCGCAGGGGTTCCCGTAGATCGCCTTGATGTAGCCCAGACCCCATCTGATCTGGGTCGCGGGATCGGTCTGCCAGTCGGCTCCGGCGCTGGCCATCTTGGAGCCGGGCAGCGCCTGCGGGATGCCGTACGCGCCGCTGGGGTTTTCCGCGTCGTACACCCATCCGCTTTCCCTGTTCCACAGGTCGAGCAGGCAGCCGAAGTAGGTGGTCGGGCTCCACCCGAAGCTGGCTAGCATGCCGTAGGCAATTGACTGCGCCGAGCCCGGATTTGGCGGGGCTGAGGAGACGTAGACGATTCCGCCGGTGCCGTTGCCTGAGTTGGAATTGCCGAGGGCCGCGGCTACCTGGGCGGGTGAGGCCAGCTTGGGCTTGGCCACGACGTCCATCGTGTTGGCCGCCGCCGTCATCGTGATCAGCTGCTCACGCTCGGCTTCAAGCAGGGACATCGTGCGGCTTCCCGGTACCGCCTCGATGGCCTGGATGGCGCTAAAGGCGCTGGTACCCGGGGCGATGATCTCGGCGCCGACCGCAACGCCTATGACCGCTATCGCCGCGACAACCGCGACAGGAAAGACAATGCCGAAACGCCGGATCAGGCCCCGTTTACGCCTACTGCTGCGGGGCCCGGTCCGGTGTCGCGACAAGGCAGTCCTTTCGTTCGGCCATGCCCGCGTTACAGTCAGCGTCCGCTCGATGCATTCCTGCATTCGGCCGCGGGCCTGCGCGGTAACCGTTGCCGCGCCGCCGATCGCCGCACCTGACCTGGTGCGCCTCCTGGCCCGCCTCGCACAAGTACCGCTGGCGCATAAGAATGCCAGAAAGCGGGCATGACCGCGCAGAACTTCCGCAAGAAACACCAGCGACGGTTTACCGAACCCGGCTGTGATGAGTATCACAGCACAATAACACTCATTGTAACTGAATTAGTAGCCGCCTGTCATCGGCGGCATCGGCTACTGGTCCGGTTCGCCTGCCTTCTCGTCGCGGTTTGGCCCCCGGCCGGGGGCCAGCCGGAAGCGGCCAAACCCCTTTGGGCAATCGATTTCCTCGTGTGCGGTACCGCGCTAGGTTGTCGAGTTGAGTCCATCCTTGTCCAAGCCTGAAGGGAATCCGATGAAGTGACCCATGGCTCCGACAGCGACGGCCAACACGGCGACAGTTCTCACCCCTGGTGGAACCCGGCGACCGAGGCGCAGGCGTTCGGGGGGAGCCTGGGCGTCGACGACATCCGGGCTCTTTTTGATTTATCCCGAACATATGGTGGTTCCCGTCCTCCGCCCGCGGCCTCGTGACGCGCGGTTTGCCGTGCTGACACAATCGGAGGATGGAAACACCTTTGTCCCCCGTTGACTTCGCCCGCCGGACCCGCCGCCTGCACGGCGCTCGCGAGGCGGTCGTCGACGGCGATCTGCGGCTGTCGTACGAGCAGTTCTTCGACCGCTGCGACCGCTGGTCATCGGCGCTGCAGGCACTCGGGGTGCGGCCGGGCGACCGGGTGGCCACGATCGCGCCGAACACCCACGCGCAGCTGGAGTCCTTCTACGCGGTCCCGCAGATCGGGGCCGTGCTCGTGCCGATCAACTACCGGCTGACCCCGGAGGACTTCGTCTACATCGTGAATCACTCCGGTGCCACCGTGGTCTGCGCCGCGGCCGAGTACCTGGCGGCCGTGGACGGCGTGCGCGACCGGATGCCGGAGGTCAGGCACTTCGTAGCGTTCGAGGGGAGCGGTGCTTCCGAAGGCCAGGCCGAAGGCTGGATCGACTACGAGGCCGCGATCGCCGCGGCGAGCCCGGACTTCAGCCGGCCAGAGATCGGCGAGCGGGACCTGCTCACGATCAACTACACCAGCGGCACGACGGCGCGGCCGAAGGGCGTGATGATCACCCACAGGAACGCGGCGATGAACACCATCGGCACCCTGCTGCACCTGCCGATCGCGGTCGGCGAGCGGTACCTGTGGACGTTGCCGATGTTCCACGCCAACGGCTGGACCTACACCTGGACGGTGACCGCGGCCGCGGGCACCCACGTCTGCCTGCGCAGGGTCGACCCGGCCGTCATCTTCGGTCTAATCAGGGACGAACAGGTGGGCTCGCTGTGCGCGGCGCCGACCGTGCTGATCACGCTGGCCAACGCCCCGGCGGAGGCGCGCGGCGAGGTTCCGCCCGGGGTGCGGGTCGTCACGGCCGGGGCGCCGCCCGCCGCGGCCACGATCGAGCGGCTCGAGGGCCAGTTCGGCTGGGAGGTCACCCAGGTCTACGGCCTGACGGAGACCGCGCCCTTCATCACGATCTGCGCCCCGCTGCCCGAGCACGAGGGCCTGCCGCCCGCCGACCGCGCGGTCATCAAGGCGCGGACCGGCGTCGAACTGCTGACCTCCGGCGAGCTGAAGGTGGTGGACGCCGAGGGGGACGAGGTGCCCTGGGACGGACAGACCGTGGGCGAGATCGTGGTGCGGGGCAACGTCGTCATGGACGGCTACTACAACGACCCGGAGGCGACGCAGCGCGCGATGGGCGACGGCTGGTTCCACACCGGCGACGCCGCGGTGGTTCACCCCGATGGCTACACGCAGATCCGTGACCGGCTCAAGGACGTGATCATCAGCGGCGGGGAGAACATCTCCTCGGTCGAGGTGGAGGGGGCGCTGCTACGGCACCCGGCCGTGCTCGAGGTCGCGATCGTAGGCCTGGCGGACGAGAAGTGGGGCGAGGCGCCGTACGCTTTCGTCGTGCTCCGCGAAGGCGCGAGCGCCACCGAGGCCGACATCATCGCGTTCGCCCGCGACCAACTCGCCCACTTCAAGGCACCGCGCGGGGTGGCGTTCGTCACCGAGCTGCCCAAGACCGCGACCGGAAAGATCCAGAAGTACGTGCTGCGCAAGGGCGCGCCGAACCTAGCCGCCCAGTAGGCGGCCGGCCGTCTCGGGGTACGGCCGACCGTCTCGGGGTGCTGGTGGTGCGGCGGTCGGTTCGGGATGTTGCCGGAGCTGCCGTTCGGCGATTCGGCCGGTCCGGTCCTCGGCCGCTGCGCCTGGTTACCAGTCGAACGCGTCGGCGAGGGTCTGGTAGTCGAACAACTCGGTCTGGTCGAACCAGAGGTCCACCTCGTACTTGGCCTCTTCGAGGTTGCCCGAGGCATGGACCAGGTTCGCGACAGCCTTGCCGGTCGCGATGGCGACCGATTTGGACTGGTGCGCGAAGTCACCCCGGATCGAGCCCGGCTGGGACTCGTTCGGATAGGTCGAGCCCACGATCTTGCGCACCGTGGCCACCGCGTCCTCGCCCTCCACCACGAACGCGATGACCGGGCCGCGCTGCATGAACGCCGCGGTCGCGTTGTAGACACCTGCTCCCAGCCGCTGCTCCAGGTCGAAATAGTGCTTGCGAGTGAATTCCGCACTCATCTCGCGCATCTTCACGCCGATGATCTTCAATGCCGCATCCTCAAACCGCTGGATGATGCGCCCGGCCAGGCCACGGGTTACGGCGTCCGGCTTCAGCACGACAAGCGTGCGCTCACGCAACTGCTGAGAGTCGACCACAATGATCCTTTCCCCTTTTTACGATGGACACAGGGTAGCGGTCGTGACGGGCAGCAGCGGCGTTGTCGGGCACGGGCTGAACGAGAGGCTCCCTCGGGCGCAACGGGTTATCCGCGCCGGTCGGCGGACTTGTTCCGGAACATGTTTCAATTCTGCCGTGGAAGTGATCAAAGCCGACGGCCGAAGTCCCTCGCGGATGACGATCAGGTAGGTACCTGCTGGCCCTCGGGCACCGGCGGATAGGCGTCGTGGCCGGTCCCCATGGCTGGCTCGCGACCGAGGAACGACTGCGCGGCCATCAGGCCGCGCTTGCGGGTGCGGGGGTACTCCCCGACCCGGACCTCGTCGAGCACGGGCTTCCGCATCGACGGCGGCCGCGAGGCCGCGACCGCGCTGCTGAGGCTGCCCGATCCCCCCACTGCGATCTTCGCCTTCAACGACAGCATGGCGATCGGTGCCATGCACGCGGCCGCCACGCGCGGCCTCCGGGTTCCCGACGACGTCTCGGTGGTCGGCTTCGACGACACGATCGAGGCCAACATCGCCGTCCCGGCCCTGACCACTGTCCGCCAGCCGCTGGCCGAGCTGGGCCGCACCGCCGTCAGCCTGCTGCTGCGCCAGATCGAGAACTGGCGCCTGGAGCCGCTCCGCCTGGAGCTCGCCACCAAGCTAATCCTCCGGGACTCCACCGCCACCGCCCGGCCCGCCCAAACCTGAGCAGTCTTCCCCAGCCTCACCGTTAGGCCGCAACGATGGTCCATCGTTGTCGCTGGAGCCACGACGATGGACCATCGTTGTCCCTCGCGAGCCTCACCCGTGCCCTGAGCTGCAGTATGCCGTCGGCGCTCTCGAGCGCGACCCGGGGGTGGCGGTCAACGTTTGCCGGCGAGACATCGATCGTTCATTTGGGTCTTGCCCGCTGGCGGCTGGATGATCCTAGCGTTCTGGCATGCCATCATCGGGAAAGCCCAGGCAGGAACGGCCGCTCGCGGAGCAGCACGAGGAATGGATCGCGCATCTGCGGCGGCATGCGGTCAGCCGCCGGACGATCGTCAGGGGCGCGGTCGGCGCGGCCGCGGGCAGCCTGCTGCTGGGCGGCGGCGCCTGGAGCGACCGGGCCGTCGCGGCGACGCTGGCGAACACGGGCACGATCGCCGGGGGCTTCGTGGTGAACGGGCGGCACCTGTCGTTCGGCAACGACCCCACGACCGAGATGCGGGTCGGCGGGCAGCTAGTCAACCTCAACCAGTACAACATGGTCCCGCCGCGGTCGGTCCGGGTCTGGGTCGATTACGGCGCGGACCGTTCCTACGGCTCGACGGTCGAGGCGGAGATCCGCGAACTGCTCACCCACGTCCCGGTGTGGGACGGCAAGCCCGGCGTGCTGCGCGCGTCCCGGACGCTGAACGCGGCCGAGCCGTTCACCTTCACCGCGTTCGCCGACGAGGGCATCCCGGGGCCATCCCTGGACCGCGACCCCTCGCTGCTGCCCGAGTCGGACTGGGGAATGTGGAACAACGGGTGTACGAGCGGACCAACCCGCTGCGGTATGACCCGGCGACCAACAGCGCCAAGTCAAGCAAGCAGGCGGTGGCCGTCTCGCCCGCCGAGCCCGCGGAGGTCTGGCCGGCCCACGACGGCACCACCTACGTGGTGGTCGGCACCGCGGGGACGCCCCGCTACGGCTGGACCGGCAAGGACCGACCGCAACTTCGGCGCAGGAACGGGCAGCGGCTCGACCGTGGTCGGGGACGCCAAGACGCAGGTCGGCCCGTGGATCAACGAGCGCGGCGGTGGTTGCCGCGGCGGCTGTTATGCCCGGGCTTTCGAAACGCCGGACCTAGCACTGGACCGGGCTCGGGAACCACTGTTCGTTCTGATTAATAAAGATCTTCATTTCTCTGGGTGCTCGTCGGTGGACGCCGGGCGTGCCTTGACAGGGCCGGAAGGAGCGCTGAGACTGAGCCGTGGTCTGGCGCCGGGTGGTGCTGATCGCGATTGCGGTCGGCGCGCTGGTAGTGCCGTTCTGGGCGACGGCCTGGGGGGCGGATTTCCCGCCGTGGGGGCATGTGGATTCCAGCGTTGCCCGGAGCCTCGTCGTTCCGCATCGCGTTTCCGTCCCGCATCGCGTGCTCTCGCCTAGTGCGCTGGCCAGGTGCGAGGCCGGGCTCGAGCGCGGCCAGGAGAACGCCGCGCCGCGGGTGGCGATAGTCGGCGCCTCGATCACGGCCGGGGTCGGTCCTGGCAATCCGGACAGCTCATGGGCGGTGCGGCTCGCCCACATGGAGCACTGGGATGCCGTGATCTACGCCGATCCCGGGGCCGGTTACGTGCGGCGGGGCAGCATGAAGCGGGGGCCGGTCGCCGCCGAACTGGCACGGGTCGGGCTGCGGGCGCTGCTGCCCGCGCTGGTCATCGTGCAGGCCGGCCACAACGACATCGGGGCGCCGCTGCGACTCGAGCGGCAGCGGGTCGCGCAGGCGATCGCGCTGATCCAGGCCGAGGCGCCGCAGGCGCGGATCGCGCTGCTGACCGTATTTCCCGGCAAGTCGCACGCGGCCAGGGTTTACCAGACCGACCAGGCCATCGTGGCGGCCGCGCTGGCCGCCGACCCTGGCGTGATCATCATGGACCCGCTGACCGGGCGGTGGGCGTACCCGCGCGTCCGCGACCGGCTGCACCCGACCGCCGACGGCGACGCGACGATCGAGCTCAAGGTGGCGGAGATCCTGCGGGAACACGGGGTGGTTCCAGTGCCCGCTTCCAGTGGCGGCCTCATCTGTGACTCGGCTGTCTCGGTTCGGCCGCCGCCGCGGCCGTAAGGGAGCCGACCTGCTCCCGCGGCCGGGCCACGACGGGCAGGCTCATGCGGATCAGCGTGCCCCGCCCCGGCGCGGACTCGGCGCGGATGGTGCCGCCGTGGCTTTCCGCCACCTGGCGGACGATGGCGAGGCCGAGGCCCGAGCCGGGCACGGCCCGCGCCGACCGCGCGCGGTAGAAGCGGTCGAAGACGTGCGGCAGGTCCTCGAGGGCGATGCCGGGCCCCTGGTCCTGCACGGTGAGCTCCCGGGCGGACAGGCGCAGCGTCACCGGGGCGCCCGGCGGGCTGAACTTGGCCGCGTTGTCGAGCAGGTTGCGGATGGCTATCTGCAGCCGTTCGGCGCGGCCGAAGACGACGACGGGCTCGAGCTCGGCGACGAAGGGTGTCTGCGGCCAGTCCCGCTGCGCGACCCGCAGGCAGGCGGCGGCCGTGGTGTGCAGCTCGATGTCTTCCGGCTTGGTGATCGAGGACTCGCCCTTGGCCAGCTCGGTGACGTTGACCACCAGGTCGCCGAGCTCGGCGACCTGGGCGACCAGGCGATCGAGTATCTCCTGACGTTCTGAGGAGGCGAGGTCGGGATGGGCCGCCAGGAGTTCGGCGTTGATGCGCAGGCTGGTCAGCGGGGTACGCAACTCGTGGCTGGCGTCGCCGACCAGCTGCCGCTGGGCGGCCTGAGACCGTTGCAGCGCGTCCAGCATCTTGTTGAACGAGGCCGCGAGGCGGCCGAGCTCGTCGGGGCGGTGCACCTCGACCTCGCCGACCGGGACGCCGGTCGCCGTCACCTGCTCGGCGACCGCGGCCAGGCGGGCCACCGGCGCGAGCCCGGCCCTGGCCACGCCCCGGCCTGCCAGCGCCGCCAGCGCAACGCCCATCGCGCTCAGCAGCGACAGCGTCGTGGCCACCGTCGTTACCTCGGAGTCCACCGTGTTGAGCGGTTCGGCCAGCTGCATCGCCAGGCCCGGTGCGAGCGGCGTGGTGAAGACCATGGCGTGCACCCCGTCCATGGTGGTCTGGCCGTAGTAGGCGGCGTGGTGGCCGGCCGCCACCTGCTGCGCGGCGACGGTGGCCGGCAGCAGCCCGGCGCCGTCCTGCGGCGCCCACACCTCGCCTTGCGCGGTCACCAGCTGCGTGTACGGGCTGGCCACGCCGAATCGGTCCGATTGCGGCGGGATCCAACCCGACGGTATGTGCCCGTCGTAGCGCTGCGCTTCATGCTGCACGGTGACTCCCCGCTCCAGCAGTTCCTGCTTGACCTGGTCCTGCAGGTCGGATCGGAGCACGAAAAAGGCCACCGCGGTGATCGCCAGGGTAACCGCGGCCACGGCCAGCGCCACGGCGACGGTGAAGCGGGTGTGCAGCATGAGCGGGCGCCACAAGCGCGGCCGACGCTCGTTGCGCCCGGCCGATCCGGTCATCGGGTCACGGGGTGGCACGGACGACGTAGCCGACGCCGCGGATGTTGTGCACCAGCCGCCTGCCGCCGCCTTCCTCGAGCTTGCGGCGGAGCAGCCCGACGAAGACCTGCAGGGCGTTGGAGGCGGGGGCCTCCCCGTAGCCCCACACCCGTTCCCTGATCACGTCGTAGCTGAGCACCTGCTCGGCGTTGCGCAGCAGCAGTTCAAGCAGCGCGAACTCGATCCTGGTCAGCTCGATCGGCTGGCCGTCACGGGTCACTCGCCGGGCCGAGACGTCAAGGGTCAGGTCGGCATAGCCGAGCATGTCGCGGCTGGGCTGGGAGCGCCGCAGCAGGGCCCGGATCCGGGCCAGCAGCTCGCGCAGCGCGAACGGCTTGACCAGGTAGTCGTCCGCCCCCATCTCGAGCCCGGTCACCCGGTCATCGATGCCGTCCCGGGCGGTCAGCACGAGAATCGGGGTGGCGTCGCCGCGCTCGCGGAGCCTGCGGCAGGTGTCGAACCCGTCGACCATGGGCATAAGGACGTCGAGCACGATCAGGTCCACCGGGGCCTGGGCTAGGTAGTCGAGGGCGGCCGCGCCGTGCACGGCCATGGTCACCGAGTAGCCCGCATAGCGCAGCGCACGCTTGAGCGAGAGCCTGACGTCGGGATCGTCATCCACGACGAGCAGCCTGGCACCGCCGCCCGGCGCTGTGGCCTGCGGCATCGGAGACGTGTCGGTGATCATCGTGGTCAGCGAATCAGTTCTGGCTGAGAAGTTCCTGGAATGTTACCGTGGGCGGCCCTAATTTCATCGGTCTTTCATTAACGCCCCCCACGCTGCGGGTCATGGTTCACGGCACGCTCACTGGCGACGCCACGCCCGGCGGCGCGCACGCCCACCGGGTGATCTGGCTGGTCAGGCACGGCGAGAGCACGTGGAACGTGGCCGGCCGGGCGCAGGGACACTGTGACCAGGCGCGGCTGACGCGGCGCGGCGTGCACCAGGCCTGGGGCGTCGTCGGCCGGCTCGGCGACCGCCCGATCGGCGCGCTGTTCGCCAGCGACCTGCACCGCGCCGTGGCCACCGCGGCCCCGCTTGGCTCGGTACTCGGACTGGATATCGTCCGCGACACCAGGCTGCGCGAGCGCTGCCTCGGCGACCTGGAGGGGTCCGCCACGACGGCGGTTACCCCCGCGGTCAGCGGGATCAGCGAGAACCGCGTCGTCGATCCCGAGGCGCGGCCGCCTGGCGGCGAATCACTCCGCGACTTCTACCGCCGGGTAGCCGGATTCGTCGCCGATCTCGCGGAGCAGCGCCTGCCCGGACTCTCGGCCGGCGGTTCCCTCGGCCTGTCCCCCAGCCTGTCCCCTGGCCTCTCCCCTGGCCTCTCCGCTGGCTTCTGCCCTGGCCCGGGTGAGGCGAAGGAAATCGTGATCGTCGCGCACGGCGGAACGCTCCGGATGCTGAGCGCCTGCCTGCGCGGTGTCCCAGTCGAGCGGATGGCCTGGGAGCCGCTCGACAACGCCTCTATCTTGCGCGCTTGCGCGCCTGCCCTGAAGCTGACGACCCCACGTTGACGAACATGTTGACGAACATAAGGAAGGGAATCCGATGAATCCGACTGCCCTGCGGCTGCCGACCAGGACGGAAAAGCCGCGTCGCAACGGGCTCACGATGGTGATCGACGGCGGTATCCCGGTGTCGCTTTTCGCGGACCTGGTGTCATCGGCCGCCGAGTACATCGACCTGGTCAAGTTCGGCTGGGGCACCGCGGTGGTGACCGGCGGGCTCGGCGCCAAGATCGACGTGCTGAACGACCACAAGATCGGGTTCTACTTCGGCGGGACGCTGTTCGAGAAGTACCTGCTGCAGGGCCGGCTTGAGGACTTCAGGAAGTTCTGCCACAGCTGGTCCTGCCGGTACGTGGAGGTCTCGAACGGGACGATCACGCTGTCCAACGCGGAAAAGGCGACCTACGTCCGCAAGCTCGCCGATGAGTTCACCGTCATCTCCGAGGTCGGGTTCAAGGACCCCGACCGGTCCGAGCAACTGCCGCCGAGCAAGTGGGTCGAGTACATCAAAGAGGATCTCGCGGCCGGCGCATCGCTGGTCACGCTCGAGGCAAGGGAGAGCGGGAAGTCCGGCATCTGCCGGCCGGACGGCGCGCTGCGGTTCGGCCTGATCGAGGACATCCTCTCCTCGGGCATCAGCCAGGAAAGCCTGGTCATCGAGGCGCCCACCACCGCGCTGCAGGCGCACTTCGTCACCCGGATGGGGTCCAACGTGAACTTGGGCAACGTCCCTGCCCAGGGCGTCATCGGCCTGGAGACCCTCCGCCTCGGGCTGCGGGCCGACACGCTGACCGCCTTCGAGTAAAGGACCTGTGATGCCGTGATGCGTACCACCGACGACGTCTTCCACCTGGCCATTCCCGTCTACGACCTCGACGCGGCCCAGCACTTCTACGTGAGCCAGCTCGGCTGCAAGCTGGCCCGGCGCTACCCGGACCGGATAACGCTGGACTTTTTCGGCGACCAGCTGGTGTGCCACCTGACCGAGGGCGCGCCGCCGTCACGCCCGGAGAGCCTGTACCCGCGGCACTTCGGCGTGACGTTCCGCAGCGCGGCGGACTTCGACGCCCTGCATGCCTGCGCCGTGACCAGGAAGATCCCGTTCTACTCCGACGTCTCGACGCGGTTCGAGGCGCTGGTGGAGGAGCACCGGACGTTCGTGCTTGTTGACCCGTCAGGGAACCTGCTTGAGTTCAAGCACTACCGCGATCCGCGGATGATGTACTGATGGCGGACCTCTAATGGCGGCCCGCCCGCGGCTCGACCAGGTCGACGCCATGCGCCCGGTCAAGCAGGTGGGCGTGGTCTCGACGCACGCGATCATCTTCTTCGCGCCCGCCTATGCCAGCCTCACCGCGGGCGCCGGGCTGCTCCTGCTGCACGTGGCGCGCGAGGCGTTCTTCTTCATCTCCGCGTGCATGCTGACCTACGCCTACATGAACCTGCAGCGGTCCGACCTCAAGCGGTTCTACTGGCGCAGGTTCGTCTCGGTCGGGATCCCGTACCTGTGCTGGACCCTCATCTACTTCTTCTGGGGGTTCCGCGACACCACCTATACCAGCGCGGGCCCGGCGCTCGCGCACCTGGCGGACCTGCTCTGGCACGGGTACTACCAGCTGTACTTCCTGCTGGTGATCATGCAGTTCTACGTGGTGTTCCCGCTGGTGCTCGCGCTGCTGAAGCGGACCAGGGGGCATCACGGCCTGGTCATCGCGATCGCGGCCGTTCTGCAGGTGGCGATCTGCCTCCTGACTCACTGGAACGTGCTGCCCAAGGCGCTGGTCAGCTACGCGCAGGAGAACTCCCTCGAGTACGTGCTGTACCTGATCGGCGGCGGGGTGGTGGCGTTCCACCTGCACGAGGCGGACCAGTGGGTGCGCAGGAACGCGCACCTGGTGATCGCGCTGACGCTGCTCGCGGCGATCTTCGCCGAGGCCGTCTACTACCTGGCCAGTCAGGGAGTGACCAGCGCGCTCGGATCGGGCAGCGACCCGTTCCAGCCCAGCGTCATCCCGTTCAACGTCGGCGCGATCGCCTGCGTGTACCTGATCGGCGTGGCGCTGGTGCAGCCCTGGCGGTCGCCGCGGGTAAAGGCCCTGGTGCGTTCGGGCTCGGACAACTCCTATGGCGTTTACCTGACTCAGCTGCTGTTCATTACCGCGCTTAGCGATCATCACTGGATAAGGTTGACCAGGGTGATCTCGTGGCCATTGGTAATCCTGATGACCGTGGTGATCGTCTACTCATGTGGGGTTCTGTTGACCAGCCTGCTGGCCAGGACTCCGCTGGCGGTACCGCTCACCGGGCGCAAGCAGGTGCCCTGGTCGACGCTGATACCGCGGCAGTGGCGGCGCGAGCCGACCGCGGCGGTCCCGGCTGGGCCTGAGGCGGTGGCCGTGGCGGTCGCGGGGGCTGAGGCGGTGGCCGTGGCTGGCCAGGTGCGGCCTGAGGGCAGCGGCGTCGAGGGTTCCTGAAGCCGCGACGTCGGCGGGCATGACGACAACGAGAACGGAACCTGACCGTGATAGCGGAATGGATCGACCAGGCGGCTGCCGACCGGGGCGACGCCAGCTACCTTGAGGATGCCGCGGGCGGCGCCCTGACATTCGCCGCGCTCCGCCGGGTCACCGCGGGCTGGGCGCGCTGCCTGGACCGGGCCGGCGTGGCGCCGGGGGCGGCGGTGGCGCTGCGGCTGCCGGATCCGCTCGGCTACGCCACGGCCATGCTCGGCATCATCGGGGCCGGGCGGGTGGTCGTCCCGCTCGACCCGGCGGCTCCCGGTTCTGAGGTCTCCCGGATGCTCGCGGTGGCCCGGCCGCAGGCGATGGTCTGCGGGCCGGACAGTGGCCTTCCTATCGGGGATCTCCCGGCGGAGCTGACCTTGCTCTGGCCGGCCGAGGCGGTGGCCGAGGACCCGGTGTCCCGGCCGGAGTCCGGTGCCGCGTCGTGGCCGGAGCCCGGTGCCGGGACCGGCGGGATCTTCCTGTGCACGAGCGGGACCACGGGCACGCCCAAGGGCATCCTGCTTCGCGACGACCAGCTCGCGCACGTCGCCGCCGCCGTGGCCAGCCACCACCGGCTGAGCCCGGCCGACCGGGGCTACTGCTGCCTGCCGCTGTTCCACATCAACGCCGAGGTGGTGGGGCTGCTTGCCACCCTCGCGGCCCGGGCCTGCCTGGTGGTCGACCGCAAGTTCAGCCGCCGGGGATTCTGGCCGCTGATCGATGAGAAGCGGATCACCTGGATCAACGCGGTACCCGCCATCATTACCGTGCTCGCGATGGATCCGGTTGAACGGCCTGCCGGGCGCGTCCGGTTCATCAGGTCAGCCTCGGCGCCGCTGGCACCGTCCGTACTGGAGCGGTTCGAGCAGGCGTTCGGCATTCCGGTGGTGGAGACGTACGGGATGACCGAGGCGGCCAGCATGATCACGGCGAATCCGCTGGACGGGCCGCGCAAGCCGGGGTCCGTCGGGCTGCCAGCCGGAGCTGAGGTCAGGGTCGTCCCGCTACCCGGGGCGACGGACGGCGTGGGGCGGGTGCAGATCCGCGGCCGGGGGGTCATCACGGAGTACGCGGCGGGCGACCGGGCCGGGGCCATCGACCCCGACGGCTGGCTCGACACCGGCGACCTCGGGCGCCTGGACTCCGACGGGTACCTGTTCCTGGCCGGGCGGTCCGACGATGTGATCAACCGCGGCGGCGAGAAGATCTACCCGAGGGACATCGAGGACTTCCTGCTCGCGCAGGACGGCGTGTCGTCCGCCGCGGTGGTCGCGGCTCATGACGAGGTGCTCGGGGAACGGCCGGTCGCCTACATCGTGCCGGCCGGATCCTGGTCTGCCGACAAGCTGGAGTACGCGCTGCTTGAGGCGTGCGGGGAGGGCCTGCCGCGAGCCAAGAGGCCCGCCGCGTTCTTCGTGGTCGAGGAGATGCCGCTGGGGCGGACCGGCAAGATCTCCCGGCGGCGGCTGCGCGAGCTTGCCTCGGCGCCCGGGTAACGACGAGGTAGCGGCATCGCCGATGGTCTCAAGTCGGCGTGCCGGTGCCGGTGGCGGCCAGCGCTATCCCGGCTGCCCCGATCTGCTTCGCTACGTCGGCTCCCCCGCCGCTGCACGCCGGCTGGGGGTTCCGGCCGCGGTGGCGGCGCTCATCCGCTCTTGTCCTGTTTGGGCACGCAGACTACTATATTTCGATCGATATAGTAGTCAATCTTGCTTGAGGTGTGCTCGGCAGACGAGCCCGGTGAAACCGGTGAGTATCTAGGTAGAGGAGAGGCAGATGGGTGAAACCAGGCGACCTCAGGCATGGGTGGCAACAGTGGCGCCTGAGGAAGCGGACGGGCTTCTCAAGGAGGCGTACGACATCGACGCCCTGCGGGGAGTCGGGCTGTCCGACGCGGACATCGTCGCCCTGAACAACCTGGCCGCCTACTACAGCTACACCAACCGGGTCGCCACCGGCCTCGGGCTGCGGTCGGAGGTACCGGCCGCCCACGCCGTCGGCGCGGCCCCGCGCTGACCGGAGACGGAACGTCCACGGAACCGCTCGTAATCCACTGAAAGGAAACGTGTTCATGTCGGTCATCGAAGTCATAGAGGCGACCAGGTCCGCGGTTGCCGCCGATCCGAAGAATGCCCAGGCCGTCTTCCGCTCCCAGCATGACCTGGTAGGCGTAACCGAGGTGGCGTCCTTTACCGGTTCTGGCCACCGGGTGACCGTGGACGAGCCCGAAAGCCTGGGCGGGGGCAACGTCGCCGCCAACCCGGTCGAGTACGCCCTCATCGCCCTGGGTTCGTGCCAGGCCATCACCTACCGCTTCTGGGCGGCGCAGCTCGGTATTGCCCTCGAAGGCGTGCAGGTCGAGGTGGAAGGCGACCTGGACGTACACGGCTTCTTCGGCATCGACGACTCGGTCCGCCCCGGCTTCGGTGCGGTACGGCTCCGGGT
>Ga0181525_10000833_pt1 | contig 26908 bp, 24 predicted proteins | sample PEATcosm2014_Bin_48_FD_121100 | JGI IMG/M metagenome (GOLD analysis project Ga0181525, IMG submission 121100) | Peatland microbial communities from MTU Mesocosm Facility, Houghton, MI, USA - PEATcosm2014_Bin06_10_metaG | ecosystem: Environmental > Terrestrial > Soil > Wetlands > Peat | place... | reverse complement strand
GGATCGACCCCGCCCTTCAATTGGTCGAACGAACTCAACACCCCGCCCTGACCTTTGTCCCGGGCGTCCACGATCGCCTGCGCCTGTTGGTTATACTTCTGGTCGGCATCCGAGCCCAGCCGCATGGGATCTTTATCCATTAGATAGTTTTTGATGGCCAGGGAACTCGAGTTGTTCAGGTCCTGCTTGCCAGCCGGAGCATTGGTCTCGAGCGTGTTAATGATCTGGGTTTTACCCCGGTCGAGTGCCTGCTCGCTGGTCTCCTGCACATCGAGGTCAATCAGCACCTCGTTATTGGAGGGCACATCGTAGGTCTGGATCTTCGCGTTGTGCAGGCCGGCGCGGTCCATGGCCGCGCGCAGCGCGTTGTCGTCGGGCGTGTGCGAGAACTTCACGTACACCAGCGTACCCCCGCGAAAGTCCACCCCGTAAGGGATGCCGTGCCAGAACAGCATGGAGAGCACTCCCGCCACGCTGAACACCAGCGAAAAGGCGAGAAAGTACCACTTCTTGCCGAGGAAATCTATATTTGTATTGCGAAAGAACTCCACCAGGATTACCTCTTATCCGATCTATGAAGAATTGAGTAATTGCGAAATTCCGCCATTGAGCAATTCAAAAAAACTGCTGCGCTCCGGGTTGAGACCACTCAATTACCAAATTCCTCAATTGCTCAATTTCTAAATACTGAGCGCCTCGCCCCGCTCCTTGCGGCTGAGCACCCAGTCGAAGATGACGCGCGACACGAACACCGCGGTAAACAGATTTGCCAGCAGACCGAAAGTGAGCGTGACCGCAAACCCCTTCACCGGACCGGTCCCGAAAAGAAAAAGAATTGCCGCCGAAACAATCGTGGTCACGTGGGTGTCCACAATCGTGATCCAGGCGTGGCCAAAACCCTGATCCACCGCCGAAGGCGGCGTCTTGCCGTTGCGCAGTTCTTCTCGAATACGCTCAAAGATCAGCACGTTGGAGTCCACTCCCATACCAACCGTAAGAATCACACCGGCAATTCCGGGCAAGGTCAGCACCGCCTCGAAGTAGCCCATGAATCCCAGCAGGATGATGAGATTCAGGATCAGCGCGATGTCGGCATTGATCCCCGCCGCACGGTAGTAGACCAGCATGAAAATCAGCACGGCTAACATGCCGATGATGGCGGCATTCACCCCGTGACGAATCGAATCGGTGCCGAGCGAAGGCCCCACGGTACGCTCTTCCAGGTACTTGATGCCTGCCGGCAGCGCGCCCGAGCGCAGGATCATCGACAGATCCTTGGACTGCTGCTGGCTCATGCTGCCGCCGCTGATTTCGCCGGTGTCGCGAATCGCTTCCTTGATATTGGCGACTTCCTGAACTTTGTTATCGAGGACCACTCCCAGACTCTCGCCCACATGCGCCGAGGTGAAATTGTAAAAGCGCTGCCCGCCCTCGCTGGTTAACTGGAAGCGCACGTTGGGCTGGCCGTTCTGGTCGGTGCTGGGCTGGGCGTCGCGCAAATCTTTGCCTCTTACCGCCGAAACCCGCGACACCAGATACCAGGACTGCTCCCCCGGCGCCGCGCCGGGAGCGGCGTGCCCGGGCAGGAGAATGGCGTCCGGCGGCAGGACTCCGCCTTTATCTTGCAAAGCGGCCTGTTCGCTTGGGAAGGGTCCGCCCAGGACCTGCTTGATCTCAAGCATGGCGGTCGACTGCATAATATCCTTCACCCGGCCAGGATCGTCGACGCCGGGCAACTGCACCAGAATCTGGTACTGGCCGAGGCCATGCTCCTGAATCGTTGGTTCGCTCACGCCCAGCGAGTCAATGCGATTGCGGATGGTTTCGATCGCCTGAGTCACCGCCTTGTTCTTAAGATCGGTGAGCATCTGCGGCTTCATGGAGAGCGTAAATGAATTCTCCGCGCCAGACGTCAGGTTGTACTCCGGCAGGCGCTCGGAAACGATTTCCAGCAGGTCTTTGCGCGCATCGGGCGGAATGCCCTTCAGCACCACGCGGTCGGGATTATTTTGCGCATCGGGCTTCGAAACATCGGCGAAGGCGATTTTTCGCTTGTTGAGTTGCTCTTTGAGAATTTCGACGGCATTGTCGGAATCGATGTTGACCGCGTCATTCACCTGCACCTGCAGGATCAAGTGCGTTCCACCCCGTAAATCCAGCCCCAGATGGATATGATTGGTCAGCGCCGTGAGCAGGCCCTGTCCGGAAAAGCTTTGCGGTATGCCGAAGATGCCGAACAAAAAGACGAGAAGAATTCCGAGGATGAGCGCCAGCTTCGAGAGCAGATTCTTGTTCATAACGAAAATGAGTCCGAGTCAATCAGTCCGAGTTCGGTGATGCCGCACACTACTTGACCTTGGCGTCTTCCTCCGCGGTCGTGACCTGGGTTACAGATGCCTTGGTCACTTCAAGTCGCAGATTGTCCGGAGGCACTCGCAGATGCAACGAATCATCCTTCAACGCCACGATCGTCCCCCGCAGGCCGCCGCTGGTGACCACTCGATCGCCGGTCTTCAACGATTCCAGCATCGCCGTCCATTTTTTCTGGCGCCGCTGCTGGGGAAGAATTAGCAGAAAATAAAAAATAGCGAAGATAAAAATCAGGGGAGCAATGCTCAACCAGCCCATCCCGCCGCCCGCCTGCGCTGCTAAGAGAAATTGCATATTCATTGAGATTCGTCTGTCGCGGCATGCTCACCGGAACACGGTTCACCTCACACCACACCGCAATCCGCGAATAACCGCCCACGCCTGCCTCACCACAGCCCGGTCATTTCACGACGGGAGTTCTGCTCGATTCCGGCCGGATCATCCTCGAGATCAGGTGAACCCGGGGAGGTCTTTCGAGTGGGGCCCACGGTTTCCTCGAGACCAGCCGCTAGAAAGAATCAGGGGACTTCCCCAAGTCGAATAGAATGACGCACCCGCCGCATAGTGTCAAGGTAGAAACTCAGATTGTGGAGGGTATTTAAGACCTGAGCCAGCACTTCATTCGAGGCATACAGATGGCGCAGATAGGCCCGTGAATAGCGCCGGCAGACCCGGCAGCCGCAAGTGGGGTCGAGCGGGCCGGAATCCTGGGCAAAGCGCGCCTGTTTGATTGAAATCTTTCCCTCGGAGGTGAAGAGCAGCCCGTGGCGCGCCGCGCGCGTGGGCAAAACGCAATCCATCATATCGACGCCGAGGCGGGCGTACTCCACAATCTCCTCGGGAGTTCCCACTCCCATCAAATAGCGCGGCTTGTCAACAGGAAGATGTTGCAACGTGGCTTCGACCACTTCGCGGGTGCGCTCGCGAGGCTCGCCCACGCTAAGGCCGCCGATGGCGTAGCCAGGGAATCCGATTTCAATCGTGCGCTCGGCGGATTCTTTTCGTAACTCGAGATCCATCCCCCCCTGGACGATGCCGAACAGGGATTGGGTCTTTTCGAAGAAACCGTCAGAGAACGAGAATGTGGGGACAGCCGCCCCCGGCTGTCGGTCGGGCCAAAGGCCCGACTTTTCGCCATCTGCTTGAGCCCCGCGATCAAAATCAAGCGAGCTTCCCTCGCCTCGACAGCCGGTGACGGCTGTCCCCACATGGGCATTGCTGGCCGGTCCATCCCCGCCACCCCAAGGAACCTCGTGCTTGTGCTCCTCGAAGTATCTCTTGCTGCGCTCCGCCCAGCGCAAGGTTAATTCCATGGAGGCTTTCGTGCGCGCCCGGTCCGCGGGATACTCCGTACACTCGTCGAACGCCATGATGATGTCCGCGCCCAGCCCGATCTGCACGGCCATCGAGTTCTCCGGACTGAGGAAATGCGATGATCCGTCGAGATGCGACCGGAAGGTGACGCCTTGTTCGCTGACTTTGCGCAGTTCGTTCAGACTGAAAACCTGAAAGCCGCCGGAGTCGGTAAGGATAGCTCGACGCCACGCCATGAAACCGTGCAGCCCGCCCAGCCTACGCACGATTTCAACTCCAGGACGCAAATAGAGATGGTAGGTGTTGCCGAGAAGAATCTGCACGCCGAGGTCTTCGAGCGTGTCCTGCGGCACGCTTTTCACCGTCGCTGCCGTGCCTACGGGCATGAACACCGGGGTCTCGACCTGCCCGTGAGGCGTGACGAGCCGTCCGGCACGTGCCACAGCGGCACGCGCCTTGATATGGAACTCAATCGACATTTGTTGGCGCTGGCCCTGCGATTGTAGCAATCGCACAGGTTGAGCGCTCAGAGCCGGGTCAGACTTAAGTCAACAACTTCGCTTCGAACTTCGCCTTCTTTCAGGATCAGCTTGCCCAGGCTTACCGGAAGTTTGAATCGCCGCGGACCTGCGCTTCCCGGGTTGAAGTAGAGCACCCCATCCCGCACCTCAATCTTCGGAACATGACTGTGCCCGCTCATCACAACCGCGAATCCCGCAGCCTTAGGGTCGAGGTCCAACTGCTTCCCATCGTGCAGCACATAAATAAAAATGCCGCCCAGTTCCACCACCCGGGTTTCGGGCAGATCACGAGACCACGTGCCTTTATCGACGTTGCCGCGCACGGCGGTCACCGGCGCGATTACTGAAAGCTGCTCGATGATCTCGGGAGCACCAATGTCCCCGGCGTGAATGATGTGGTCCGAACCGCGCAGGGCTTCGATGGCTTCCGGACGCAGCAGACCGTGCGTGTCGGAGATGACGCCGACGAGGGTCGACCCAGGTGACTTCACCGCGGACTTCACCGTGACCTAGGCCGCGCAGGCCATTCGTGCCGCGTCGATGCCGTCGAGCGCCCGCCACAACATCCCGGCGGTGTTTTCGGCCGCCATCAAAGCGGCTGCGGCAGCCTCCGGATTTGCTTCGAGACGCTTCTCCAGCTGACCGCGCCAGACGTTGGAATGGTGAATGTCGGCGGTGGCATGCAGCGCGAAATAGCCGCAGGTTTTATCGTCGGCGCCATACATCTCGAGCAGGCCGCGCTCCTTTTCCTTGGCCACGCGCGGCACCTGGGATTCGTAAGCATAAAATGCGGCCAGAGCTTCTTCCGGCGTACCCTGGCTGGCCACGTGGTGGAAGTGTCGAACCAGTTCCCGCACCTCGGCGACCGGCAAGTGCCAATACATCTCACGCCGGGCGCCCATGCCTTCGGCAAAATCCAGCCAGAGCTCGGAGTGAGGCACCGAATCCCGGCCCGGCCCTACTGCGACTCCCTTCTCATCGCACATATTGGCCAGCACGGCGCGCCGCAATTCGCCTTCGTCCAGACGAAGGGCGAACTCGGCCAGGTAGCAGGGAAATGCCTGCACGTGATGGTAGTAGTGGCGGGCATACTCGCGCAGATCGTCACGCGTCAACTCGCCTGCTGCCCACGCCCGATAGAAAGGGTGGCAGAGCAGGTCGTGCCTGGCGATGGTTGCTTCCAGTTGATCGAAGAATTGGGCGGTATTCATGATTGCCTCCTGGCTTGGTCCCCGTGCCTTGGACTATGACCCACTACTATATAAGATCGAACCTATCACCGGGCAAGTGATCACAGTCTCCGGCCAACTTGTTAGAATGAAGCGGGATGATATTCACCGAGCAATTCGAAGTCGTTGTGGTCGGCGCCGGTCATGCGGGATGCGAAGCCGCGATGGCGGCGGCTCGCATGGGATTGAAGACCGCCCTGTACACGCTGAACGTCGACTTGATTGCGCAGATGTCGTGCAATCCCGCGGTGGGCGGTATTGCCAAGGGACACCTCGTCCGCGAAGTCGATGCGCTGGGCGGCCTGATGGGCGAGATCACCGACGCCGTCGGCATCCAGTTTCGCCTCCTGAATACTTCCCGAGGCCCAGCCGTTTGGTCGCCCCGCGCGCAGTGCGACAAACAGGCTTACCGCCTCAAGATGCGCGAGGCGCTGGAGTCAGAGCCGAACCTCAAGATCAAGCAGGCGGAGGTGGCAAGTCTGATCGTTGAAGACGATCAGACTTGCCATCCTGAGCGAAGCGAAGGATCCCCCGCCCTCGTGAAGGTGTTGGGCATTAAACTGCGTGACGGCCGTAGCGTCGGCGCACCGGCGGTAATCATCACCACCGGAACTTTCCTCAATGGACTGATTCACTGTGGCGAGCAGCAGTATCCCGCGGGAAGATCCGGAGAACCGAACGCAGTTCTGCTCGGCGAAGCCCTGAAGAAGCTGGGACTGCGCGGCTGCCGCCTCAAGACCGGAACTCCGCCGCGTTTGGACGGACGCAGCATCGACTGGTCCCGCTTCGCCGTGCAGCCGGGAGATGCCGACCCCACGCCGTTCAGCTTTCGCACCAAGCGCGTGGCCCACCACGACACGCAAGTGCCTTGCCACATCGCGTGGACCACGCCGGAAACACACCGCATTATCCGCGAGAACGTTCATCGCTCGCCGATGTACAGCGGGCAAATTCAATCCATCGGGCCGCGCTACTGTCCATCCATCGAAGACAAGATCGTGAAATTTCCCGACAAGGAAATGCACCAGCTCTACCTCGAGCCCGAAGGCCTGAACACGCATGAAATCTACGTCAACGGCATGAGCACGTCGCTGCCGGTCGAAGTGCAGATGGCCATCGTCAAATCGATCCCCGGGCTGGAGAGCGCTGAGATGCTGCGCCCGGGATATGCCATCGAGTACGACGCCATCGATGCCACCGAATTGCAGCGCACTCTGGAAACGAAAAAAATTGCCGGCTTGTTTCTCGCCGGCCAGATCAATGGAACGTCAGGATATGAAGAAGCCGCGTGCCAGGGATTGATGGCGGGGATAAATGCTGCTCTGCAGGTGAAGAAGCAACCCCCGCTGATTCTCGACCGCACCGAGGCCTATACCGCCATCCTGATTGACGACCTGATTTCCAAGGGGACGAACGAACCCTACCGGATGTTCACGTCCCGCGCGGAATTCCGCCTGCACCTTCGCATTGACAATGCCGACCGTCGCCTTACGCCACACGGGCGCCGGATGGGATTGATTTCAGAGGACGCCTGGAACGATTTTCAGGCCAAGCAGCAGCGGTTGGAGCGCATGAGGAACTTGCTTGAGCGCACCCGACTAACGTCTGAAATGATTGGGCAGATTTTAACTTCTCATTGCGAGCGGCGCGCTGGCGAGGAACCTGCCATCGCCGGCAGCACCACCAACGACCTGAGTTCGGCCATCGGCCAAACTTGCGCCCAGGTGCTCAAACGGCCCGAGATCACCATCGAGCAACTCGCCCCGATTCTCCGCGAACTGGATCCCGGTTTCTTTACCAGAAAACAGGAACTCGCCGTAAATGAAGCTGAAACCAAGGCGACTCTTTCCTCAGAGTTCCGCAACGAACTCAAGTCAGTCGAAACCGAGATCAAATACGAAGGTTACCTACTGCAGCAACAGCGCGCCATGGACCGGATGAAAAAATCGGAGCACCGCAGCATACCCGAGTGGTTCGACTACGGGTCGATCAGCGGGCTTTCGCGCGAGATGCAGGAAAAGCTGGCCCGGGTGCGACCGCGAACGCTCGGCCACGCCTCGCGCATCCCAGGAGTCACGCCGGCAGCGGTATCGCTGGTCAACGTTTATATCGAAATCCAGGGGCGACGCCGCGAACAGGCGGCTGCGATCTGAAAACCAGCCATCTGGGCCGAAATTAACATTGCGTTAACAATCCATGATTACGCAGGAGTTAATATCTCCCCCATGCCTCAAGACACCCTTCGCATCGAGGACCAGGCCGGAAGCCAACCGGGACATCGCATTCTCCGCTTGGATGGAGCTCTGGTCTTGACCACGATGTTTGAGTTCCAAAAAACCGTGCGGGCCGACAGTTCACGCTCGCTGATCGTAGATTTCAGCAACGTCTCCTATGTGGATTCGGCAGGCATCGGCGCCCTGGTAGGAGCCTACGTCACCCGGCAGCATGACGGGCGGGTGCTCGCGCTGGTGGGCGTGAGCGAGCGCATCCACAATGCGCTTAAGGTCACTCACGTCGAACAATTCTTCCGCTTTTATGATTCCGTGAGCGCGGCGGAGGAAGCGTCCGCGGCCTGACGCTGATTGAGTTCGCCGCTGCAGTTTGACTGCCTCCAGCATCCCTCCTAAGATTAGCTTCCCTAGACATCCGTCCCGTTAGGGACGAAACCATGATCGGCCAAACCATCTCGCACTACCGCATCGCCGGCCAGCTTGGCAGCGGCGGGATGGGAGTGGTTTATGAAGCGCAGGACCTCGACTTGGAGCGCCAGGTTGCGTTAAAGTTCCTGCCACCGCACCTGGCCCGCGATCAAAATGCCTTGGACCGCTTTCTGCTTGAGGCTCGCACCGCCTCGGCGCTGAACCATCCCAATATCTGCACCATTTACGCGGTCGAGAAGGTCCAGCTGGAAAATGGACAGGAACAGTCGTTCATCGCCATGGAACTGCTGGAGGGCGAGACTCTTGACCGCCGGTTGGTCACTGGACCGCTGCCGCTGCCTCTGCTGTTGGATTGGGGGATCCAGCTGTCGGACGCGCTCGACGCGGCCCACGCCAAGGGAATCATTCATCGCGATATAAAGCCGGCAAACATATTTATTACTCAGCGCGGGCAGGTGAAGGTGCTCGACTTCGGACTGGCCAAGCTGGCGCATCCCGAGATGGATATGGAAACCATCGGAGCGACTCAGGATACTCCGGGCCCTCTGCAGCTCACCAGTCCGGGATCGACGGTCGGTACGATCTCCCACATGTCGCCAGAGCAGGCTCGCGGCGAGATCCTCGACCCGCGCACCGATTTGTTCTCTCTGGGGGTCGTGATCTACCAGATGGCGACCGGACGACTGCCATTCTCCGGCCCCACCTCGGCGGTTGTCTTTCACGCGATTCTTGAGCTCGATCCTACTCCCGCCCTCCAACTGAATTCCACGCTGCCGCCGAGAATGGACGATGTCATCGGCAAGGCGCTGGAGAAAGGTCGCGACCTGCGTTACCAGTCCGCCGCCGATCTGCGGGGCGACTTGAGGCGCGTGAAGCGGGATACGGAGTCGGGTCGCAAGTCGGCACAGCCGGCGGCCGGGAGCGCTTCGATTGCGCCGGTTAGCATGTCGGAAGCGGTCACCGCCGAGATCGCGCCATTGAACCAAGCATCCGGCGGCTCGGCCGGGGTCCCTCCCCGGAACAAACTTGGCACGGGGCTGGCTCTAGGCGTCGTGGCTGTGTTGGTGCTGGCATCGGGTCTCGGACTCTACGCTTTCCTCAATCGCAGTCACCCCATTCCATGGCAGGACTTTTCCGTCACCCGGGTGACCGATACCGGGGACGCCGTGCATGTCGCCATCTCGCCGGACGGGAAATACATTTTGAGCGTCACCAGAAACAACGGGCTGGAGAGCCTTTGGCTGAGAAATGTTCCCACCAACAGCAACGCCCAAGTGCAGCCCCCAGCCGACGTGGAATACACCGGCGTGCGCTTCTCTCTGGACGGAAACTATTTTTATTTTGTTCGCAGCGATCCTGGCAATGCAGAGCTGCAGTTCCTCTACCGCGCGCCTCTACTGGGCGGCACTCCCCAGAAGCTCATCAGCGATATGGACTCGAACGTAACGTTTTCTCCCGACGGACAGAAGTTTGCATTCCTCCGCTACGACAATCCGGAAAAGGGAAGGTACCAGCTCATCGTCCGCTCCGTCGAAGGTGGGGAAGAAAAGGTATTGAACAGCGGGGAGAATAGCGCGGGTTTGTACCATCCCGCCTGGTCGCCTGACGGACGAATGATTGCCTGTGAAATGCTCGACCTGGGAAATGGATTGATCCGGTTGATCGCGGTGGACACCCACAACGGCCAAGTTAAGGCTTTCTATAGCAGCAACCAGCGCATTGTGGACCATCCGTCCTGGCTGCCCGATGAACGCGGTTTACTGGTTTTGGGAAAAGAACGTAGTTCAAATTTCGCGCGCCGCCAGATCGCGTTCGTTTCCTATCCCAAGGGCGAGTATTTTCCGGTCACGCGCGACACGAACACCTACTCTGATCTCAGCGTTGCGGGCAGCGCCCATCTCCTGGCCACGGTGCAGAACCAGTACCGCTGGAGCTTGCAGGTTATGCCGGCCGCCGGTTCGGCGGAGCAACCACGGCAAATCACCACGGCCGACGGCGATACCAACTTTACGTGGACGCGGGACAACCAGCTGATCTCCGATCAAGGGAACGTGCTCAATCAGGTCGATCCGGCCTCCGGCAATAAGACCGTCATTCCAGCCCAGACCTCGGGCGGCGGCCCGTGGGCTTGCGGACAGGGCGATTCCACAGTCTTTGTGAAGTTAGCGGGCGGCGCGCAAAACATCTGGCGCATGGATGCGGGGGGCAATTTCAAGCAGCTTACGAAGGGCGCCCTGGATGTCAATCCAGTGTGCTCGACCGATGGCAAGTGGGTGTTCTTCATGCAGCAGGGCGGCATCCAGAAACTGGCCAGAGTCCCGATCGAGGGCGGTGTCCCGCAGGTGATATCGGAGTCGCCGAGCTTTGGTAGCTTTGATGTTTCGCCCGACGGGAAACTTGCCGCGTTTCCCACCCTGGAACATTCTGGAGAGCACAAAGAAATGCTAGAGGTGGTGGAAACGGATGCCGGGAAGGTTGCGAAGTTGATGGAGTTCGAACGCCCACGCGATGGCTTGCTGCACTTTTCGCGGGACGGCAGAGCAGTGGTTTACCCCACTCGCGACAAAGGCGTCGACAACCTCTGGCAGCAACCCCTGGACGGCTCCAAAGGCAAGCCGATTACCCATTTCAGCTCGGAGCATATCTACGATTTCCACTGGTCGTTTGATGGAAAACAGTTGGCGATGGTACGAGGCCACACCGATTCCGATGTGGTTCTGATCCGCGACGCCAGGAATTGATTGCCCGCTAGTCCAGATAAAAAGGGCGGCCATCGCTGGCCGCCCTTTTGCGAATTGTTAGCTGCGAAGTGGTTTATGCACCCTTCACGTTCTCGGCCTGCCAGCCCTTCGGGCCTTTGACCACGTCGAACTGCACTTGCTGACCTTCCTGCAGGCTGCGGAAGCCGCTCGCCTGAATGGCCGAGAAGTGCACAAATACGTCTTCGCCGTTCTGGCGGCTGATAAACCCGTAGCCCTTGGCGTCGTTAAACCACTTCACTGTTCCTGTTTCCATGGTGTTGCAATGTTCCTTTTTGTTGATGTAGCGCTGAAACTTTGGAAGGCTTCTTCGGCAGGCAGGTCACGCGCCGGTTGGCGGAGATTACTGGGTACTGCGAAGGAACTCTAAAGTCAAACGCAGCCAGATTGTAAGATAATTGCCTCAAAAAAGCTACAATTTTTCTATTTATGATGGTTTAACTGCAACTAAATAAAAGACTTCCACAACCCCCGGAGCTCGCCGCCCGCGACCGCGATTTGCCAGCGAGGCCGCATAAGATACATGATCTATGGTATGCATCTGCGAAAACTTCTGATTCTGGTTGCTCTGGTAACTCCGGCATGGGCAGGGATTGTCGACGATGTTCGCGAGGCTCTGGCTCAAAATACTTTCACCGCCGCCGACATCTACCTGAAGGGCTATCGCGCCAAGAACGGCGTCACCGGTGAATACGTTGAGGCCTACTCCTGGATGGCGCGCGCAGCTTTTGCCAATCGCGATTACGACCAGGCCGCCGCCTATGCAAAACAGACGGAAGCTTTGGCCGTCGAGCTCCTCAAGCAACGTCCGCTCGATGGCGAACCGCACTTGCCCATCGGCCTGGGAGCCGCCATTGAAGTCGAGTCGCAGACGCTGGCAGCTCGCGGCCAGAGCGCCCAAGCCGTCGCCGTTCTGCGGACCGCACTCCGCACTTATGGCAACACTTCGATCCGCGCCCGCCTGCAGAAAAATCTGAACCTGCTCTCTTTCGACGGAAAGCCCGCTCCCGCCCTCAAGGCGGAACAATTTCTCGGTCCGAAGCCGCCCCCACTGACTCAGCTGAAGGGTTCGCCGGTATTGCTTTTCTTCTGGGCACACTGGTGCGGAGACTGCAAGGCGGAAGCTCCCATCATCACCCAACTGCGCGGCGAATTTGCCTCGAAGGGTTTGACCGTTCTCGGTCCCACGCGGCTCTACGGTTACACCGCTCAGGTGGAGAAAGCGACGCCCAGCGATGAACTCGCCTACATCGACATCGTGCGCCAGCATTTCTATGCCGGACTGCTCGACATGCCGGTTCCCATCAGCCAGTACAACTTCGATACTTACGGCGCCTCAACCACTCCCACGCTGGTGCTCCTCGATCGCGCCGGCAAAATTGCCATGTATCATCCCGGAGCCTTACCCTATGGCGAACTGAAGGCTGAGATTGAGAAGGTCGTGGCACGGTAGTGATTTTCAAGCCTCCACTTCGCGGAGCGCACCCGTCTTCACGTCGTAGATAAATCCCCGCACCGGGATATTCTGCGGAATCCACGGATGTGACTTCACCCGTCGTATCTGCTGCCGGACGTTTTCCTCCAAGTCATCGAAGGCATGAAAATGAGCGGGCGCGCCGAACGGTGTACCCATCTTCTCCGCCAGGTTCTTCTTGAGTTCGTCCTCCCGCACCTTTAGCAGACCGCAGTCGGTGTGGTTGATGATGATGAACTCCTGCGTGTCGAGCAGGTGATGCGAGATGATCAGAGAGCGCAAGGCATCCTCGGTGGCAATGCCCCCGGCGTTACGGATCATATGCGCGTCTCCAGGGTGCAATCCCAGGCAGCGTTCGAAGAGGATTCTGGAATCCATGCAGGCCAGGACCGCCAATCGGCGGCGCGGCCGGACCGCAAGGTCTCCCAGGTTGAAGTTCTTTACAAATTCTTCGTTCGCTCTCAGCAGTTCGTCGGCGACTGACAATTCTTGGCTCCCGATTTAAGTTGTCCGGGCCGCGAGCGAGTTCCGCGCGTTCGAGCATGCGGCCGCTGGTTGTTCCTCCAGTGTAACCGCTACAATCGCCGCGTGAACCTCGACGACACCATCGTTGCCATCGCTACGCCGCCTGGGCGTGGCGGCATAGGCGTGGTGCGCATTGCGGGGCCCGAAGCCCGTGACATCGCCAGGCCGATGCTCCGGCTGAATCACGATTTAGAACCCGGCCGGGCCATCTTCGGCACACTGATTGAGCCCACCCAGGAACATGGGGGGGTGGCCGCCCCCGGCGGTCCAGCCGAGCGAAGCTCGGCTTTGCTCGAACGCATCGACGAAGTCGTCGTCACCTGCTTCGCTAAACCTCATTCCTACACCACCGACGACGTCATCGAGATTGCGGCCCACGGCTCTCCGGTCGTACTCCGGCGCATCGTCGAGCTGTGCGTTGCCGCCGGAGCCCGCCTGGCCGAGCCGGGCGAGTTCACCATGCGCGCTTTCCTCAACGGACGCATCGATCTTACTCAGGCCGAAGCCGTCCGCGATCTGATCGACTCGCAAACTCTCTACCAGGCGAAGATCGCCGCCCAGCAACTCGAGGGCGCGCTCTCCAAGCGCCTTCAGCCGCTGAAGCAAAAGTTGGTGGAGCTGATCGCAGTCCTCGAAGCCGGAATCGACTTCGCGGAAGACGATGTCTCCATCCTGCCCGACGCCGTTATCCTTGAACGCATCGCTGCCGTCGGCCAACCCCTGGAGCAACTGGCTGCGACCTTTGCCTATGGCAAAATCGTGCATCAGGGGCTCACGCTCGCCATCGTCGGCCGCCCCAATGTCGGCAAGTCGAGCTTGTTCAACCGCCTGGTCGAGCGCGAGCGCGCCATCGTTACCTCTACTCCCGGCACCACGCGTGATCTGGTGAGCGAAACCGTCTCCATCGGCGGAATTCCCATCCAGCTCGTGGACACGGCTGGAATCCGGCAGGCGCTCGACGAAGCCGAATCCATCGGCATCCGCAAATCCATGGAGGCCCTGGCGGAAGCTGATGTGGTCGTGGTTGTGCTGGATGCCTCGCAACCGGAAACGATCGAAGACGAAGAACTCCAGCGCCAAACCCTGGGACGTCCGACCATCGTGGTTGAGAACAAGTGCGACCTGATTCCGAGCGGCCTGATTCCGAAGGACCAGGGTCCGGGCGACATGGTCCCGAGTGATCAGAGGCCCGCCGTTGCTGAGTCTGCACCGATCCATACTTCTGCCCTCACCGGAGCCGGCATCGTCGAACTGCGCAGCGAGATTCTGCGCCACATCGAGGGCGAAAGCGGAGCGCAAGCTGAAGCAGGTTTTCTTACCAACGTCCGGCATCAGGGCCTGGTGCATGAATCGCTGGCCGCTCTCGCCGCCGCCCGCGCCGCCGTCAAGACCGGAGTTCCTCACGAGATGCTGCTGCTCGATCTCTACAACGCACTGCGCCCGCTTGATGCCATCACCGGCGCGACTACGACGGACGACATTCTCAACCTCATCTTCAGCACATTCTGCATCGGGAAATAAACTCTCACGAACATCCGGATGCAGGGCCACGCCCCGCGCCGGTGCGACGCCGCGCTCTCGCAACACCTCGCGCAATCGTCGTTCGGTGGATCGAAATCATTTTCGCTTGCCGACGTACCAGGGCGCGCTCACCGTGAAAATGCGTTCGTTGCCGCGGGCGAGCAGCGCCCACTCCAGAAGCCGGCCCCGCTGATTGTGCAGGAAATATTCGTACCATCTGTATTCAACGAGCTCGGGTATGACCACGACAATGCTGCGGGTGGGACTCTTCCTGGAAAGCTCGAGAACGAACTGAACCACCGGAACGATGACGAAACGGAAGGGGGAAGGCAGGATATGAAGTTGCGGCGGCTCTTTGCCGGCCGCGCGGAAAGGCTTTGCCACATATTGTTCCCAGTCGTCTTCGAGCAGTTCGGAATGCTCGTTGGGTTCAACGTGCAAGGCGATCACTTCCGGAGAGAGCCGGGCGGCAAATTCAATTCCCTGGCGCGTGATGTTGCTCCAGCGGTCGATGGCAATCACTGCGATGGGATGCTGCCTTAGACCCGCCGCGTCGACCGGAACTTTACATGTGGTGAGCAGTTTCACGGCGTGGTAGTGGCGCCGCACCAGCGCGAACAGCACAATCGTCAGAGGAATAAAAAGCAGCGTGATCCATGCGCCTTCAAGGAATTTCGCCACCAGAACAACCAGCGTGGTGATGCCGGTGACCAGGGCGCCCAACCCGTTCACCAAAGCGCTTTTCAGCCAATGCGGGCCACGCTTCTTCCGCCAGTGCATCACCATTCCTGCCTGCGAGAGGGTGAAGGCCAGAAACGCTCCCACGGCATACAGCGGGATAAGACGGTCCGTGACCCCGCCGAAAAGAATCAGCACTCCGCCGCAGAGTAACGCCAGCACAACGATGCCGTAGGTATAAACCAGCCTCCGCCCGCGGTATCCGAAAACGTGCGGCAGATAATTGTTCTGCGCGATGGCGCGGCACAGACGTGGGAAGTCGGCAAAGGCGGTATTGGCGGACAGGGAAAGAACCACAAGGATCGCGCCGATGGTCAGATAGTAAAGAAAACCCCTGCCGAATACCGCCGACGTAAGCATCGACAGAACGCTCTGGTAGCCGGGCTGCCCCGGGTCGGTGGCGGCGATTCCGTACATCTTTACCAGATAGGAAATTCCCGCCAGCAGCAGCGCCAAGAGGAAAATGATAACGGTCAGCGTACGCTGAGCATTTTTTACCGTAGGCTCCCGAAAAGCCTTCACCCCATTGCTGACCGCCTCCACTCCGGTTAACGCCGTGCAACCGCTGGCAAAGACCTTGAGCAGCAGCCAGTAGCTGACGGCTTCGGTGGCGCGCGGCGCGGACGGAAGCGCAACCACCGGTGTGGGATGTCCTCCGCTAAAAATCACACGCAGAATTCCAGCCACGATCGTGAGTAGCAGAGTACCGACAAAGAGGTAGGTCGGAACCGCAAAAGCACTTCCAGCTTCGCGCACCCCGCGAAGATTCAGAATGGTAATGACGATCAAAATGCCGACACAGAGTGAAACCATGTGCGGCAGCAACGAGGGCACGGCCGAGACCAACGCTCCGACTCCGGCGGAGATTCCTACCGCGGCCGTGAGAATGTAATCGGCGAGCAGCGCAGCCGCCGCGAGCAATCCAGCGGGCGCGCCCAGATTGAACCGCGCCACCGTATAGGAGCCTCCGCCGGCAGGATAGGCGGCAATGGTTTGCCGGTAAGAGAAGTACACGATGACGAGTAACGTGATGATGGCGGCGCTGATGGGAACGATATAGCGAACACCAAGCAGGCCCAGCGGAATCAGAAGACTAAGGGCGGCTTCCGGCCCATACGCGGCCGAGCTAAGGCCATCCAGACCAAAGATCGGAATGCCCTGCACCGGACCGATTTGCTCGGCTCGTTCGTCGCTGGTCCGTATCGGTTTTCCAACCACGAGATCGAGGAGATTCATATGAACCAGAGGCTAGTCTTGCCAGGAAGAGCAAAATCCAGACGTGAGTGTACCGCAGCAGCGAGGCCAGTTGCTTGGCTGGAAATGAAAGCCATCCACCGGTTTTCGTCCAGGGCCGGCTTTCGTTCAGGATTGAGGTCCGCCGGTCGCCATGGATCAGGCCCTTACCAAAGTGTCTGGAAAATCCCGCCGCATGCTGATAGGTTTTGATTCGAGGTTCTAAGTCGGAGCCGGTGCGCCATGTCCATAGTCGTCAAGCTGGAAGATGATCTCGGAGAGCAAAGTGAGTGGGTTCTGCTTCACGGCGTGGTCCCGGCTCGCGGGGATCGCGCGTTTCCCTTGCTGCGCTGCGTCGACTCCTATGGCAAAACTGTGTTCAACCACCTGCAGATGGAAACGTTTCTTGAAGAGTGGGAGCGGGTTCGCGACCGCGCCCGCGACGACGCTCAGCGTGACGCATGGCAAAAGATCAAGGATCTTGCCCTGGCTTGCCAGCAGGATCGGGACCTCTACTTGCGTTTCGTAGGAAACTAAAGAAAGCAGGAAGGCCCAGAAAATCAGTCGTTCGTAATTGAGTGACTGGTCACAAGGAACCGACCACTACTTCGACAGTCCCGTCAATGCTTCCCTGAACAGAGCATCGAAGGTAGCGGGCCTCTCGCTCCCGCCTACGCCATTCCGGGTCACGGCCGCCAATGCCTTCTCCGCCGCGGTCCGCTGGTAGCCCAGGTTCACCAGCGCGGAGAGAACATCTTCCTCCATCGCGTTCATCGGGGGCACAGTCGCCGGCGTGACGCCCGCGGCCGGAGGCAGTTTGTCACGCAGTTCCAGCACCATACGTTCGGCGGTTTTCTTGCCAATGCCCGGAATCCTGATCAGGCGCGCTACATCATTGCCCCGGATCGCCCCCGCCATTTCGTCCGCCGCCATCCCGCTGAGAATCGTGACCGCCAGCCTCGGCCCGATACCGCTTACCGTAATGAGTTTCTCGAACAATCGTTTCTCGGCAGCATGCAGAAATCCGTACAGCGCAATCAAGTCCTCGCGCACGTGGGTGTGAACATGCAGCGAGATCTCCGAGCCGTTAGCCGGCAACTCGGAGAAGGTCGGGACGCTGATGTTCAGTTCGTAGCCGACGCCGCCCGTTTCAACCACAATTTGATTGGGATGCTTGGCCAACAATTTTCCGCGGAGATGGGCAATCATGTTCAGGCCATTGTAGCCGCCAAGCTGCCCCTGAAGGATACGCTCGCCGGGCAGCAAAAACGGCAGGGCCAGACCCCTGCCGCTTTCGTGAACTCAGGACTCCGTGTTTGCTTTCCTTCGCTGCCTATTTCTTGTTAACCGCCTTCTTCAATTCGGCCCCTGGGGTAAACTTCGCGACCTTCCGGGCAGCGATCTTGATGGTGGCTCCAGTTTGCGGATTGCGCCCGTTTCGTGCCTTTCTCTGCGATACCGAGAAAGTGCCGAAGCCTATCAATGCCACTCGATCCCCCTTCTTCAAAGCACCCGTAACGCTGCTCACGGCGGTATCAATCGCAATGGTAGCCTGCGCCTTGCTGATTTCGCACGCGCCAGCGATCTTGTCGACCAGATCGGCTTTATTCATGGTGTCTCCTCGCAGGTCTCTTTTTGATACCCAGCACAATCCGGGAGGACTAAAGCTCGTGGCTGAGTTGGGAAACCCGACGGCTGGTATTCTCCTCTCTCCGCGAAGAAAGTCAACTGTGAAAATCCGCGCCTGAAGCCCGTTTCACACCCCCTGCTCCCGGATTGGGCCTGTGGGGGCGGGTTTTGCGGCCGAAAAGCTGGTTTTCCTCACATCTCCACAGCCCCGCCCGCAGCTTCACAGGTTGTACACAGGAGTTTTGCCTTTGCCACTTGCGGTGAGCCGGGTTCCGGGTGCAAAGTCAGACAACAGGATTTTCGAGAGAAAGGCCAGGTGAGAATTAAGTTGAACGCGACCAAAACTGCCGCGGATGTTTGTCCTCTATGCGAAGGCACCGGTTGGAAGGCCCTACCCGCCAGCTCCAACGCGCCCCGGGACCGCCGCGTCACCCGCTGCGATTGCCAACTCCGGGCGCGCAACCATGCTCTGCTGGCGGCGGCACGCATCCCCCGGCGTTACGAACACTGTGAACTCGCCAGCTACACCACCGACTTTCCCGGAGCTCATCCATCGTTGGCGTTTGCCCACCTTTCCGCTTCCAAGTTCGCGCAGGAATACGATCCTCGCGACGGCACCGGGCTCCTGATCATCGGCAAAATCGGTACCGGCAAAACTCACCTCGCCGTCGGCATCACCAAGGAGCTCATCCTGAGCAAAGGCATTTCCTGCATGTTCTACGACTATCGCGAACTGCTGAAGGAAATCCAGAATTCGTACAACGCCGCGGTTAAAACCACCGAGTTGGATGTGCTTCGTCCCATCTTTGAAACCGACGTTTTGGTTCTCGATGAACTCGGAGCAGTGAAGCCCACCGAGTGGGTGTGGGACACGGTGAGCCTCATACTCAATACGCGTTACAACGACAACCGCACCACCATCATCACCACGAATTTTGAGGACCAGCCCGCCGCCGGATCGAGCGGGTCTGTCTCTCCAGCGCGCGCCGCCTCGCGCTCCGAGACCCTTGGCGACCGCATCGGCGAGCGCATGCGCTCCCGCCTGCACGAAATGTGCCGCGTCATCAAGATGGAAGGCGAAGACTTCCGCCAGAAATTCCGCAGCGCCAGCTTCCGCTAAGTCCACTGCGGATCTGCTGCGAGACGATTTTCAGCAAGGGAGGCAGCAATCATGCGCTGGCATCACTCTGTGTCGTATTTTTTCGGGGGCGGATTCCTCGCGAATGCTTGGCCTTATCTCGGCAATGGAGTTTGTGGAAATGCATTCCAGAGCCCCTTCGCGTCCCCACCCGGAATAGGCCTGTCCTCCTCGATGGTCAATGTCCCGTGGGGACTCTTCAATCTCTCCCTGGGCTATCTACTCGTCTGTCGTGTCGGCAACTTCGATCTGCGCAAAACGCGGCATGCACTCGTCCTCGGAGCAGGCATTCTGATCCTGTCGCTCAGTCTTACCCACCATTTCGGAGGGCTGCACGCGGGACTTGTGAGCCGACCTTCCGATGGTTTTTCTCTGCGCCTCTGGGTTGAAGACTTGCTTACAATGGCTTCGTGCTGACCGAGCGCCTGGAATTCGCCCCCGACCGCGATGCTGAAATCTTCGCCGCCGTCCCAGCCGCTCCCGCCGTCTTCTTGCTGCGCGGCGATGATGCGCAAGCCGAACCTTACGTCAGCAAAACCGCCAACCTCCGCCGCCGTCTGCAACGTCTGCTCGGCCCCGTCGAAGAGCGCACGAAGAAACTTAATCTGCGCGATCGCGTCCGCGGGATCGAATTCACCCCCACCGGCTCGGACTTCGAATCCGGCTTCACCCTTTACAAAGTCTTGCGCGAAACTTTTCCTGAAACTTACTCCAACCGCATGCGCTTCCGCTTCGCTCCCCTGGTAAAACTGCACTTCGAAAATCAGTATCCACGCGCCTCGGTTACCACCCGGCTCGGCCGACACCACGGCGGCGCGCTTTTCTACGGCCCATTTCAATCCCGCACGGCGGCTGAGAAGTTCATGAACGACTCGCTCGATTTCTTCAAGATGCGCCGCTGCGTGGACGATCTCAATCCCAACCCCGCCTTTCCCGGCTGCATCTATTCCGAGATGAAGATGTGCCTCGCACCCTGTTTCAAGGGATGCGGCGACGACGAATATTCCGCCGAGGTAAGCCGGGTGCAGGCCTTCCTCGATTCCGGAGGAGAGTCCCTGACGCGCGAACTTTCGCTGCAGCGCGAGGCGGCTTCGGCCAATCTTGCCTTTGAAGATGCTGCGGCAATTCACATCCGCCTGGAAAAGTTGAAGCCGGTTCTGGCCCAGTTCCCGGAAATCGTCCGCCGCCTCGACCGCCTTTCAGCTCTTGTCGTTCAGCCCTGCCATCTGCCGGAGTGTGTCGCTTTTTTTCGCGTCGAAGGCGGAGCCATCGCCGGACCCGCGGTGTTTTCGATCCAACCATCCGAGCACGCGAAATCGCAGTCCATGGAATCACGCGTGGGCCAGGTTCTCGATTCATTTGCGTCGGCCCCACCACGAACCGCGCTCGAAACGATGGAGCACCTTGCGCTGCTGAAGCGCTGGTTCTATCGCGGTCGTCGCCTGGGTGAGATATTTCTTGCCGACCAGAAAGGCCTCTTCCCCATGCGCCGCATCGTTCGCGGCATTGGCCGGGTATTACGAGGCGAGGGCCCGGAAGAGAATCTCCCTGCCCAGAATCGGAGAGTGGAGGTGAGAGCGGAATCGCAGGATTAACGATTCGTATCAGGGCATGGCTTAGCCGATTCGTGTCAGGGTATGCCTTCCAGGCGTACCGTAATACGGCACCAAAAAGCGCCCCTCCAGGTGCCGGATGTACCGATTTCGGGTTTCGCTGCCAAAAGGAACAACGCAATGGCCATAAAGAATTCAACCGAGAAAGCCCTTCGCGACCACGTGCTCTATCTGCTCAACGGCGGGGGCGCGCACGCCCGCTTTGACGACGCCGTGAAAGACATGCCGGAGAAGTCGCGCGGCTTGATCCCCGCCGGACTCGAGCACTCTGCCTGGATGTTGCTCGAGCACCTTCGCCTGGCCCAGTGGGACATTCTCGAATTCAGCCGCAACTCCAAACATGCGTCTCCGGAGTGGCCCAGGGGCTATTGGCCGGGGACTCAGGCGCCGCCAACCGCCGCCGCATGGAATAAGAGCGTTCAGCAATTCCGCAAGGATCTGAAAGCCATGCAGGATCTGGTGGCCAACCCGAAGACAGATCTTTATGCCCGCATCCCCTGGGGCGACGGCCAGACCATTCTGCGCGAAGCCTTGCTGCTGGCCGATCACAACGCCTACCACCTCGGCCAGTTGGTAGATGTGCGGCGGCTGTTAGCACTTTGGAAATAGAAACTTTGGGAGATAAAAACCCGCTGCCGAGTTCAGGCCGCTGCTCCGGAGGGTAGCCCAGGTCCACTTCTCGGATTGCGCTCGAGCCTGTTCCGGAACACGACTTTTACTCCCTCTCTCGCCAGCCCAGCCGCGTCGCTCAGAAAGTCCTGCAGCGTGCGAGTCAGTGCTGGCGGCGGCACCCTCGGCATTCCGCATTATCGAATCCAGCCGGCTCAGCCGTCCCTGACAAGTGACCATCGTCATACTTCCTCTGTGGATGTCTCCTGGGGATTTTCGCCGACTCTCGACTCCGCTGCATGTGGGATAATGAACCTATCCTTCGAGTTGAGGCGGCAGCTGAGTCGGCCCGCGACCCGAAGGCATCTAATTCCCGTGGTGAATCGTTTGGATAAACAACTTTCCGTCAACAGTAACAGCAAAGACAAGCAGCGCTTCTTCTTCGATCACTACGGTGTCACCGAAAACGACCTCGAACATTACCTGGCAGCCGCGCTTTCCGCCGGCGGTGATTACGCCGATCTTTACTTCGAATACCTGTCCTCCACCTCGCTGATGGTGGATGAGTCCATGGTGAAGTCGGCTTCGCAAGGAATTTCCGCCGGATGTGGCGTGCGCGTAGTTTCCGGCGAGCGAACCGGATACGCCTATACCGACGATCTTTCGGCCAGCCGGATTCTGCACGCGGCGCGTACCGCGGCCTTGATCGCCAGCGCTCCGGCGAAGACTCCGGTCGCCGGCTTCCGGCAGACCGCTGCTCGCAGCCTGTATCCCGTGACTCTGCCCTCGGTCGATGCTGAGATCACCGCCAAGGTTGAGCTGGTGATGCGCGCCGATAAAGCTGCGCGTGCCTACGATCCGCGCATTCAGGAAGTCCGCGCCAGCTACTCCGACGAGTTACGAAATATTCTGGTTGTCGGCTCCGACGGAACCTTCGCCGAAGATTCCCAGCCGCTCGCCCGCATGAATGTTTCCTGTATTGCTAAAACCGAAAACAATTCGGCGCGTGGTGGCTCCGGCGGCGGCGGTCGCGTCGCTCTCGATTTTTTCTTCGGAGACAAGAATCCCGAGTTCTTCGCCAAGGAAGCGGCCCGTCAAGCGATCCTCCAACTCGACGCACGCGAAGCTCCCGCAGGCGAGATGGAAGTTGTTCTCGGCCCCGGCTGGCCGGGCGTGCTGCTGCACGAGGCGGTCGGTCATGGACTGGAAGCCGATTTCAATCGTAAAAAAACCTCCGCCTTCGCCGGACTGATCGGCAAACGCGTAGCCAGCGAGAAATGCACGGTAATCGACAATGGAACCATGCCCTGGCGTCGCGGCTCCCTGAACGTCGACGATGAAGGCGAGCCCACGCAAGAAACGGTGCTCATTGAAAAAGGAATTCTCAAAGGCTATCTGAGCGACAAGCTCTCCGCGCGCCTGATGGGCATCGCCGACACCGGCAACGGACGCCGCGAAAGCTACGAGCACATCCCCATGCCGCGCATGACGAACACCTACATGCTCGCAGGCCAGGATAATCCCGAAGACATCATTCGCTCGGTGAAACGCGGCATCTACGCCGTCAACTTCGGCGGAGGCCAGGTCGACATCACCAACGGCAAATTCGTCTTCGGAGCCTCGGAAGCCTACATGATCGAAGACGGCCAGATCACCGCCCCCATCAAAGGCGCCACGCTGATCGGCAACGGCCCCGACGTCCTGACCCGAGTCTCGATGGTGGGCAATGATCTGAAACTGGACGAAGGCGTCGGCACCTGCGGCAAAGACGGGCAGGCTGTTCCGGTAGGCGTGGGTATCCCGACCATCAAGATCGATCGCCTGACCGTTGGCGGCACTGCCAAAAAAGATCCTGGCGGATTTATGCAGTGAAGTGCGTTTTCACCACAGAGGCAGAGAGACACAGAGAAATTCGGTGGTGGGCTGTATTTGGATCGCCGGTCGGATAAGTTTGCGGCGTGCCGATCGACACAAATATTGTTGGACTTTTTCGACCTTTGTTTTTCGCATCTGGCGCCGGCTATTGGTGGCGCAGGGCTGTGTCTCCCAGGAGCGGTGAACCGAAAAGCCGTCTCGATCGTGGGCTGCGTAGGTTGAGTGCGGTGTGGCTTCCGGTGGCGGTGATGTATTTTTTCGGGTTTGGGCTTGGACTCTACGGATCACGTTGAAAATAGCTCATTTCAATAAGCTCTGCGTTCTTTGATTTTCTCTGTGTCCCTGTGCCTCTGTGGTAAAGAATTTCCTATGTCTTCCACTCAACTAGAAACGGGAAACCCGAAACTCGAAACTGACCTCCGCTCCCTGGCCCAGGACATCGTCCGCCGCGCCATGAACGGTGGCGCCACTGCCGCAGAATGCGTGGTCCGCGAGGGCGATGAGTTCTCCACGCTCGTCCGCCTCGGCCAGGTCGAAACGCTTAAAGAATCCGGATCGCGCTCCATCGGCGTACGCGTCTTCAACGGCCAGCGCGCCGCCAGCACTTACTCCAGCGATTTCTCCGGCGAAAGCCTCGACCGCATGGTCAAGTCCGCCCTGGAGCTTTCGAAGATCACATCCGAAGACCCATGCGGCGGCATTCCCGAAGCTTCGCAACTCGGCTCCCTCACCGGCGAACTCGATCTCTATCACGAAGACGTTTATTCGCTTCCCGGCCCCGACCGCATCGACTACGCCCGCCGCGCCGAGAAAGCCGCGCTCGATTTCGATCCGCGCATCAAGAATTCCGAAGGCGGATCATTCGACGCCGCCACCGGCCACAAAGTTCTCGCCAACTCGCACGGCTTCGTGGGCGAATACCGCCGGTCGTATTGCTCCGTCTCCGCCGTTCCGATTGCCCAGACCGAAGACGGCGCCATGCAGCGCGATTATTGGTACTCCGTCGCGCGCACGCTCAGCAAACTCGAATCGCCCGAGCACGTCGGCAAAGTTGCCGCCGAGCGCACCTTGCGCCGCTTGGGAGCCCGCAAGGCGAAGACCGCGCAGGTCCCAATCATCTTCGATCCCATGGTTGCTACCTCCATCCTCGAACACATCTTCGAAGGCGTGAACGGCGACTCGGTCTATCGTGGCGCATCATTTCTCGCCGGCAAGCTGGGACAGAAAATTGCGGGCGACAACGTCACCATCATTGACGATGGCACCATCCCCGGCGGCTTCGGCACCAGCCCGTTCGATGGCGAAGGCGTTCCAACCCGCCGCACCGTCGTCATCGAAAAAGGCGTCTTGCACTCCTACCTTATGAATACCTACACGGCGAAAAAGCTGGGCCTCGCGACCACCGGTAATGCATCTCGCGGACTTGCAGGCACACCAGGCATCGGACCGGGCAACTACTTTCTGCAAGCCGGGCCGAGAACGCCGGAGCAGATGATCTCCGAAATCAAAGAAGGTTTGTACGTCACCGAATTTCTCGGCCACGGCGCCAACCTCGTCACCGGCGATTATTCCCGCGGCGCCTCCGGCCTGTGGATCTCCGGCGGAGAGTTCGCCTATCCAGTCGAAGAGATAACCGTGGCTGGAAACCTGAAGGAAATGTTCTTCAACATCTCCGAGATCGCAAACGATCTCGAATTTCGCGGCTCGGTCGCCTCGCCCACTCTTCGTATTGACGGCCTCACCGTCGGCGGCGAATAATCGCGCAACTCGCGGTCATCAAGGGAGGACATGAAATTCGCTAGGATCGTATTCTGGATCGCCGGCATTTGGGGCATACTGATTCTCACGCCTCTGTATTTCATGTTCAACCAGATCGGACTTCACGATCCCCCACCCATCACGCATCCCGCCTTCTACTACGGCTTCATCAGCGTTGCGCTGGCCTTCCAGATCGCATTTATCGTGATCGCGCGCGACCCCACGCGCCTCCGTCCGATGATGATTCCTTCCATGATCGAGAAATTCGCCGGCGGTTTCACGTTTGTTGTTCTCTATCTGCAGCACCGCCTCACACCGGGCGATCTCGCTCTCGGCTGCATCGATTTGCTGTTCGGCGTGCTGTTCGTCGCCGCGTTCTTCAAGGCCACCAACTAGCCTTGTCCGGAGCACTGCAGTACCCGGAAAAACGGCCATGTGGCGACAGCCGCCCTCGGCTGTCCAACGAGCGCAGCTCGACGATCCTGTCGCCAACGCCTACAGAACATCACCCAGAGTACAATCGGCTGATATGGGCGGCCTGATCCAGCCAACTCCGGTGGCACAAGAGCCCGATTCCAGCCGGCGCACCATCGCCATCGCCGTGGCCGTAGTCATCGCCATCGCTATCCTCTTCGCATTTCTTCTTCGCAGTCAGCCGAAAGCCGCTTCCGGACCGCCTGCCTACACCGCGAGCGTCAAGCTCTCCGATTTCAAGATGAGCGCCGCGGAAAACTTCGTCGGAGCCACCGTCAGCTATGTTGACGGATCCGTTACCAACTCTGGCGCCAAGACCGTCACGCATGTAATCGTCGAAGTAAACTTCAAAGATGACTTGGGGCAACTGGCTCAGCGCGAAGATCTCCCGATGCAGGTGCTGAAAACTGACGGCCCGTATCCCGAGGCGGTCGACTTCAGCCTCTCGCCGCTCGGGCCCGGTCAAAGCAAGACTTTTCGACTGACCTTCGAAAGCATCTCTGCGCAGTGGAACCACCAGTTTCCCGACATCCAGGTCACCGACGTCGCGGTAAAGTAGCAAGCTCTCTCTTGCGCGCTTTCCTCGTGTCATCCGGTGGTGGCTCGGTTTGAACCTGGCTTGAAAGGGCGCGGTTTCAACCGCGCCGCAAGGTGCGCAAAATCAATCGCGGTTCTAGCCGCCAAGGGAATGCGATTTTCCAATCGGCCCGCTACCGTCTCATCCGGTTCTTCGCGAAAATTCTGAACACCCTGCCACTCTGTACAATGGCCTCGTGACGGAAACCAAACCATTCCGCCTTACCGAGTCGGTGAAAGCCGCGGGTTGAGCGTCCAAGCTGAGTCCGGCGGCGCTGGACACGGTGCTTGGGAAATTAGCCCGGCAACACGACCCTAACGTTCTGGTCGGCTTCGACCACGCCGACGACGCCGGCGTGTATCAGATCGCGCCCGACCAGGCGCTGGTTCAGACCGTTGATTTCTTCACCCCCATTGTCGACGATCCGTACGTCTTCGGCCAGATCGCCGCCACCAACGCTTTGAGCGATGTCTACGCCATGGGCGGGAAGCCAATCACTTCGCTCGCTCTGGTTTGCTTCCCGGAAAAAGTCGACCTCGAAATCCTGGAGCGCATCCTCGCCGGAGGCCTGTCCAAGATGATCGAGGCGGAGTGCACGGTAATCGGTGGCCACAGCATTCGCGACGAAGAAACCAAGTTCGGATACGCAGTCACCGGCCTGGTCGATCCAAAAAACGTTTTCACCAACGCCGGCGCCAAACCCGGCGACGCTCTCATCTTCACCAAGGCCCTGGGCACGGGGGTCATCTCCACCGCGATCAAGAAAGGCAAAGCCCAGCCGGCATGGATCGATGCCGCTATCCGGTCGATGACCACGCTGAACCGGAAAGCCATCGAATCCATTGTGAGGAATGCACTCCCGATAAATGCCATGACCGATGTCACCGGCTT
>Ga0181525_10000831_pt1 | contig 26928 bp, 29 predicted proteins | sample PEATcosm2014_Bin_48_FD_121100 | JGI IMG/M metagenome (GOLD analysis project Ga0181525, IMG submission 121100) | Peatland microbial communities from MTU Mesocosm Facility, Houghton, MI, USA - PEATcosm2014_Bin06_10_metaG | ecosystem: Environmental > Terrestrial > Soil > Wetlands > Peat | place... | reverse complement strand
GCGCGCCGGAAGGAATCACGAGGAGTGTAGTTGTCCGTCACATGAAAATTCAAAAGGAGAAAAAAATGTCCGACCCAACAATTCAAGTTTTGCCCAAAGGTCCATATCTAGTTGCCGGAAAGTTCGCTCTGCTCGATGCCAGCGGCAACAAGATTGAAGCCGGCGAGAAAATCGCTCTCTGCCGTTGCGGCGCATCCACCAACAAGCCGTTCTGCGACGGTACCCACAGCCGAGTGGGATTCGAGGCTGCCGCGGCGGCTGTCCCCGGCAGCGCCGAGTGAGGAGACGCTGGATGAACAAAAAGCCGCCTCCTAGGGCGGCTTTCTGAATCACCTGGGATTCCTAAGCGGCGGTCTCCTCGGTTGCAGTCTCAGCGGCGGCGGGCGGTCGAAACGGTTCATCGTAGCTGCCGCCATAGATCGAAGGCACTTTCGATCCCATGGGCCGCAGGTACGTTGCCAACTCCCCGCGGTGATGGATGCTGTGGTTGTTCAGGAAGCCCAGATACAGAACCGCCGGCAAGCTGAAGACCCCGAAGAAGTTGATCGGCGTCAGCAACTGCTCCGGCGTCATCGCCGCGATCCGTGCCGCGCCACGCTTCACGTTTTCGTCGTACCAGTCCACCACCTGGGCCGAATTTTCCGGCTTGTGTTCCGGGTTTTGCATGCTGAAGTTTAAATCGGCAATACCATCCAGGAACTGAATGTCGGTGTTCGCGAGATGCCATGCCAGTTCGCGTGCTGTTCGCGCACAGGGGTCGGGTTTATAGCTTGAGGCCGCGTCGGGCACGGCCGCGATCACCTTCTTGGTGACTTCCGCTTCACGCACGATGCCGTCAAGCATGATGGCGCGATAGCCGAGGGCGAATTCTGGAGTCAAACCTTGCTGGGACATTTTTTCCTCCTTGTGGACTGAACCGGAGCAGACGGATTATACCCCGACCGGCTGCTTGCTGCGCACCGGGACCGGACTGAGCCAGCCGTGGCGGTCGTTCTTCTCGCCGTGAACGATCGCGTAGAACTCTTTCTGGATCGCCTTGGTGACCGGGCCCATCGCACCCTTACCGATCTTGATTTTGTCGACCGAGCGGATGGGAGTGACCTCAGCCGCGGTGCCGGTAAAGAAAGCTTCGTCCGCAATGTAGAGCATCTCGCGCGGAATCATCTGCTCGAGGATGGGAACATTGAGGTCGCGCGCGATCTGCAGCACGGAATCGCGAGTGATCCCGGGCAGAACGGAGTTGCCCAGCGGCGCCGTGATCAGCTTATCGCGATGCACGATAAAAACATTCTCGCCCGAACCTTCACTGACGAAACCATTCACATCGAGCGCAATGCCTTCGGTATAGCCGTTGACAATGGCTTCCATCTTAATAAGCTGCGAGTTCATGTAGTTCGCCCCGGACTTCGCCATTGCGGGCAGCGTGTTGGGCGCGATGCGCGTCCAGGAGGAAACGCAGACGTCGCAGCCTTCGCTCCCGCCGCCCAGGTATTTCCCCCACGGATAATTGATGATGTAAACCTCGGTCGGCGAATTGAACGGATTCACTCCCGCCTCGCCATACCCGCGCAGGATAATCGGCCGCACATAGCACGGCCAGGCTCCGTTCTTGCCCACGGTTTCGAGCATGGCCTTCACCAGTTGCTCGCGCGTGTAGTCGACGTCGATGCGATAGACCTTGGCAGAATCGAGCAGGCGCTGAATGTGCTCGGTCGCGCGGAAGATCGCGGGGCCGGAAGGCGGCGCGTAGCAACGGATCCCCTCGAACACCGAGGAGCCGTAGTGGACCACGTGCGACATCACGTGGATGGTCGCTTCATCCCAGGGAATGAGCTTGCCATTGTGCCAGATATATTCGGTCTTCTCGATTGCCATGCGGACTCCTTCGCGGCGGTCTTCTTTGATAACGAGGTTTGTAACGAGGCTGAATCCTCTGGCATTGCAGCGGGGCGAGGCGTGAAAACCCAACCAGCGTTACAGAACATTATAGCTGACGACATTCTCGATAGCTGAGGCCATTCTCGGTAGTGGGTCGATTTGAAGCTCGCATTCCCTCGGCGGCTTAATGCCGCGATTGATTTTGCCCACCTTACCGCGCGGCTGAAGCCGCACCCTTCCAAACGAATTCAAACTGACCCCGGGGCCGCAGCCTCACGACACCGTCTCCACCAACTTTGACTTCCGGATGCGCATATCGGCCGTTACCAGCGCCATACCCTCAACCATCGCGGTCGCAGCAATCAAACGATCCGCCAGATCTTTCGGAAATTGATCTGGCCAGCGAACGGCCAAAGCAGCGATCTCCGGGGTGGCCGGCCTCAGAATGACCCGTGCCACGGTTTCACGCACAAACGATTCCACGCTCACCGTGACTGCGATTCGGCCGTTCTGCGCCAGCCAGGCGATCTCCCATACCGGGATGGTTGCCATCGCAATCCCCACGTTATGTCGAGCCAGCCCCTGCCTGGCCTCGCGGATCGGCCCGCGGGTCCGCTTCGAAAGCCGCTTCGGCTCGCCAACCATCCAAATCAGGGCATGAGTGTCGAGCATGATCACCGCTCCTCCATCACTTACCCTCCCAGTCTTTCGGCGGAGTGACCGGCCCAACGATATCTCCAACGATCTTTACCTTGCTCGCCAGGTAGCCGAAGATATCGTCCACCTGTTTCTCGGCGGGAACGAGCTTGACGACGGGCTTGCCGTGCTTAGTGATTACCACCGGCTCGCCGCCGTGGGATGCCTGATCCATGATGGCCAGGCAGCGCGCCTTGAACTCACCCGCGGGAATCTGTTTCATAGCATGGTCAAATTATTATGACCATGGAAAGAATGCAGGGGTGTTTTCGTTCCGGCCGTCGAGGCGCGAGGTTGCAGAGTGGTGAGGTTAAGATCACCGTCGCCCTCGCGATCCTTGGTCACGCCCCGGCGGTCATTGCCTGGTCGCGGCCGAGGCAACAGAAGCGGCGGAGTCGCAGCAAGAAAAAGATCAGAGCGCTTAGGACGGCGAGAGCCGCGGGCGCACGCCGGAGCACCCACGTCTCCGTTCTTCTGCCGGCTTCGCCCGGCGGGAGAACGTCGATCACCTGGATTCGGGATCGCCCTTTGAGATTGGGAAACAGGTAAACCGGAATCACTGTGCCCGGCGGGACCGAATCATTGAGTTCGGCCTGACCGCGCGGAACACGTTTGAGGTAGGGAAGCAAATTCATCCATTCTTTCTGGTCCTCTACCATCCCACTGGCGTAAACCGCCACGTCGGGCCCATGCATGCCAGCGCTTTTCTGATAGTAGGGACGAGTCACCTGGAAGGTGGTGGCGTGATAGGGCTGTCCCTGCACGCGTTTAAAGGCATCATGCGCGTTGATGAAGGTGACGAAGCCGAACAGTAAGCAGGCCAGGAAGGCGAGGCCCAATATTGCGATGGTGAGATCCAAGAGGATGACGGTCGGCGTCTGGGACGACATCGTCTGGGAAGACAGCGGGCGAGGCGAGGAACGAGGCGCGCTGAGGTCACCATAATTCATGCGGATGCCAATGATTCGAGTCGTCGAGAGTTTCACACAATGTTATCCGAAATCGAATCGAACCTCGGAGTCGAAACTCGGAGGCGGCGGCCCGCGGGCCGCCGGACAGCCGGGGGCGGCTGTCCCCCTGAGTTTTTTAGTGGCTTGCGGTTTCTGCGGGTGCCGGTGCCGCTACGGCCGCCGGGGTCGGGCTGGCTTTCACTGTCACGCCTGGCAGTTCATCTCCGCGGAAGAATTTGGCTTTATCTTTATCTTTCGATCCCGATCCATCTTTCAAATCTGCGGCGCGCATCTCGGGCATGGCTTCGTAGGGCTTGCTGTAGTCGTTGGCGGCGTTCCAAAACAAGAAGCCTATGCCGCCTTTTTCTTTCGCCGTGGCGACTTGCACTTTGATGTATTCCGGCGAGTAAGTCTTGGTGCGCCAGCGGAAGGCTTGCAGCCAGGGACGGATGACTGCTCCGCTGGTCCTATTTCCGTCAGGATGGGTGATCTGCTCGAAGCGCTGCATGGATTCGCCGATGAAGTGCTCGGGGGCGTCGCCGGGGTGCTCGATGTTGTCCATGCCGAAGAAGTGCGAGGGGTAGATCATGGGCGAGAGCACGTCACAGTATTTCGCCATGCCGACGATGTCCTGTCCGGTGTGGGAGAGGTCGACGGAGCGCTGCCAGGCCATGACGCCGAAGACGTCGAGTGAGAGCAATACGCCGGTGGGGTGCAGTTCGGCGTAGGCTTTCTTGAGGAAAGCGGTGATTACGTCGGAGCGCTGGAGCGTGTGTGCGCTGCTTCCAGTTTTACAGGAAACAGGGTCTGGGGTGGTTCCGGCTGGGGTGGTTCCGCCTTGCTTCTGATCGGCGGGACGGCCGAGGCGGCTGTCTCCACAGGGGCCGCTGTTGCTGCCTGCGATTTGATTGATGGATTGCTCGTTCTGGAAGACGAAGCCGGCATCTTTCTGATCGCCTTCGGCGGGGAAGCGGACGTAGTCGAACTGAATTTCGTCGGCGCCGGACTGGGCGACAAACTTGGCGAGGGCGATGTCATACTCCTGGACTTTAGGTTGCGACGGATCGGTCCAGACCAGCTTGCCGTTTTCGCGCCACGGCTGGCCGGTGCGCTTCGACTTCACCGCAAGCTCGGGATGCTCGACCACCAGGCGTTCGTCGCGGAAGATGGCGATGCGGGCGATGGCGTGCATGTTTTCTGAATGCAGAAAGTGAATGAACTTCGGCAGGTCATGGATGTAGACCTGATGTTTGCCGAGCAGGGGATGCTCGAAGGGAATGTTCACGCTGCCGTCGGAGTCCTTGATATCGAAGACGATGGCGTTGCCGCCGACATCGCGCCAGTGGCGAATGATGCGGAGTCCGTGATCGCTGGAGGCCATAATGCCGGTGAGGTAGATGGCGCGGACCTCGAAATCCCTGGGGATGGGAATGGTTTTTTCGACGATGGGCTCGGCAAGAATGCCGGGGATCGTGATCTGCTCCGCGGCTTTCAGAACATTGCTCGAGCGATTCCCATTTATCTTGCGAATGGCTTCGGCGAGGTCGGAGGCCGTGAGATACGAAGTTTTCTGCAGGTATTGGTGCGCTACCGCGGGAATGCTTTCGCCACGCTTCGCGGTGTAAAGCTGGATTGCGGGAGTGGCAGATGGGTGCAGGGGTGCAATGTCAGCCGGTTTCGCCGCGGCGGCCAGGGTGGTGCTCGCCGGCTGCAATTGTGGGGTGGTTCCCTGGGGGTTCTGGGGCTGCGCCGCTTGAGCTGAAGAGGGCTGCGGACTCAGGCGCAGCGCGGCTACGCCGTACAGAAGACAAGCGACTGCAACTGCGTTGAAGATTGACGAGCGGCGCAAGAAATCCTCCAGGTAATCGAGCTACACCGGATGCTATCCCGCACCTTCCTCCCTAGCCTAGTTACTCCTGGTCATCTCCCCCCTTTGGTCCTATGTTGGGTGTGTAGAAGTTTGAGTTCAATGCCGCGAATTAGAGCCGTTGGACTCGATGGATTTGGCGGACGATGGCTTGAGCCAGCGGCGGTGCTGCGGAAGGGAGATTACCAGGTCCTGCGCTCGCGGTAATCGGCGCAGCGACCATGCGCAAACAATTTCTCTTCCTCACTCTTAACTTTCCACTAGGTTCTGTTCTAATATCTTCGCCTGCGATCTAACTCCTGCCGATGCAGGGTTTTCGGCGAACCGATGCGGTGGGGATCCGTGGCCAGAGGCTTGCTTATTCCATAGCACCACGGACGCGCTATCGGCTCTGGCAAGCGACAGGTTCTGGCTGACAAATTTTGTCACCTGTGGAATGCGGAGCGCGCAGGGAAGGTCCAGGGAAACGCAGGGCAAAGGTCGCGGAAAGCGGCCCGGGAACAGGAAAGCGGACAGCCACTTTATGAGAACAAACCTTGCTACCGTACTCGATCCGAACCGACGCAGCAGCGATGCCGGAGAGTTTGAAGCCGCGCTGCGCCGCCGAATTGTGGGGCAGGACCAGGCGGTGGAAAAGGTCGCCGAGATTTACCAGATGTTTCTGGCCGGGCTGAATGCTCCGGGGCGTCCGGTCGGCAACCTGCTGTTCCTGGGGCCGACGGGCTCGGGGAAGACGCGCGTGGTGGAAGCCATGGCAGAGTCGCTGTTCGGCGATTCGCGAGCTTGCATCAAAATCGATTGCGCCGAGTTCCAGCACTCGCACGAGATTGCCAAGCTGATCGGTTCACCTCCCGGATATCTTGGGCATCGGGAGACGCATCCGCTGCTGACCCAGGAGGCATTGAACCAGTGGTTCACGGAAAAGCTGAAGCTTTCAATCCTGCTCTTCGATGAAATCGAAAAAGCTTCCGACTCGTTGTGGCAACTGCTGCTGGGAATTCTGGACAAGGCCACGCTCACTCTGGGCGACAATCGCCGAGTGGATCTTTCGTCGTGCATCATCATCCTGACCTCGAACCTGGGAGCCAGTGAGATGACGGACCTGGTGGATGGGGGTCTGGGTTTTGCGCCGAAAGTGGTGGAGGTCGACAACAACTTCGACGACAAAATTCAACGCACGGCGGTGGAAGCGGCGCGGCGCAAGTTTACGCCCGAGTTCATGAACCGCATCGACAAGACGGTGGTGTTCAAGACGCTGCGCGACGAGCATCTGGCGCAGATTCTGGAGATTGAACTGGGCATGGTGCAGCAACGCGTGCTGATGGCGGCGGGCACGAACCAGTTCGTGTTCAATTGCACCGCGAGCGCGAAGCAGTATTTGCTGAAAGAAGGCACCGACCCGCGTTACGGCGCGCGACACCTGAAGCGGGCGATTGAGCGTCATCTGGTATTTCCGCTGGCCAATCTGGTGGCGACGGCGCAGGTGAAGCTGGGAGATTTTGTCCGCGTGGATATGGCCTCCGAGAACCAGATGATCTTCGTGAAGGAAGCCGAAAACACGATGGCGCCAGTTTTGCTGGAGCGCTACGGAGCCGCAGCCGCCAACATACCTGCCGTCCGCGCGGCGCGCACCGCGGCCAACAACCGCCGCGACTTCGGGGCCAGTCCGATCGCGGAAAGCAAATAAGCTCTTTAGAATTCTCAAACTCGCTTGAACGCATCTTGCGAGCCCTTCGTGGCGCCGGTACCCTCCGGCGCCATTTTTTTGGTGAGCAAAACCCGCGAGCGGGCCGCCACGTGTGAGATTGGGATAGTGTCGCCTAAGGCTTTCGCGGCGCCGAATGGAATGGATCATCCTGTGTGGAGTCATCCTGAGGCGCGTCGCCTTGCGGAGCTTCGGGGGCGTCTTCGGGACTTGGAATGTCGAGGTTGATGACGATCGGCTCCTGGCCGCTGCGAACGATTACGGCCTCCACCGGCTGATCTTTGCGGGCGTTCAGCTCTTGATGAGGCACGTAGGGCGGGACATAGACGAAGTCTCCCGGGCCGGCTTCATCGACGAATTCCAGATGATCTCCCCAGCGAAAGCGGGCGCGGCCGCGCACGACGTAGATCACGGTTTCGAGTTCCCCATGGTGATGGGGACCAGTCTTCGCGTTGGGATGTACAAGCACCGTTCCCGCCCAGAGCTTTTGCGCGCCGACTCGGGCACGTGAGATGGCTTCGGCGCGAGTCATGCCGGGGGTCTGTGGGGTGTTGGCGTCGAGCTCGCCGCTGCGAATGATACGCAGGCCGTGAGTTTTCCAGTCTGGTGATGGGTTTCCCGAAAGCCCGCCAGAGCGTGAATCGTTCATGGTCGATGGTCCATCGTCTATGGTCCGGCAATCGTCTATCCTTGCCAGCGCGTTTTGCCATTCTAGCCGAAGTTGTTGCGTACCCGTACCTGGGACAACAAATTCAGAAAGGCCCAGGATGGAACCAATCGGACGACGATAGAAAATTTTTACCAAGACCTTATGCCTTCCTTATGTGCATGCGGTTAGGCTTTCTGTGATGGCAGTCCAAACCATACCAGCAGTCCCGAATCAGTTGATTTCATTCAAATCATCTTTTTTAGTCCCGATTGCGGTTCTGTTCTGCTGCACTGCAGCCTTCGGACAATCGGTGCCGGCGGAGCCTCCGAGCGCGGACGCGGACGTCGCGGTTCGTCCGATGCCGGGAACGCAAGTTGCGACTGACGCGAGTGGTGAATCCGCGGCTGCACCGAATTCTCCGCAGACAGCCCCGGCCGCCAGTCCCGCCAGTCCCGGGCTCAACACAAATGGAGATCAGGGCAGCTTCTTCCGCCGGTTTTTCAAGGCGTACGCCGACGACTGGAAGCCTGCAGCTGCGAATGCGAGCGCGCCGGTCGCCGCTCCTGCGTTTCGCGGCGATCCCGCGCCGGTCAATGGGCCGCCGTTTCCGTTTTCCACCTGGCCCATTGGAGGCACCGTATCGATTGGACAGCCCTGGACCCAGGCTGGACCGTTGATGACGGCGCTCTGGTCCGGGCCTGACGGCAACTTCTGGAAAAAGAGCAAGATTCAGATTTATGGCTGGCTCAACGTGGGGGGAAACTTCAGCACTTCCAAAGGTGGAGTGAATCCCGCGTCGGGGAAATACGACAATTTTCCCACCGCATACGACGAGGTGCCGAACGCGATCGAGCCCGATCAGGAAGTGCTCTACATCGAGCGCCAGCCGGATACGGTGCAGACCGATCATTTTGACTGGGGCTTCCGTCTCTCCGGGCTATGGGGTATGGACTACCGTTTCACCACGGCGAAGGGCTATTTCAGCCAGCAGTTGCTCGGGCACCCTCCGGGGAAAGAGTATGGCTTCGATCCGGTCATGATGTATCTGGATCTCTACTTTCCCCACATCGGCCAGGGCACGGACGTTCGCATTGGACGCTACATTTCTCTGCCCGACATCGAAGCGCAGCTGGCGCCCAACAACTATACCTACAGCCACTCGTTGCTTTACACGTTTGATTGCTACACGCAAACCGGAATCACCGCGACGACCCGGTTGAGCTCACACTGGACGACACAAGTAGGCCTGTCGCCGGGCTGCGAAACGGCGCCGTGGAACCTGACGGATTCGCGGCTAACGCTCAATACGTGCCTCCAGTATTCCTGGCGGACCAGCAAGGATAATCTCTACCTCTGCGACAATGAGACCAATCTGGGGAAAGACAGCGGCAAGTATGGATACAACAACCTGCAGGCTTATTACCTGACCTGGTATCACGTGATCAACAAGAATTGGCATTCCTCAACCGAGACCTGGTACCAGTGGATGAAGCAGGTGCCGAACGTTGCCTACAGTCCGCCTGCAGGTTCGGAGTTGCCTCCGGTCGATCCAATTCAGCCGGAGACGGGTTCGAATGGAGCGGTGTGCAACAGCAATACGACATTCGCTTGCTACGCCCCGGAGTGGGCGGTGGTGAATTATGTGGAAAGGCAGTTTGGGGCGCACAACTATATCTCGATCCGGAACGAGTACTTCGACGACATGGTGGGCCAGCGCACGGGAACCAAGACGCGTTACACCGAACACCTGTTCGGTTGGGGACATTGGGTGGGAACCACGGTTCTCTTCCGTCCTGAGGTGCGGTACGAGCACTCCTACGACAATCCCGCTTATCAGAACGGGACGAAGAAGAGCCAGCTTACGGCGGCCGGAGATATTATTTTCTTCTTCTGAAAGAGTTTTACTGGGCTAGGATCGTCGGCACGATCGGCGATGGGCTTATGAGAAGAACTCCTTTCAACGGCGTCGTTCTGTTCAGTTCAATCGCCCTTGCCGGACTGGCCTTCGCGCAAGTGGAGAACCAGCCGAACGCAAAGTCCGGCCCGTACTTCTCGGTGCTCTTGAATCGTCCTGCGAGTGCTCCGCAACTGGGCAAAGAAGCGGGCGAGAAGCTTCAGCCCACAAGATGGCCGCCGAACACAAACTTGTGATCGCCGGGCCTTTCCTGGACGACACTGCACTACGGGGCATCTTCGTGTTGCAGGCGGAGTCAGCGGTGCAAGCACAAGCGTGGGCCGATGGCGATCCGGCGGTCCAAGCCGGCCGGCTCGCCGCCGAAGTGCATGGGCCGTGGCTGGTTGACGCGAGCTACGTTCATGATCCTGCCGAGCCGCCCGGATTCGAGCAGTACACGCTGGTTCTGATGAAGCGTGGCGACCAGTGGAAATCGGACGCGCTCGGGTTCAATTTTGTGGTGAAGGCGCATCCTGCCTTTGTCAGACGGATGACGGAGGAAGGATACTTGGCTGTTGCGGGGCTGTTCCCGTTGAGTGTTCCGGGCGAGTTGCGGGCGATTGACATCTTCCGCGTAGGCGCGGAACAGACGGGGACATTGTTGAAGGACGATGCGACTGTGAAGGCTGGCCTGCTTAAGCCTGAAATGCACCCTTGGGGCACGGGCAAAGGAGTGTTGGCGCCGGGACAGCCGATGCAGTGACTGTCGAACGTGCCCTCGGCGGCTTAAAGCCAGCGTCGTTTCCGGCTTTTCTGGCTTCGAGCGGCACGGCTGAAGTCGTGCCCTTCCCGATCCAGTCTCCGCGATGGTTTCCGCAAACTGAAAACGAGAACTGAGAACTGACTTCCCCTAGCCGCCGGCTTTCAGCTCGGTGAGCACTTGTTTGGCAATTTCTTTCAGAGTCTCGAAGACTCCGGCTCCCTGGAAGGCTACAGCTTCGACCACGGCCTCATTCTTCCTGCGCAGCTCTTTGGTGAGTGCTTCGACGGACAAGATGTTGGGCAGGTCACGCTTGTTGAGCTGCAGGACATAGGGAATCTTGTTGAAGTCGTAGCCGTGCTCTTTGAGGTTGGACATGAGGTTATCGAGGGCTTCCACGTTGGCGTCCATGCGCTGTTCCTGAGAGTCGGCGACAAAGACGATGCCGTCGACGCCGCGTAGAATCAGCTTGCGGCTGGCGTCGTAGAAGACCTGCCCGGGCACGGTATAGAGATGGATGCGGGTCTTGAAGCCGCGCACCGAGCCCAGATCAAGCGGCAGGAAATCGAAGAAAAGGGTACGCTCGGTTTCCGTGGCCAGCGAGATCATCTTGCCTTTCTGCTGTTCCGCAGTCTTCTGATAGATCACTTGCAGATTCGTGGTCTTGCCGCCCAACCCGGCGCCGTAGTACACGATTTTGCAATTGATTTCGCGGGCTGCGAAGTTGATGAAACTCAAGACTTTCCTCAAGAGCGCGTGCGGCACCGTCTGGCGGCCGCGTCCGCGCAAAAATATCCCTATGGGGGCTTGGGGTTTTTATATCACAGGCGTGGGATGGAACGTAGGTTACTCACGTGACCCCTGGGATTGTGATTGCCGGCTGGCGGTGGGAAGGCCCGGTACCAAGGCCGAGATCTCTTCCGGCATTATTCGCAGTCCGCAAGCGACGAGCGTCTAGCGCGCCGCCACGGCTGGATAATAGCCATCCTTGGCGTAAATCTTCAAGCCTGGCCGGTCCACAAGCACTTCGATGGTGCGGTAGGCCGCAGTGGTCGGGACTTTGGGTTTGGCTGGAATGTAACCGAGCGTGTATTGGTTGCGGGCCTCACCCATAGCCTTGGAGTAGGCATCTTCAATCGCGTTGCGGGTGAGCTCCTTGTAGGGAAGGCCGCCACCCGTGGCCGAGGCATATTTCGGCAGGATGTCGCTGTACCCTTCGTGGGGCAGATGAAATTTTTCGATCTTGCCGTAGAGGGGCAGAGCGGCGCTATCCACGGCGATCGCTTTCACCTGGATCTCGTTCGACAACAGCACCTTCAGCACATCCCTGAAGCCCGCGGTGCTGCCGAATTCGCGGCCGTCGCTGATCACAAAGATGATCTTGCGCCGGGTGCGGTCGCGTTTGCGCATGTCGAGCGCCGCTCGCAGGATGGCATCGTTAAGCACGTGAGCCTCCTTGGGCGGCGTATAAACCGGTTGCGTCGGGCTGCCGACGGGAATCCCGTTGATGATCGGTCCATTCGGCGCCAACGGCCCGCTGGTCACCGGCACGCCATTATCGCGCCCGCGAACCGTCTTCATCTCGTTTAAAAGAGCCGTCAGCTTCTGAGTGACTGCGGTGAAATCGGTGACCTGACTGACGGTGCTGCTGTAGGTGTAAATCGCCACCTCGTCATAGGGAGCAAATGCCCCGGCGAGCGCGGGAAAGGTCTGGTTCACCTTTTGCAGTGCGGCATCCGGCAGACCTAGGTCGAGAACGATGGCGACGGAAAGCGCGAAGGGATCGCTGCTGAAAAAGCTCAACTTCTGCTTGGTGCCATTCTCCATCACGCTGAAGTCGGAGGGCAGAAGTCCATCGACCGGTCGGCCGTCGCGATCTTTCACGGTAACTGGGAGCTGCACAAAGCTGGTATTTAACTTTAGTGTGTAAAGCTGCTCCTGCGTGCTCGGGCCCTGCTTCGCCGAAGTTCCGGGCGGGACGGTTTTAACCGGGGGCATGGGCGGCGGTGTGGAGGCTTCTTCAGTGGGCGCGCCGCCCGGCTCAGCCGTCGCTGGCTTATTGATTGGCTGGTTCGTCCAGGGATCCCTTTCTACCGGCTTCTTTTCTTCGGGCCTGGGCACCACGGGCGGCGGAGGCTCTGGGGTGGCGGAGGGGGGCTGAGCCGTCGACGGGGCGTCCGGTATATCGGTATTCTGCGCCGGCCGCGATTGTGCGGCCTGGGATGGGTTGGCGGAAGACTGCGCGGTCATTTGCAAGACGCCAACGCCGAAGAAAAGGCAGAAGAAAGCATCGAGGAAGATCCCGCGCAGCGCTATCGTCAGACAATTCGGCTCGCCCCGTCGCCTGCCGCCGGGTGCCGTCATTTCTTTGCTCACAGGTACCATCCGTTTGTCCCGAAACTGGGTCACATCCGCCATGCGCCGCCTAGAGCCTGATTCGCGGTTCGTTTTATTCGGATGCGGGGCCTGCCGATTTGGTGCATCTAACTTCCAGGACTAGACTAACAAAAACTCCAGAGGGAATGTTTGCATGTTGAAGCAATTTGCTTACCAACGATTTGTGAGGCAACGATTTGCGGGGCAACGCTCGGCGAGGCAAAGATCTGCACCGAGATTCTGGCAGTCGACCGCCACGTCTGTCGTTTCTTTGGTTTGCTTGGCAGTCTTGTGGAACGCGGCTCCGACCGCCCGGGCCCAGATCTCCGCCGCCTCGCTGCCGGCGAGTCAAAATCCTGCGGGCGCGCAACAGCCGGCTGCCCAGACGGGTGACGACCAAAATCCCGCGGAAACCCTGAAATTGAACGTCAACGTGGTTGGACTCTTCTTCAATGTCAAAGACAAACACGGTGCGCTCATTCCCAACCTGACGAAGGACGAATTCGAGCTGTTCGAAGACGGCAAGCCCCAGACCATCAAATATTTCTCCGCGGAATCGAACCTGCCGCTGACTCTCGGCATTCTGATTGATTCTTCGGGCAGCCAGATCAGAGTGCTCGACATGGAGAAGCAAGTGGGCGGAGCCTTTCTGCGGCAGATTCTCACTGACAAGGACGAAGCTTATGTCATCGACTTCAACATCGATGCCGAACTGGTGCAGGACTACACGCGGGACGTGCACCGGCTGCAGGCGGCGCTGAATAAGGTCAAGATCAACTCCGGCGTCACGATGCCGACGTTGCCTGGAGCGGGAGGCGGTCCGGTTCCGACGGCTCCGGGCTCGCAGCGCGGCACTGTGCTCTACGACGCCGTCTATCTGTCGGCGCACGACATGCTGGCCAAGGAGGTCGGGCGCAAGGCGATGATCCTGCTCACGGACGGTGAGGACGAGGGCAGCCAGCTCAAAATCAAAGATGCCATCGAGGCCGCGCAGAGGGCCGACGCGATTGTCTACGTGCTGCTCTGCGCCGATCGCGGCTATTACGGCTCCTTTGGAGTTGGCTACTCGGGCGAGAGCGAAATGCGCAAGCTGACCGAGAGCACCGGAGGCCGGGTGATCAACGTCGGTAATAAATTCGACAAACTGCGGGAGGCCTTCGACCAGATCGCGGCCGAGCTTCGCAGTCAGTACAACCTGGGATATACCTCGACCAATCCCAAGCAGGACGGCACCTATCGCAAACTGGAAATCAAGTCCAAGCAGAGCTACAAGATTCAATGCAGGGCTGGCTATTACGCGAGCGCCCGTGACAAGGAGCCATAGGGGTCAGCTGCGACAGCGCGCGATTCGCATTACGTCGTGTGAGGATTTACACCGATGCCGGCGCCTGCATCTCGTTAACCACCGCATCGAGATGGGCCAGGGTCTGCTCGACGGTGAGGGAGTACATGTCGCGCCCCAGACCCTCGCCCGCTTCCAGCGCGGATTTCAGGTAATGGCCGGCGATCTCCACGGCGAGCGAATCGGTGATGGACCTTCCCGTGCGCTGCTTGTACTCGACCCACGCGGGATGAGGAAGCGCGACCGAGACCGTTCTTCCATCAACCAGGAATTTGATGTCAACGGCATCGGCATGGCGCGTGGCAATGGCGACGATCAACGCCTGATAAACGCAGTGAACCGCTTTCCTGGTCCAGCGGTCGGTGGTGGTGAAATCTCCGAACATAGCTACGAAACTATAGCGGACGCGATGCGGCGCAGGCAAATGAGGCTGGCGCCGAGATCCTATTCCGGGAAAAACGACTTGCAATGATGAGGGGCCCAGTACCAACCGGTAAAACTAGCCTCCGGCGATCGCTCCGATAATGAGCAGCGGTTCCTTCCCGGATGCGACCGCGTCGGGGAGTGGGGTGTCTGGCGGCTCGTGGGACAGATCCTGTTCGCAGGCGAAAAAGCGCAGAAATGAACGACGCTGTTTCGTGACATGATCGCGGATGGTTCCCTGCAACATCGGATAGCGCTTCTCGAGGACGTCGAGCACCGAACGTTGCGTGATGGGAGCCGGGACTTCGATGGTCACTTCAGCGCCAACGTTCGCCAGCGTTCGCAGATGTTGTGGGAGCATGACTCGGATCATCTTTTTCACCCCAGAGTTTGCACCTCGACCGAAAGCACGGGCGGGAGATCCCGCACAATCGGCTCCCAACTCTCTCCGGCGTCGGCCGAAGCGTATACCTGTCCGCCGCTGGTGCCGAAATATACGCCGCACTCGTCGAGCGAGTCGACGGCCATGGCGTCCCGCAGAACGTTGACGTAGCAATCTTTTTGAGGCAGGCCCTTGGTCAGCGGCTCCCACTCGTTTCCGCCGGTGCGGCTGCGGAAGACTCGCAGCTTGCCATCGGGAACAAAGTGCTCGGAATCACTCTTGATCGGCACAACGTAGATGGTCTCGGGCTCATGGGCGTGAATATCGATGACGAATCCGAAATCGGTGGGCAGGTTTCCGCTGATTTTTTGCCAGGAGTCGCCGGCATCGTCGCTGCGCATTACATCCCAGTGCTTCTGCATGAACAGCACGTTCGGCCGCAAAGGGTTCATGGCGACGTGATGAACGCAGTGGCCGACTTCGGCTGTCGGGTTCGGGATGTATTTGGAATAGAGTCCCCGATTGATGGGCTTCCAGGTTTTTCCGCCGTCGTCCGTGCGGAAAGCGCCGGCAGCCGAGATGGCAATAAAGATCCGTTCCGGATTGCCGGGATCGAGAATGATGGTATGCAGGCACATACCGCCGGCGCCGGGCTGCCACTTGGGACCGCTGCCGTGACCGCGCAGTCCGGGAAGTTCGTGCCAATTCTGGCCGCCGTCGGTCGAGCGGAATAAGGCAGCGTCTTCTACTCCAGCGTAAACCGTATCGGGATCGGTGATCGAGGGCTCAAGATGCCAGACTCGCTTGAATTCCCAGGGGTGCTGCGTGCCGTCATACCACTGGTGAGTGGTCAGCGCCTTGCCCGCCTCGGACGAGGTGTCATACGCGAACTTGTTGCTCTGGCTCTTGGGCGGTCCTGGTTCGGGGGTCTCGCCGGCTGGGGTCCCGGGTTGGTGCCAGGTCTTGCCGCCGTCATCGGAACGCTGAATGATCTGTCCGAACCAGCCGCTTGACTGCGACGCATAGAGGCGGTTCGGATCGGCCGGCGATCCCTTGAGGTGGTAGATCTCCCAGCCCGCGAAGTGCGGGCCGCTGACTTGCCAGTGATCGCGTTTGCCGTCGGAGGTCAGGATGAAAGCTCCTTTGCGGGTGCCGGCTAGAACACGGACGATGCTCATGCGTTGCTCCTTAACGTAGTGGTCAGTGGTCGGTCATCGGCGGCTCGTGATCGGTGGCTAGTGATCAGGAATCGAGGGGCGATAGATTCGACCGCCCGCCAACTACCGACCACTCGCCACCTCATGGCTGAATGCGCTTTGCACAATCGAATGCGCTCGTCGCAACGTTCACGGCCGGACTGGTTAAGCGGCTTTTGACGGCTGGCTGCGCATCTGTTTCATCATCTGACGCATGGCAGCGAGGTGGCCGGGGGAGCTCTTCTCGATCCAGCTTTCGTAGCGCTGGGCGGCTTTCTCGAGATGTCCGAGAAAATGTTTGTTCTGGAAGCGCTCGCGCATTTGCGGAACGACCGCCTTCGCCATCTCCCAGACGCCGAAGAACTCGCCAGTCGTCTCAAAAAACAGGTCTTCGTGAAGCAGACCATAGTTCAGCAACGCGCAGGTCTGCTCCCAGTAGCTGAGCACCATCATCGTGAATATTCCACCCTCGGTTCCCGGAGCCGCGATTCGCATCGCATCGTCGATATTTTCCACGTGATAGTTCTTGAAAAACCAGTCGCGCGCCTGGCGCAATCGTGCCTCGCGGCGCTGTTCGTAGATCTGCATATGGAGCTGTGCTTGTTCGTGTGTGGGCTTGGTTTCCATCCAGTGCTCTCCTTTGAATTGGGTTGCTGGTTACAAAGTGACGCTGCGAAGGTTGTTCTCCGCCAGTGCTTTCAACTCTGCTACTGGATTGACGTTCCAACGCTGTGGAAATCAACCCGCTCAGAGAAAATCTTTATGTCACGCTTTTTGGTAATAAAGCACGACGACCCCCGAAGCGAATACCCTGGTTTGTTGAAGCTTCATCGGAATTCTTTTTTCGATACCCCGGAACAGGGGAGTGCCGCCGCCGAGCACGACCGGTTGGAGGATGATGCGGTATTCGTCGATGAGTCCGAGTTGCAGAAGATAGGATGCGAGTTGGGCGCTGCCGAAGATCACCATGTCCTTGCCCGCCTGACTCTTCAATTTCGAAACTTCTTCCTGAATTCCGTTCCCGGCCAGAGTGGAATTATTCCAATCCAGCTTTTGCAGAGTCTTGGAAAAGACGATCTTGGGTAGATTGTTCATTCTGTCGGCAATTTCATCTTGCGGCGCGAAAGGCCAGTGGGCTGCCATGTGTTTATAAGTTGCCGCGCCGAAGAGCAGAGTATCGACCGAGCGCAACAGGTCTTTGGCGTAGTCGAGAAACTCGGCATCCACGGCAACCCAGTCTAATCCCTGGTCGGGTCCTTCGAAAAAACCATCCAGGGATGCCACATTTGAAACAATCACTTTGCGCATGATGCTTTTCTTCCAGAAGAACCAACGGATGGCGAGGTGCGCTGCGGGATGAGTTTGCGCCCCGCTTGATGTGCGTTAGACTAGCAAGGATAACTTGCAAATGGCAAGTAAACATTTTACCTTAGCGCATGGCGGCGAAGCGCAAAGCGAGGCGGTCCGGGTGCCCGCTGAATGCCTCGGTGGAGATGCTGGGCGATCGCTGGTCGCTGCTGATCATCCGCGACATGATGTTGCGGGGGGCAAAGAGCTACAAGGAATTTCTGGACTGCTATGAAGGCATTGCGACCAACATCCTGGCGGACCGGCTGCGCAAGCTGATCGCTCACGGGATCGTCGCCACCGAGTCGGACCCGCTGGACGGACGCAAGGTGATCTACGTGCTGACCGAGAAAGGAATCGATCTGGCGCCGGTACTGACGGAAATGGTGGTGTGGGCGGCAGCCCACGAGAAGACCGGCAATCAGGAGTTGGTGCGGAAGATGCAGACGGACAAGGAGAAATTCCTGGCCGGCGTGCGGCAGCGGTGGGCGAATCGGTTTTCTCAGGCGGCTCAGCGACGGTGAAGGGCGCTGCGAACTTCGGTTCGCCATGGAATTGGACGGTTGGTATACACGCGAGATCCCTCGCCCCGCTGGTGAAAGCGCGGGGACTCGGGATGACGCCCCGCGTCTACTGCAGCCCTGCCGAACTTTACACGCAGGCGATTCGGTGGGCTGGCTTCGGATAACATAGCTGGGTGCGCAAGCAGGTCGCCGAATCATCTGATCTCAACATCCTTCATGCTCGCCGTCTGAGCCGGATTCCCTGGCTCATACACGGATTTTCCACGCGGATGGGCGGATTTTCGAAGGCATACGGGGCCCGGGCTCTCAATCTTGGATTCACAAAAGACGACTCCAAAGCCGCCGTGGAACGCAACCGGACCGGGTTTCTTCAGGAACTGGGCGTGGAAGGCGAGCGCAAGCCCGGGCAAAAGAGGGAATCGCGACCCTGGACGATCATCAGCCTGCGGCAGGTTCACTCTGACATTATTCGACTGGTCGACTCACCGTCAGGATCGCTCATGGTGGGCGACGGGCTGATTACTCAGACCCCGCGCCTATTGCTCGGGATTCAGACTGCTGATTGCCTGCCGGTGATTCTCGTCGACCCGAAGCAGCGGGCCGTGGGAGTGTTTCACGCGGGCTGGCGAGGCACGGTCCAGCGCATCGTCGAGAAAGGCGTGGGCGAAATGCAACGCTGCTTCGGCAGCCGGCCTGGCGACCTAAAGGCGGCGATCGGTCCCGGGATCCATGGATGTTGCTATGAAGTGGGGGAGGAAGTTCGCGAAAAGTTCCACTCGCAGTTCGGATATGCGGCGACGCTGTTCCGCGAAGTGGAAGAATCCGATCCGGTGCGTGAAAAATATCCTATGTTGTTTCTAACGGCGCGCGCCCCGGGGCACAGCGAATTGCCGAAGAAGATTTTTGTCGACCTGGTGGAAGCCAATCGTCAGCAGTTGTTGGCGGCCGGGGTTAGGGCGAACGGCATCGAGGCCTCGCCACTGTGCACGAGCTGCCGGACTGACTTGTTGTTTTCCTACCGCGCCGAGAAAGGCCGAACCGGAAGATTGATGAGTGTTGCTGGAATCCGAGGGCTGAGAGAAGCAGGATTCTAAAGTCAGGCAGAAGTCAGGGCGATGGAAGGACTCACTTCCGGATTCTGTGTCCTGCATCCCGCTTTGCGGTTTAGGCGCTGGGCGGAGCGGCGGGAGTTGGCGGCGATGCAGGCGGAGGAGGCGCGGCAGCGCCGCCGCCGCCCTCATTTACCAGGTCTTTTAACTCCTTGCTGGGTTTGAAGAAAGGAATTTTCTTAGCGGGCACCTCGACCTTTTCGCCGGTCTTCGGATTGCGGCCCATGCGCGGCTTGCGCTGGCGCGTACGGAAACTCCCGAAGCCCCGAATCTCGATCTTGTCGCCGGCGCGCAGTGAGCGCACCACGCTGTCAAAGATGGTTTCGACGATCACTTCGCTGTCCTTGCGAGTCAGTTCCGCCAGATGTGAGACTTCATCGATCAGATCCGCTTTTGTCATTGTGCCCTCTTGGCTCCGGGAGACCCTGCCTTAACCTTCTCAAATTTCAGGGGTTGGATGCAAGTCACGGGTTTGGGGCAGGGTCGGAGCCGGTCTGCGGCCGGTCTTCGCTCTGGGGGGTTAGGACATCGACGCGGCAGGGCGCCATTCCGCGAACTACTTCCACAGATAGTAGAACCCGACATGCTGCTCCAGCACTTTCTCGGTGCTGGGCAGATACTGCGAGACGTCGCCGAGCATGAGGTCGAGCAAAGTCCGGCGATCTTTCTCGGGATGCACCAGGGTAGGTTCACCCGAGATGCCGACCGATTTTGCCGTGTCCTTGACGACCGCTTCGAAGTCGCCGACATTGTCGATCAACTTCATGGAAAGCGCTTGTTCGCCGGTCCAAACTTTGCCGTTAGCGATGGCTTTCACGTCGTCGAACTTCATTCCACGGCCATCCGCGACTGCCTTGACGAACTGCCCAAACATGTTATCGATGAGCGATTGCATGTAGGCCTGTTCGGCAGGAGTAAGATCGCGCGCCGGATTGCCGGTGTCCTTGAACTCCCCGGTCTTCAAGACGATGTTCTTGAGCTTGGCCCACTTCAGCAGATCGCCGTAGTTGACCCATTCCGCGATGACTCCGATTGAGCCCACGATGCTGCCCTGGTCGGCATAAATCTTGTTCGAGGCCGACGCGATGTAATAGGCGCCGCTTGCTCCCACGGTTTCAATCGAGACTACGATCTGCTTCTTCTTCTCGGAGCGGACGCGCTTGACCTCGCGATAAATCTCTTCCGAGGCTGCCACTCCGCCACCGGGCGAGTTCACGTGCAGGATGATGGCCTTGATGGAAGAGTCGTCGCCGAATTTCTTGAGCTGGCCGACCACCGGCTGGGGCGAGATGATGACACCGTCAAGATCGACCACTCCGATGCGGTCGCCGAAGCCGCTAAAGGAGCTTTCATTGCTGCCCGCGTGCAGGCTGAGGTAAACCAGTGAAAACACGGCCAGAACAAAGAGGAAGAAGGCTCCTCCTCCGATCAGAATCCAGAGTAGGGTGCGGGAACGTTGCTCGGGCATAAAGGGAGTTTAGCACCGGGATGGGAAGAAAGTTTGCAGTGGTCCGGGGGCAGCAAAAAACTTTCGGCTCCTGTTTTTCCTGGAGCAGAGGGAGATTCCGGCCTTAGGCGACCCGAATCCGTCGTCCGGCGCGGCTTTTGAAAGGGTTAGTAAAAACGGGTTAGTGCATTTGGGGACTTGTCTTGCCATTTACGATTCGACTAGGCGATGCGCTAGACAGCCAAGCCAACCCCTCCCCAGCTTGGCCGGTCGTCTCCAGGAGGATAATAATGCGACGAATCACAATGCTTGTGGTCTGTACTTTGGCTTTGGCAGTCTGTGTCGGGTCCGCGGCCGCACAGGAACCGGCTGATACTCTCAAAATTGATTATTACTCGGGCGCCGGCGGCACGCCGGACGGGACATTACGAATTACGAATCCGGGCACGGCCGGGGGCGGCCTCTGCGCCTCCATCTTCGTATTCGATTCGTACCAGGAACTGCAGGCGTGCTGCTCATGCTACATCAGTCCGGATGGGCTGATTACTCTCTCGGTCAACGCCGATCTGCTCGGGAACACATTGACCGGCGTCGAACCGGTCACCGGGGCAATCAAGATCGTGTCGAGCGCACTCAAAGCCCCACTTACCTGCCCCTATTATCCGTCCAGCCTGACGCCGACCGCGGGTTTGCGCGCCTGGGCTACTCACATCCAGACGGGTGGAGTGATCACCGAGACGGCGTCGCAAGATGCCACCTTAAGCGCGGCTGAAGTGAAACGTCTGCAGGCTGAATGCTTTGGCATTCAACTTGACGGTAGCGGCCAGGGTCAGTGCTACTGCCCGTCTGAGAAAACTCTTTAATTTGAGTCCAGTTCGGACCTACGCCTCCCGCGTTGGCAGGAATTGCCAACGCGGGAGGCGTTTGTTTTAATCGCGATCCATACTCATCAGCGCTGCTCATCAGGCACGACTCATCATCAGGGACCCTTCCCTATCCACGACGAGAGCCCGCCCGTGAAGATGGAACCAACACCTTGAACACACCCGGTTCTACGGTGATCTCAACCGGGGTGCGGCAAGCGTATTCGCCATCCGCATAGAGGTCGAGCGCGCTCTCGGTTTCCACGCGCAGGCGCGCCGCCTGGAAGTACTTCACTTCGCGGATCTGCAGGTGGCGTCCAAAATAAACCGTGGGAAACATGCACGCCAACTTGAAGGGATCGATGCCGCCGATGACGCAGACGTCGAGTTGGCCGTCATCCACCTGTGCGCGGGGTGCGATCTTCATGCCGCCGCCATAGATCGCAGTGTTGGCGAAAGCGGCCAGGATGGTCGGCTGGTCGCTGCGGATGCTCCATCCGGCGGTTTCGTCCGAGGTGCAGATCCTCATGTGTCGCGGGGCAAAACCAAACACGGTTGAGGCCAGAGTTAAAGCGTAGCCACCATGTCCGCGCAGCCAGCGTGGCAACGCATTGGCGCGGCGAGCCACTTCGCCATCGAGTCCGACTCCGGCGATGCTGCAGAAATAGTGTGGCGTACCGCGCACCAAGCTGTGAGCAGGCTCGCGGGGATCGGGCGGCACGCTCGCCGCGATTTCCATAGGGGTGATCACTCCCAGATCGATCGTCTGGAGATTTTTTTCCCCGCCGCAGAAATGTCGCCACGCTGCGAGGGAATCGCGCACCCGCCGCAAACCCAGGGCACGGGCAAAATCGTTTCCGCTCCCGGCGGGCACGACGAGCACGGGCAGCCGAAGTTTCACGAGCTGGCTCAGGTGACGGTGAATGGTGCCGTCGCCGCCGAACAGCAGGATGACATCCGTTTGATCCGCCATCGAGGGCATGCCGATCCGCCAGTCGATTTCCCGACCCGTGGCTTCGCGGGCTTGGAATGGCCGAAGGACATTGAGAGAACAGCCCATCCCGAGAATAGCGGCAGCGCGCATTTGCGCGGTTCAGAGTAACAGACGCGGTGGAATCGAGGTGACGCGCCGGCCCGACTGACCAGTATCAAGGACTTGTCCGAGCGGTCAACCCCGAGCTTTCTTTAAGCCAGGCTGATAGCGACCATCGTAACCTGCCGGCCCCTCCCCAAAACCCACTCCGGCTGGCATGATGATTCGGGGGAAGGGCTCTCCCGGGAGGCGGCAGATGAGGAGACGAGGACTGACGAATCTAACGTTGTTTCTGACAGTTAGCCTCTTCCTAGGGGGCTGCGGAACTGGGATATCGATTCCAGGAAGCGGTTCCACCGCGCCCACCATTACCTCCCAACCAGCGAACCAGAGCGTCACCGCCGGGCAGACGGCCACGTTCTCGATAACAGCGGCGGGAACGGCTCCTCTGAGTTATCGGTGGCAAAAAGGCACGACCACAATCTCGGGTGCAACTTCGGCCAGTTACACAACGGCCGCGACCACAACCTCCGACAGCGGTTCACAATTCAGCGTGGTGGTCAGCAACTCGGCCGGGAGCATCACCAGCAACGCGGCCCTGCTGACCGTGACTCCGGCCCCTCCCGTGGCGCCTTCGATCACACAGCAGCCCGCAAGCCAGACGGTTGTGGCTGGGCAGACGGCCACGTTCTCGGTAGCTGCGGCGGGAACGGCTCCGTTCAGTTATCAGTGGCAGAAAGGCACGACGGCAATCTCGGCCGCAACTTCGGCCAGTTACACGACGGCCGCGACCACAACCTCCGACAGCGGCTCGCAATTCAGCGTGCTGGTCAGCAACGCAGTAGGAAAGGCAACCAGCCATGCGGCCACTCTGACAGTAAACGCCGCGCCGCCGGCGACGACCGATGTGCCCACTTATCACAATGACATTGGCCGCACGGGGCAGAACCTGACCGAAACCACGCTGACCACCAGCAACGTTACTTCGGCGAAATTTGGCAAGTTGGGTTTCTATTCCGTCGACGGCTTGGTGGATGCTGAACCGCTCTACGCCTCGAGTCTGGTGGTTCCAGGGAACGGTACGCACAATGTGCTGATCATTGCCACGGAACACGATTCGGTTTATGCCTTCGACGCGGACTCTGGCGCGACCCTCTGGCACGTCTCGATGCTGAACAGCGGTGAGGCCAGCTCGGACGATCGAGGCTGCGGCCAGGTTACTCCTGAAATTGGCGTGACCTCTACTCCGGTGATCGATCGCGGCAAAGGAGCGCATGGCGCAGTCTATGTGGTGGCCATGTCGAAAGACGGCTCCGGTACCTACCACCAGCGCCTGCACGCGCTCGATCTCGCGCTCGGAACGGAACTATTCGGCGGGCCAGCCGATATACAGGCAAGCTACCCGGGCACCGGCGACAGCAGCAACGGCACCAGCGTCATTTTTGAACCGGGGCAGTACAAGGAACGCTCCGCGCTGCTCCTGCTGAACGGCGTCATTTACACGGGCTGGGCTTCGCACTGCGACGCCCGGCCGTATACGGGATGGATCCTAGGCTACAACGAGAACACGCTGGCCCAAACCAGCGTGCTGAACGTGACGCCCAACGGCTACGACGGCGCGATCTGGATGGCGGGAGCGGGATTAGCAGCGGACAGTTCGAGCAACATTTATTTTCTGGATGCCAACGGCGACTTCGACACGACATTGAACGGCAGCGGCTTTCCCAGCGACGGCGACTACGGCAACGCGTTTATGAAGCTTTCGACTGCAAGCGGTCTTGCCGTGGCCGACTACTTCGAGATGGACAACGGGGTATCGGAGAGTGGCAGCGACACCGATCTGGGCTCCGGAGGAATGATTGTGCTGCCTGATCTGAAGGACGGCTCCGGCAACACCTGGCACCTCGCGGTGGGCGCCGGCAAAGACAGCAATCTATACCTGGTGAATCGCGACTCGATGGGCAAGTTCAGCTCCAACAACAACATTTATCAGGAACTCGCGGGAGCGTTGCCGGGCGGAGTGTGGGCCATGCCCGCGTATTTCAACAACACGATTTACTACGGATCGGTGGGAAGCCCGATCCAGGCCTTCACCTTCACCAACGCGAAGCTGTCGACGAGCGCAACGGCGCAGACCGCCAACAGCTTTGGATATCCGGGAGCGACGCCCAGCGTCTCGGCCAATGGCACCAGCAACGGAATCGTGTGGGCGGTGGAGAATAACAGCCCGGCGGTGCTGCACGCCTACAATGCCGCGAATCTGAACGAGCTCTACAACAGCAACCAGGCCAGCGGCGGCCGCGATCAGTTCGGCTCGGGAAATAAGTACATCACGCCCATGATCGTGAATGGGAAGGTGTTCGTAGGGACGCCGAACGGCGTGGCGGTGTTCGGGCTGCTGCCGTGAGCTTACTTGTTTGTGTGGGGACAGCCGCCCTCGGCTGTCCGCGGAGCGAAGCTCCGCTGTGGTTGAAGTCTATTGGGAGCTGTAAGGCTGTGGGGTTGGGGAGCCTGATAAATTCTCGCCTAATTTCAGACTGGGAAAGCCAGCGAGGAAAGCTAGGCGAGCTTCGCTCGCCCGGACCGCCCGAGGGCGGCTGTCCCCGCATGGTCATTGCCGGACAAATCGGATCTTCTTAATCTTTCGACCCACCCGAACCGTTGCTGGGGTTCGAATTTCCAGGAATACGACCGGACCGGTTTTGAGCTCACCATTCACTTTGACAGCCCTCTGCTTTATCTTCCGAACAGCATCACTCACTGAATCCGCAACTCCAGCAGCCACAAGCAGTCTATCGAGCCTAGCGCGGAACTCTCCCGATTCAGGGATCTCTGTCACGCCGCTCGGGTCCTCGGCGCTTGCCATGACTGTTTTAATATCCACTCCTATCTCTTCCACGTCTTCCGGTTCTTCATCTTTCTGAAATTGCTTTGCCCAGGTTTCGCCAGACTTTGTCGCCGCCTCTGCCGAATGGAAATCTGCTACCACCCTCCGTGCCAACTCCTTCTTGGCCTGCATCGGATGCACCTCTCGCTTCATCTTCTCAATCTCAGCAAGCGAAACGTCCGTCAGCAGTTCGTAGTATCTCCACATCATCTCATCGGAGATGCTCATGATCTTGCCATACATTTCCAGCGGCGGTTCGTGAATGCCGATGGCATTGCCCAAAGACTTCGACATCTTCTGCACGCCGTCGAGGCCTTCCAGAATGGGCGTGGTCAGCACTACCTGCGACTCCTGTCCGTAGGAGCGCTGCAGTTCGCGGCCTACCAGCAGGTTGAATTTCTGGTCGGTGCCGCCGAGTTCCACATCGGCTTCAAGCGCGACCGAGTCGTAGCCCTGCACCAGCGGGTAGAGCAACTCGTGGACGGAGATGGGCTTCTCATCCTTGAATCGCTTGTGGAAGTCCTCGCGCTCCAGCAGTTGCGAGACGGTGTACTTCGCCATCAGGCGGACGAAATCGTCGGAGCTGAACTGTCCCATCCAGCGCCGGTTAAAGTCGATCACAGTTTTCTGCCGATCAAGAATCTTGAAGACCTGCGCCTTGTAGGTCTCGGCGTTTTGCTCGATCTGCTCGCGCGTCAGCGGCGGCCGTGTCGCCGAGCGGCCGGTGGGATCGCCGATCATGCCGGTGAAGTCGCCGATCAGAAAGATGGCGGTGTGGCCGAGATCCTGAAAGTGTTTGAGTTTGCGCAGAACGACGGTGTGCCCGAGATGCAAGTCGGGAGCAGTCGGGTCCATGCCGAGCTTCACGCGGAGCGGCTTTCCCGTGGCGCGTGATTTCTCCAGTTTGGTGCGGAGATCGGACTCGCGGATGATTTCCGCCGAGCCCTTCTTGAGATAGGTGAGTTGTTCCTCTACCGGCCGGAAGGTTGACATGAGAAATGCCATTATAAGGAAGGGAACGTGGAAAGGCAGTTACCAGCACGATCACGCGCTAAAATGAACTACGTTGCGGGATAATCATCCCCAAGGGCTGGGAGTGACAAGCAGGAATGGAACTTGACTGACGACTTGAGGGAGAGCCAATGTCCAAAAAATGCAAGCATCTGGATCAAATCAAGATCACGACCACCGACCTCCACGTCTGTGAAGAGTGCGTGAAGCTGGGCGACACCTGGGTTCACCTGCGCCTGTGTATGTCATGTGGAAACGTGGGCTGCTGCGATTCGTCGAAGAACAAGCACGCCACCAAACACTTCCATCACGTACACCATCCGGTCATGCGTTCCATTGAGCCGGGAGAAGATTGGATCTGGTGCTATGTCGATGAAATGATTGCGGGCGAGGTCGCCGCGTAAGAAAATCTCAAACACTGGGGGACACTATGGTTCCACAGAAGAGATTCTTGGAGAGAACGACGGGCGGGAAAAAATTGAAAGGGCCGTGACATTGGTTATGCTCTAGCTGCCGCCTCCTGCGAGGGAGCCAACAGCGTGGACGCATGTACCGTCACAGCCCCTTGATGCGATCACTGCTTTCACAG
>Ga0181525_10000830_pt1 | contig 26951 bp, 18 predicted proteins | sample PEATcosm2014_Bin_48_FD_121100 | JGI IMG/M metagenome (GOLD analysis project Ga0181525, IMG submission 121100) | Peatland microbial communities from MTU Mesocosm Facility, Houghton, MI, USA - PEATcosm2014_Bin06_10_metaG | ecosystem: Environmental > Terrestrial > Soil > Wetlands > Peat | place... | reverse complement strand
GCGTGACGCGATGGCCGCGACGCCATCGCCGTTCGATCGCCGCACTCGCGTGCCGGCGCTGACGCACCCGCTGCGACCGTGGCCGGCCTGCGCCGCCATCGTGCTGGGCACGGCCCTGGCAGCCGGCTGTGCCGGCGTTCCGCCGGCGGCGCGGCTGGCGGCCGCGCCGGGCGCGCCCGCGGCGCCGGCCCCGGCCATTGCCGCGCCAACGACGCCCGCGCCGGTCCCTGCCGCGGCGCCGGCAATCCCGCCGGTCCCGCCCCTGCCTCCCGGTGAACATCCGCACGCCCAGGAAATCGCCACCATCCGCCAGCACCACCTGCAGCGCCTGGACGACAAGCTCACGATACCGGCCCAGGAGCTGGCCGACCGCTGCCGCTACGAGTCCGACATCGCGACGCGTCCGCCGCTGCGGCGCGTGGCCCTGACTTTCGACGACGGCCCGGAGCCGGGGCAGACCGAGCATATCCTCGCCGTTCTCGAGAAATACCACATCAGCGCGACGTTCTTCATGATCGGCGAGAAGATGCAGCGCCATCCCGAACTGGTCGCCGCGGTGCGCGACAGCCACCACCAGCTCATCGGCAACCACTCGTGGGACCACCCGAACTTCCACGACATCGGCGCCACCGAACAGGCCGACGAGGTGCTGCGCGACGAGACGCTGCTCGCGCCGGACTTCGCCGCCGGACCCCGGCTGTTCCGCTACCCGTTCGGCAATGCCTCCTGCGAGACCAACGCGCTGGTGCGGGCACGCGGCTACCGGATCGTCGGCTGGCACATCGATTCGTGCGACTGGGCCTTCGAGAGGACCGGCGCGGTCGATTTCCAGGAGGCCACCTCGTGCGGCGTGCTGCCGCAGTACCGCGGCGACTACGTCGGCCACGTCGTGTCCGCCGTGCGCGCGCGCAACGGCGGCATCGTGCTGATGCACGAGATCCACCCGAACACGGTGCGCCGCCTCGAGGAGGTCATCGAGCAGATACTCGCGGAGGGCTACACCTTCGGCACCGTGTCCGACGCCGATTTCCAGGAGTCGCTGCGTTGATCGCGGCCCTGCGCCGGGGCCCGGGCTGGGCGGCTTTCCTGTGGGTGGCGCTTGCGGCCGCCGGCGCCGCGGCGGCGCCGCCGGCGCCCGTGCCGCTCGAGGTCTACGGCCGCCTGCCCCATCTCGAGGACTTCTGCGTCTCGCCCGACGGCACGCGCGTGGCCTTCGTCACGACCACCGGCGACGAGCGCTATGTCGCGGCCAAGGCGCTCGCCGACGGCAAGACGCTGGCGCTGCTCAAGGCGGGCGACACCAAGCTGCGGCACATCGAGTGGGCCGACAACCGCCACCTGCTCGTCTGGATATCGGAGACGACCGTGCCCTATGGATTGATGGGGATGGAATCGGAGTGGCACCAGTTGCTCGTCTACGACGTCGAAAGCCACCACAACGCGGTGGTACCGGACCCGCACCGCCTGCGCGACAGCAATTTCATGAATGCCGCCTGGGGTTCGCCGGTCGCGCGCAGCATCGACGGCCACACGGTGCTCTTCGTGCCGAGCTACTACGTGACCGACCGGGTCCTGCCGGGCATCGCGCGCATCGACCTCGATTCCGGCGTGCAGGGCGTCGTGGCCAAGGGCGGCGCCGACACGGACGGCTGGCTCATCGACGCGAACGGCAAGGTCGTCGCCGACGAGTCGCACAACGGCGCCACCGGCGACTGGCGCATCCGCATCCGCCGCGACGGCGAGCTCGCGCCGGCGCTGGCGGGGCGCTCGAGCCTCGATGCACCGCGCATGCTGGGCTTCGGGCCCACCGAGGACACGCTGCTGCTCGAGGCGCTGGAAGGCCACGAGCCCGTATGGCGGCTGCTGTCGCTGAAGGACGGTTCCCTCGGCGCGCCCATGCCCGATGCGCAGGGGCTGACCGATACGATCGAGAATCCGCTCACGCACCGGATGATCGGCGGCGTCAGCGCCGGCGACGACCTGCACCACGTCTTCTTCGATCCGGCCATGCAGCGCACCTGGGACTCGATCGTCCATGCCTTTGCCGGCGCGCGGGTGCGGTACATATCGGCCTCGAACGATTTCCGCAAGGTGGTCGTGCTGGTCGAGGGGCCGGAGTTCGGCTTCCTCTATGAACTGGTCGACATGACGACGCTGCGGGCCGATGTCCTGGGCGACGTGTACGACGGGGTCGTCAAGCCGCACGAAGTGCGCACCCTCACCTACGCCGCGGCCGACGGCGTGCAGATACCCGCCTACCTGACGCTGCCCCGCGGCCGGGCCGCCAGCGCGCTGCCGCTGGTGGTGCTGCCGCACGGCGGGCCGGCAAAGCGCGATACCGCCGATTTCGACTGGTGGTCGCAGGCGCTGGCCGAGCAGGGCTACGCGGTGCTGCGGCCCAATTTCCGCGGATCCGCCGTGGACCAGGCTTTCATGGAAAGCGGCTACGGCCAGTGGGGGCGCAAGATGCAGACCGACCTGTCCGACGGCGTGAGCCAGCTCGTCAAGGACGGCCTGGTCGACCCGGCACGGGTGTGCATCGTCGGCGCCAGCTACGGCGGCTACGCGGCGCTGGCCGGCGCCACCCTCGACACCGGCGTCTACCGCTGCGCGGTCTCGGTGGCCGGCATCTCCGACATCAAGAGCATGCTCGAGTGGGTCGATGAAAAGCACCGCGGCAACAAGAACGCGGCGCAGCGCTACTGGGACCGCTTCATGGGCCTGGCCGGTCCCGACGATCCGGCGCTGGCGGCCATCTCGCCGATCCGCCACGTCGACGCGGTGCGCATTCCGATACTGCTGATCCACGGCAAGGACGACACCGTGGTGCCGTACGACCAGAGCGACGACATGTACGACGCCCTGCGCCACGCGCACAAGCAGGTGGAGCTGGTCAAGCTCAAGGAAGAGGACCACTGGCTGTCGCGCAGCGCGACGCGCCTGCAGATGCTGCAGGCGACCGTGAGGTTCCTGCGCGCCAACAATCCGCCGGACTGAGGCGCCGGCGCGCCGGCGGACGCACCCGCTTTGGTGCGTGCGGCAACATCGTTGTGCGGCATGCCCCGCATCTGCGCGCAGTGTTGCGCCGGGCGCTGCGAGGCTTGCCAAACCCCCCGGCTAGCCACTAGTCTGAGCGCGTGGCCCCGCGGCCAGCGCATCGATCAGGGGGATGGACGTTGTCCAGCAGCAGCATAGAACGCCACGGCATCGAGTCGATACCGGACAGCGACCGCACCGCGCGCATCTTCGATTTCTTCCGCATCGCCTGGGGAGGATCGAACTCGCTGGCCACCGCGGTGCTGGGCGCCTTCCCCATCATCTTCGGGCTGTCGTTCGTCCAGGCGCTGGCCGCCACGACGCTTGGCGTGGTGCTGGGCGCATTGGTCCTCGCGCCGATGGCGGTGTTCGGCCCCATCAACGGCACGAACAACGCGGTCTCCTCCAGCGCGCATTTCGGCGTCGTCGGCCGCATGGTCGGTTCGTTCCTGAGCCTGCTGACCGCGGTCTGCTTCTTCTCGATCAGCGTGTGGTCGAGCGGCGACGCGGTCATCGGCGCCCTGCAGCGGCTGGCCGGCATCGCGGCGGCCGATGGCGGCTTCGCCGCGGCCTACGCGTTCTTCGCCATCGCCGTCCTGCTGGTCTCGATCTGGGGTTTCCGGCTGATGCTGCTGGTCAACAAGATCGCGGTCGTCGCCGCCTCGCTGCTGTTCGCGGTCGGCTTCGCCGCCTTCTACCCGGCCTTCGATGCCGGCTACGCGGGCGCCGGCCTCGCCTGGGGCGACGCGCGCTTCTGGCCCGCGTTCATCGGTGCCAGCCTGGTCGTGCTGGCCAACCCGATCTCGTTCGGCGCCTTTCTGGGCGACTGGTCGCGCTACCTGCCGCGCAGCACCGGCAAGGGCGCGCTGATGGGGGCCTCGGTGCTGGCGCAGCTGCTGAGCCTGGTGCCGTTCGTGTTCGGCCTGGTCACCACCTCGATCATCGCGCGCCTCGCGCCGCGCTTCCTCGAGCAGGCCGACTACACCGGCGGCCTGCTGGCCGTGGCGCCGCCGGCATTCGTGCTGCCGCTGCTCGGACTGGCGGTGCTGAGCGGCATGTCGACCGGCACGACCTCGCTGTACGGCACCGGCCTGGATTTCTCCAGCGTCTTCCCGCGCCTCACGCGGCCGCAGGCGACGCTGTTCATCGGCGTCATCGCCTGCGCGCTGATCTTCGTCGGGCGCTTCGGCTTCAACCTGGTCGATGCGATCACGACCTTCGTCTCGCTCATCGTGGTGATGACCACGCCGTGGATGGTCGTGATGATGATCGGCTACTTCGTGCGCCGGGGCCACTACCTGCCCGAGGCGATGCAGGTCTTCAACCGCGGCCAGGAGGGCGGCGCCTACTGGTTCAACGGGGGCTGGAACCTGCCGGGAATGGCGGCCTGGCTGCTGTCGGCAGCGCTGGCGCTGCTCACCGTGAACATCCCCGGCCACTTCGTCGGCTGGCTGGGCGGCGTCGCCGGGGGCATCGACATCTCGCTGCTGGCCGCGCTGGTGCTGCCGGCGCTGCTCTACCCGCTGCTGCTGTTCCTGCTGCCCGAGCCGTGCGGCGTGTTCGGGCCGCTGGGGCCGCGCGGCGTGCCCTGTGCCGACCGGGCGATCGCGCCGGTGGTGAGCCGCACGCCGTTGGTGGCCGGAGCGGCCCGATGAGCGCGTCCGCGGCGCTGCCGATGGCCGTGCCGGGCGACTGGTACGCGTGCACGGCGCATGCCGACGGCATCACCCAGATCGGCGAACCCTACATCCACGAGTTCTACCGCTGCAACATCTGGCACGTGCGTGGACGCGATCGCAGCGTGCTGCTCGATTCGGGCCTGGGGGTGGTGAGCCTGGCCGAGCAGGTGCCCTGGCTCCGGTCGGGTCCGCTGCTGGCGGTGGCCAGCCACTCGCATTTCGACCACATCGGCTGCCACCACGAATTCGCCGAACGCGCCTGCCACCGCGCCGAGGCGCACATCCTGGCGCAGCCCGATCGCGCCGCGACCGTGGCCGACCGCTATGCCAGGCTCGCGATGTTCGAGCGGCTGCCGCCCGGCGGATTCGACGAGGAGCGCTATGCCGTGCGCCCGGCGCCGGCCACGCGGATCCTGGCGCACGGCGACATCATCGACCTGGGCGACCGCCACCTCGAGGTGCTGCACGTGCCGGGTCACTCGCCCGGCTCGGTGGCGCTGTGGGAGGCAGCGACCGCGACCTTGTTCTCGGGCGACGCGGTCTACGACGGCCCGCTGATAGACGACCTCTACCACTCGCGCCGCGACGACTACGTGGAGAGCATGCGCCGCCTGCGCGAGCTGCCGGTGCGCGCGGTCCACGGCGGCCACTACCCGAGCTTCGGGCGCCAGCGCTTCCACGAACTGATCGACGACTACCTGCGCGGCCGCCGCGCGCCCGGCTGCCCGGCCGAGGCCGGTACCGCGTGAACCGCTGGCCGTGAATCCCTTACCCTTCCCTATCGGAGCAATCCCGTGATCTCCTGCCTATCGCCTCCCGGCGGCATCTTCCGCAAGCGGCCGCAGACCGTGCTGGCCGCGGCCATCGGCCTCGCGCTGGGCGCCGGTCCGGCCCTGGCCGCCGATACCGCCTCGGACACGCTCGAACCCATCGTCGTCACCGCCAATCGCCGCGAGCAGAACGCGCTCGACGTTCCCTACAACATCTCGACGGTGAGCGGCGCCACGCTGGAGAACGCCGGCGTGACCGACCTCGTGGACATGGCCCGGCTGCTGCCCGGGGTCACGATCCCCGACGTCGGCGCACGCGCCAACGGCGGCAACTCGCTCATCATCATCCGCGGCCTGAACGTCAACGACCCGTCCGGTTCGTCGTACCTGCCCTGGGGCAGCGTGCCGACCGTCTCGACCTACATCGACGATGTTCCGCTGTACGTGAACCTGCGCCTCGACGACATCCAGCGCGTCGAGGTGCTGCGCGGTCCGCAGGGCACGCTCTACGGTTCGGGGGCGGTCGGCGGCACGATCAAGATGCAGCACAACCCGCCGGACCTGACGCACTTCTCGGCCGAGGCGTCGACCGACCTGTCCAAGACCAGCCACACCGAGGCGCCCTCGTATGCCGCGCACTTCGTCATCAACGAACCGCTGGGCGACACGTTCGGCGTGCGCATCTCGGCCGGCTACGAGAAGCAGGCCGGCTTCATCGATGCCACCGGGGCCACCGTCTTCGGCCCGAACCAGCAGCCGGTGCTGGCCAACCCGGCGAGCCCGCTGACCAGCCCGCAGCTGCTGGCGCCGCTGGCCCATGTCGACGATTCCCACGGCTCGAACGTGCGCATCGCCGCGCTCTGGAAGGCGGCGCCGGGGGTGGACGCCAATTTCGCCTACCAGCAGCAGGAGGACACATCGAGCGGCTTCTCGCACGAGACGCAGGGGCTGAACTACCAGACCGCCGCGCTGGCGCCCCAGGAACCGGACCATCGCACCGTCAACCTCGAATCGATGACGGTATCCGCCGACGTCGGCTTCGCGACCTTCACCTCGTCGTCGTCGTTCTCCACCAACAAGGACGACAACGCCTACGACGAATCGCAGTTCCTGCTCTATTTCAACCTGCCGACGATCTACGGCAACTATCCGCGCGCGACCTCGTTCTTCTTCACCACCGCCCAGGACAATTCCTTCACGCAGGAATTTCGCCTGGCGTCCAAGCTCGGGGGCGCGTGGGACTACACCGCGGGCGCGTTCTTCCAGCGCCAGACCCAGCACCTGTTCCAGCGCGAGTCGGTTCCCGGCTTCGCGGCCTGGTCGGAGCTGGCCGGCTCGGCGGCCGCGGCCAACGCGGCGCTGGGCACCGCGTACGCCAATTTCGGCGACTTCCTCCAGTCGTACTACGGCGGCACCCGCCCCAGCGCCCTGTCGCCGACCGACACCAATTTCGAGTACCTGCGCATGTCGCAGTTCAAGGACAAGGCGCTGTTCGGCGAGCTCACGCGCCACCTCACCGAGCGCTGGCAGGTGACCGGCGGCGCGCGCGTGTTCTGGCAGGATTTCCACCAGAGCCTGTACCAGTCGATCCCCTACGACGGCTCGTTCAACTCGACCCTGCCGCCGCCGGCCAACGCGTACGACTCGCTGGGTCGCACCCTTGCCGACCGCAACCAGCCGTACCACAGCCACACCCTGAAGCTCAACAGCAGCTACGAGATCGACGCGAACACCCGCGCCTACGTCACCTATTCGGAGGGCTTCCGCCATGGCGGGGTCAACGCCATCCCGATCGGCGGCTGCTTCTACTGCGAGAACGCCTCGGTGGTGCCGTACAACTCCGACACGGTGAAGAACTACGAGATCGGCGCCAAGGGCACGGTCGACAACCGCCTGCGCTACAGCGCGGCGCTGTACCGGGTGAACTGGAACGACATCCAGATCCAGACCTTCGGCCAGAGCGGCGATCCGGTCGTGGTCAACGGCAATTCGGCGCGCAGCCAGGGCCTGGAACTGGAGATGGGGGCGCGGCTGGGCGGCGGCTGGTCGGCCAACCTCGGATACGGCTTCACCGACGCCAAGCTCACGCAGGACTTCAGCGTGGTCGATGTCGTCGCCAACGCCGCGGTCGCCTCGACCACGCTGATCTCGGGCTACGCCGGCAACCGCCTGCCCAGCGTGCCGCGCCAGACCCTTACGGCCGACCTGGGCTACGGGCGCACGATCCGCAGCGGCCTCGACCTGGACGCGCACCTGAGCGCGGCCTACCGCAGCGACGTGGTCACCGAGATCAACAACACGGTGCCGGGCTACCTGCACCTGGGCGGGTTCACGACGATCAACGGATCGGTGGGGCTGGGCTTCGGCAATTCCTGGCATAGCCGGCTGTTCGCCACCAATATCGGCAACATCCGCGGGATCACGTCGGCAGGGCAGTTGTTCCGCAACAACCCGGATCCGCGCTACAACGTGGAATTCCCCACGCGGCCCCGGACCATAGGCATTGGCGTCGACTACACCTTCGATTAGCACCCCCGGCGTGTCCGCGGCACTGGCCCGGACCGGCGAGCTGCTGCGCGTCGCGCTGGCCCATCGCGCGCGCGGCAACTGGGCCGCCGCGGCACTGGCGCAGGACCAGGCGCGCGCGGCGGCGCTGCCCGACGCGGCGGCCAGCGCGCTGCTGGGCGATTATTGTTCGCGGCTGGAGCAGTACGCTGGGGCCTGCGCGGCCTACGACCGGGCCATCGCGCTGCAGCCGCAGCGGCCGCAATACTGGTTCAATCGCGCGGCCACCTGCCGCTACCTCGGCCGGCTGGACCAGGCCGAGAGCGACTACGACCAGTGCCTGGCGCTCGATCCGCGCGACGCGCAAGCCTGCCTGAACCGTAGCGACCTGCGCGTGCAGACGCCCGCGCGCAACCACGTGGCGCAGCTGGAGGCGCTGCTGGCCGGGGGAGGCTGGGATTGGCCGCGCGCCGTGGCGCTGCACTACGCGCTGGCCAAGGAGCACGAGGACCTGGGTGCGCATGCAGCGTCCTGGGCGCAGCTTGCGGCGGGCGCCGCACTGCGCCGGCGCCATCTGCAATACGACCCGGCCGTCGACCTGCAGACCGTCGATTGGCTCGCGGCCGCCTTCCCCGGCGGCCGGCCGCGCGGCGCCGGCGGCGACCCGACGGACGAGCCGATCTTCATCGTCGGCATGCCGCGCACCGGCTCGACGCTGGTCGATCGGATGATCGGCAGCCACTCGCAGGTGTGCGCGGCCGGCGAGCTGCCCCACTTCGGCAATGCGGTCGTCGCGGCAGCGCGGCGCCATCTCGGGCGCGATGGCACGCGCCAGGAACTGGTGGCGGCCTCGGCCGGCATCGATTTCGCCGCGCTGGGCGCCGACTACCTGGCCCGCACCCGTGGGCAGACCGGCACCACGCCGCGCTTCACCGACAAGCTGCCGCTCAACTACCTGTACTGCGCGCTGATCGACGCGGCGCTGCCGGGCGCGCGCATCGTCCATGTCACGCGCCATCCGCTGGCCACCTGCTATGGCATGTTCAAGGTGCTGTTCGACCAGGGATATCCGTTCTCCTACGACCTGGCCGAACTGGCGGACTACTACATCGGCTACCGGCGGCTGATGGCGCACTGGCAGGCAAGCCTGCCGGGGCGCTTCATCGAGATCGGCTACGAGCAGCTCGTCGCGGATCCGGCCGCGCAGTGCCAGGCACTGATAGGCGCGCTCGGCCTGCGCTGGGAACCGGCCTGCCTGGAGTTCCACCGCAATCCGGCTCCGACCAACACCGCCAGCGCGGCGCAGGTGCGCCGGCCGCTGTATACGGGCTCGCTCACGCTCTGGCACAACTACGCGGCGCAGCTCGCGCCGCTGCGCGCCCGGCTGGAAGCGGCCGGGATCCGCTGTGACGACTGAGCGCATCGGCGCGCAGCTGCGGGCCCTGCTGCTGGCGTGCGTGCTCGGCTGCCCGATCACGGCCGCGGCGCAGGCCGACGCGCCGTCGGCCGACGCGCCCGACAGGCCGCAGGCCTTCGGGCCCCGCACCAGCTGGTTCACGGTGCGCGGCCGCGATCCGGCCACGGTGGCGCGCGCGCTGGGCCTGTCCGGATTGACGCCCGCCAGCTGGGCCAGTGGCCTGGCCGCTGCCACGGCCCGTCCGGGACCCGCGCCGGCCGAAGCGACGGTATTCCTGTCACCGCCGGTGGACGGCTGGATCTTCGTCGTGAGCAGTAGCCTGCCCTATCCCGATCACCGGCCTGCTCGCAGCGATGCCGAAGCGGAGATCGACCGGCGCTTCGACCATGTTTTCACCGCACTGGCCGTCCGGTTCCCGGACGTGCAGTTCTTCGGCAGCTATCGCGTCGTCGGGTTCAGCGCCTGGGCGCGGGCCCGCGGGGCCCGGATCGAGCGGATCTTCGCGTATGCCGGCGGCGAGGTGCTCGCCAATGTCGGGGAGCAGACCGGCGAGGAACGCGCCCTGAGGTTTCCCGACATCGGCGGCATGACGATAGAGGCCGCACGCGAGGCGCTCAACACCCGGCTGGCGCAACGCGAACGACGCGAGGAACAGTTGCTGGCCGATGGGCTCGATCGGGCGGCCGTCGAGCAGGCGCTGCGGGACGAAGGGCGTGCGCCGATACCGGGCGAGGACGATACGCTGGCGCTGGCCGGCGCGTGGAGCATCAACCCGGCAACGCTGGAAGCGCGCGACCTGGCGCCGGCCAGCGGTTACACCGCGCTGCTGCCGCCGGACCTGCGCCAGTAGCGGCGGGTTCAGTCGCGGTCGCGGCCGCGCTCGCGCTCGTCGCGCCGGATCTCGTCCCGGCGCTCGCCCTCGTGCCGGGCCTCCTCGTGCCGGACCTCCTCGTGCCGCAATTCCTCGCGATGGACGGCGTGCACCATGACATGGTGCTGGTACCAGTCATGGTTGACGAAATACACCGGGTGCCCGCAGGCGTGGTACTCGCGGCAGTGCTGCGCCCAGTGCTCGCGATGCTCGGGCGGCACCCACAGGTAGACCGGTTCGGGCGCCGGCCGGCCGGGCGGCAGGCGCTCGATCAGCAGCGGCCGCGGCGCCAGCAGTTCGGGCTGCGGATACTGGCCGATATCGACCCGGCCGTAGACGCCGGGCTCGCTGAACTGTATCGCCACGCCGACGTCGGCCGCACGCGCGCCGCTCACGAAGCCGGCGGCGAGCGCCAGGCCAATCATCGACATCATCATCGGGGAACGGGGTCTGGCCATGATCTCTCCTTGGGCTACGCGCCGGAGCCCGGCAGCATGATGATTTCGACCGTGCCGCGCAATACCGGTTCGCACAGGATCTTGTAACCATCGGCATCAAAGCCGGCCGCCTGGGAATCGAGGCGGCGTGCGCCTTCCAGGTCGGCCGCGCTGCCCAGGTAGCACCAGTTGCGCACCACGTGTATCTGGCATGCGTCGCCGTCGCGCTCGACCAGGCCGATGCTGCCCGCGTACGGCCAGCAGGCGAGCCGCAGCCGGTCGAGCCGCAGCCGCAGGCGCCGGTCGTGCTCGGCGCGGCTCTCGTCGCCCCGGCACACGCCGGCGCAGTGGCCGACCATGGCGCGAAAGCAGGTCCGGCCGCGCGCCAGCCGTTCCAGCCCCAGCGCGCCGAAGCACAGCCGCTCCTCGTCGGCCAGCGCGCGCAGCCATTCGAGCGCCGCGTGCCGGCTGGTGAACAGGCCGAACAGATCGGGTTGCGCGGCGAAATCGACGTCCTTCGAATAGAGCACCTCGGGCACGCCGCCGCGCAGGCGCACCGAGCACAGCTGCCAGGTGCGCCGCAGCTTCTGGTTCATCATCGGCTGGTGCTGCTTGATCAGCCGCGCCTCGAGGAGCAGCGCCCCGATCTCGCCTGTCGTGCGGATATGGCTGATGCGCTGCGTCTGGCGCAGCAGCCGGGCCTCGGCGGCATTGCGCAGGTGGGAAAGCACGCGTGCGCGCAGGTTCACGCTCTTGCCGATGTACAGGGGCAGGTCGGTTTCCGCGGCGTGGAACAGATAGACCCCCGGGGCCGCCGGCAGCGCATCGGCCATCTGGCGCAACAGCAGCGGGTATTCATAGGCCTTGCCGCGCCGGCCGCGCCGCTTGGACAGCGCGCGCGGTGCACGATTGCGCTTGCGGACGAGAGGTGCTTCCAGAGGCATGCGGATCAACCGGGGTATCGAATCGGCAAGTATCACTATGGCATGATCGCCGGCCTTGCGTGCACACGCGCGCGGCACGAGGCTTACATGCGCCGATTCGTCACGATCTTCCTGCTCATCGCCGCCGGCCTGCTTCCGGAAGCCGGCTCATGCGCCGGCAACGAGGCCGAAAGCGCATTGCGCGCGGAACTCGAGCGCAGCCTGGACCAGGGCTTGCCGGGCATCACCGTGGCGCTGGCCACGCGCCAGGGCGTCGTCTGGATGGGCAGCGCCGGCTACGCCAACATCGAAACGCATGCGCCCGCGCACGCGGGCTACCTGTACGGGATCGGCAGCATCACCAAGGTGTTCGTCGCCTGCGTGATCCAGCAGCTGGCCGACGAGGGGCGCCTCGATCTGGACGCCACGGCGCGCGACATCCTGGGCGACGCGGTGGTCGGCGACATCCCCAACGCCGGCCAGGCGACCCTGCGCCAGCTGCTCGACCACACCAGCGGCATACCCACCTGGGAATTCGACGCCGACTGGATACGCCGCGGGCGCGGCGCCACGCTGCTCACCGAGCGCCCCTGGCGCAAGGACGAGCCCCTGGACTACATACGCCACGGCCGGCATCCGGCCACCAACGCGCCGGGCGCCGCCTACGCCTATTCCAACTCGAACTACACGATCCTGGGGCTGGTGATCGAGAAAGTGACCGGGCACGAGGCGGTGCGCGAGATCCACGAGCGCGTGCTCGCGCCGCTGGGGCTGACCGACATCCGCATGGAAGGCTTCGAGCCGGTGGACGCCGCCCGCATCCCGGCGCGCTACCACTACAACACGGCCGACTTCCGGCGCGACGCCGGCCTGCATCCGTCGTTTCGCCCGGTGGCGCGGGGCCTGATCGACGTCAGCGCGTCGAACCTCTCGACCGAATGGACCGCCGGCGGCCTGATGGCGACCGCACGCGACCTGGCGGTCTTCGCCCGCGCGCTGCGTGACGGCGCGCTCGTGGGTCCGCAGGGAATGCAGCGCATGCTCGCGTTCATCCCGACCCGCGACGCCGACGATCCGGGGTCGGAGGTCGGCCAGGGCCTGTTCCGCGAGCGGCTCGAGGGCGCCACGCTGATCGGCGAGGACGGCGGAGTGCTGGGCTTCGGCGCGGTGATGGGCTGGCTGGAGCAGGACGACCTCGTCATCGTGGTGATGACCAACGTGGGATCGATGCACGCGGGCGAGGCCGCCTATTACCCGCTCAAGCTGGTCAAGTCGGCGCGCTTCCTGCGGGCTGCGCGGCGCCTGGCCGACAGCCTGTCGCCGCAGGCCGCGCGCCTGCCGGTGTCCGGCCCCGCGGCGCCGCAGAGCCCGGCCCATTAGAAGATCCGGCCGGTGCCGGCGGTGCTTCCGGCTGCCGGCGTAGCGCCGAGGCGCGCGCCGCGCTGGTAAAAGCGCTCGAATTCGGCGGCCGGCACGAAGCTGCCGCCGGTGGTCCAGAAGACGTGCGTGGCGTGTCCGGCCCTCAAGGGCGCGCCGCGTGCGTCGCCCGCCAGGAGGCGCGCGCCCAGGAATGCCGCTGCCGCCGACGGCTCGATCGCATCGCCGTTGGCGTCGCGCAGCCGGGCCAGAACTCGGAACAGGTCGTCGTCGTCGACCGTGTACACGCCCGAGACCAGCGGCGCGACCAGCGCAACGACCAGCTCCGATGCCTGCGCGACGGCCAGCCCATCGGCCTCGGTGCGGTTGTCCAGGCCGATGTCATAGACCGATACCGGACCGTCGGCGGCGGCCAGCGCCAGCAGCATCGCCGGCGATGCGCAGGGCTCGGCGAAGTAGCAATGCACGGCGTCGCCGAACACGTGCTTGAGGCCGAACGTGATGCCGCCGGGCGCGCCACCGACCCCGCAGGGCAGGTAGACCACGAGCGGATGATCGGCGTCGACGGGGATGTGCTGCGCCGCCAGCTGAGCCTGCAGTCGCAGCGCGGCGACGGCGTAGCCCAGGAACAGGTTGCGCGAGTTCTCGTCGTCGACGAAATGGGCCAGCGGATCGCTGCGCGCCTGCTCGCGGCCGGCAGCCACCGCAGCGGCATAGTCGCCGGCGTGCTCGATCACGCGCACGCCGCGCTGGCGCAGCCGGTCCTTCTTCCAGGCCTTGGCGTCGCGCGACATGTGCACGACGGCCTGGAAGCCGAGCGCCGCGGCCATGATGCCGATGCTCATCCCCAGGTTGCCGGTGCTGCCCACCGAGATCGTGTGCCGGGCGAAGCGCGTCCGCGCCGGCGCCTCGAGCAGCGCCCGCGGATCGTCGCCGGCGCCGGGCACGGCGTCGCGCAGCGCCAGCGCCTCGGCATGGGCCAGCACTTCGTAGATGCCGCCCCGCGCCTTGATCGATCCGGCGACCGGCAGCGCGTGGTCGGCCTTGATCAGCGCCCGGCCCGCCATCGCGGCGCCGGTCAGCGCGGCCGGATCGGCCAGCGCGTACAGGGGCGATTCGATCAGGCCGCGCGCCGGGACCAGTTCGGGAAAGAGCCGCTGCAAGGCGGGCGCCCAGCGGCGCAGCAGGGCGTCGGCGGCAGCGATGTCGTCCCTGGCCAGCGCGTGCCGCGCGGCGACCGACGCCAGGGCGTGGGCCGCCGCCACGCGTCGCGGATTGCGCCACAGCAGCGGCCGGCGCGCCTGCAGCGCTGCCAGCAGTTGCGGATCGGCGTGCCTCATCGCGCGCTGCGCGCCAGGCGCAGCGTGCTGATCAGGCCGATCAGCACCACGAGGACGGCGCCGAAGCCGACGATGGTCGGCACGACCGCGACACCGGCGCGCAGCACCGCCGAATACACGCCGACGAACAGCAGCATCGCGAGGTTCTCGGAGAAGTTCTGTACCGCCAGGGCGCTGCCGGCACCGACGCTCTCGTGGCCGCGCTCCTGCACCAGGGCATTGAGCGGCACGACGAACAGGCCACCGCAGATTCCGATGCCGGCCATGACGAGGCGCGCCATGCCCAGGTTGCTCACCGTCGCCATCGCCAGGACCATCGGGCCGAGCAACAGCCCTCCGAGCAGGGCGCGATTGACCTTGGCCAGCGAAACCCAGGCGCCGGCCAGGGCAGCGCCGATGACGATGCCGACCGACAGGAAGCCCATCAGCAGGCCGGGGGTCTGGTTGTCGTTGATCAGCAGGGCGGCCGGCACCCAGGCGAACAGCACCAGGCGCAGCGTCGTGCCGCTGCCCCAGAAGACGCTCGTGCCCAGCAGGCTGAAGCGCGCATCGCCGTTGCCATAGAGCGTGCGCAGCGCGCCGCCAAAACGCCGGAGCATGTGCAGCAGGCCGAAGTCGGCTGCGGGATTTTCCGCGGCCAGCCGCGGGATCAGCAGGCTGGCGCCGGTGGCGACCGCGTAGCAGGCGATCACCGCGCCGAAGGTCCAGGCCAGCGACACGTCGGTCAGCCAGCCGCCGACGACCACCCCGAGCAGGATCGCAACGATCGTCGAGCCCTCGAGCATGCCGTTGGCGCGCACCAGGCGCTCGGGCCGGAACATCTGGGCGAGGATGCCGTACTTGGCGGGCGAGTACATGGTCGCGCCGACGCCGATCAGCCCGTAGGATGCCAGCGGGTTCACCCCCAGCGTCATCGCGACGGCGCCGGCCAGCTTGACCAGGTTGGCCACCAGCATCACGCGGCTCTTGGAGTAGCCGTCGGCCACCGGTCCGGCGAACGGCGCGAGCAGGATGAACGGCACGACGAATGCCTCCTGCAGCATCGGCACCAGCGCCGGCATGCCGCGGCCCTTGGCGATGGCGATGGCGGCGATCAGCACCGCGTTGTCGGCCAGGGCCGAGAGGAACTGCGCCAGCAGCAGCGCGCCCATGCCCAGCGACAGCAGCGGCAGGTCCAGCGTGGGCGGCGCTGCGTGGGGCAGCCGCGACGGCGATTCGCTCATGTGGTTCTTCCTGAAAGGTTCGCCGAGGCGGCGGGGGTCACAGGGCGTCCGCGAGCCGCTTGAGGCTCACGTAGTCGATCTTGCCGGTGCCCAGCAGCGGCAGGCCCTCGATGGCCTGGATGCGACGCGGCACTGCCAGTTCGGGCACGCCGAGGCCGCGCGCCGCCTCGGCCAGGCGTTCGCGCGTCAGCGACGGGTCGGTGGAGAACAGCACGATGGTCTCGCCACGCGCGCCGTCGTCCTGCGAGGAGGCGCCGTGCGCATGGGCGGGGCTCGCCTGCGCCGCCACCTTCTCCACGACCTCGAGCGAGACCATCTCGCCGGCGATCTTGGCAAAGCGCTTGAGTCGCCCGACGATGGAGAGGAAGCCGTCCTCGTCGATGGTCACGATGTCGCCGGTCTCGTACCAGCCCTGGCCGGCGGCCGAGGAGGGCGGCTGCAGGCGCCCGGGTTCGTCGTAGCGGTAATACCCCGACATCAGGTTGGGCCCGCGCACGTGCAGCATGCCGCCGCGTTCTATGCCCGGCACCGGCAGCAGGCGGTGTTCGATCGCCGGCAGCAGTTGCCCGACCGTGCCGGTGCGATACGCCATCGGCGTGTTGACCGACAGCACGGGCGCGGTTTCCGTCGCCCCATAGCCCTCGAGGATGCGGATGCCGAACTTCTCGAACCAGAGGCCGCGCACCGCATCGGTCAGTTTCTCGGCCCCGGCCACGACGTAGCGCAGGCGGAAGAAATCGTAGGGATGGGCGAACTTGGCGTAGTTGGCCAGGAACGTGCTGGTGCCGAACATCACGCTGCAATTGCGGTCGTAGGCCACCTCGGGTATGACGCGGTAGTGCAGCGGCGAGGGATAGAGGAAGAGGTTCATGCCGGTGAGCACCGGCAGCAGGGCGCCGCCGGTAAGGCCGAACGAATGGAAGATCGGCAAGGCATTGAGCAGCTTGTCCTCGATAGAGAAGTCGATCACGGCGCGGATCTGGGCGATGTTCGACAGCAGCGCATGGTGCGAGAGGACCACGCCCTTGGGGCGGCCCTCGGAGCCGGAGGTGAACAGCACGACCGCGGCACGGCGCGGATCGCGGTCGCGCTCCACCGCATCGGGAAAGGCCAGCGCGCCCAGCACCCAGAGCTTGTCCCCCAGGCCGATCCGCGGCCGCAGGTCCTCGAGATAGAGCACGCGGATGCCGGTGAGCCCGGCGACATCGGCCTCGAGCCGGGCCTGCGCTATGAAGGCCCGCGACGCGAACACCGTGCGGATCCGCGCGGCCACGCAGGCATCGCGCATGCCGGCCGCGCCCGACTTGTAGTTGAGCATCGCCGGCACCCGGCCCAGGGCGCCGGTGCCCAGCAGCATGCAGACCGTGGCGGCCAGGTTGGGCATCAGTATCCCGACGCATTCGCCCGGCGCGCTGTTGCGCGCGACGATGCGCCCCAGGCCCAGCGCCATCCGCAGCAGGTCGTTGTACGAGTATTCGATGCGATTGAGGTCCTCGACGATGCGCCGGCGGCGCCCGTAGATGCGCATGGTGTCGAGGAACTCGGAGAACAGGGTCTGCTTGGGACGCGAATCGAAGATCATCTTCTGCATCAGGCGGCGCAGGGCCTCGCCGGCGCCGCGCCGGCGCAGCTTGGCCGTGGCCAGCGCGGGCATCGCGATCGCGCTGGTCGGCAATATGGTGATCGTGACCCGCGGGAACAGCCGCCTGGGGTGCCGGCCCGATATGCGCCCGAAGAACGAGCGCGACGGCCCGTCGAGGCGTACCGGCAGGATGGTCGCGCCGGTCCGGGCGGCGACGAAGGCCGGGCCGTCGTAGACCTTCATCAGCGAGCCGGTGTTGGTGATGCGGCCCTCCGGGAAGATCACCACCGGGCGGCCGCTCTCGACGAGCTTGATGACCTTCTTCATCGCCATCGGACTGGTGGGATCGACCGCCAGGTAGTCGACCTGGCTCAGCAGCAGGCGAAACAGCGGCCGCCGGACGATGGCGGTGTGGACGACGAACACCGGGTCGACCGGCAGGAAGAGCCCCAGCAGCAGGCCGTCGAGGAAGGACTCGTGGTTCGCCACGATCAGCAGGCGCGAGCGGTCCACGCCCGCCATGCTGCCGTCGATGCGCACGCGGAACAGCACGGCGCACACCGCCTTGAGCACGCCGCGCAGCAGGCCACGCGAATACCGCCGCATCGTCCCTTCCCCCCGCACAGGCGCCGCCGATTCTTCTGGTTGCTGGTGCCGCCGCATGCCACGCCGGGCCGGCAACGCGGCGGCCAATGTAGCAAGCAGGCGGGCGATTGTGTGGCCGCCGCGGCGCGCCGCCGCGGTTGGCCCGGCCGAGATGGTTTCGCGGGGTCCTGCGCGGGTCGATACGGGTCTGGCTGGCATGCGGTGCTCCGGCGTTCGCAAGGGAAGCCCACTATCGACGGACGTATCGATTTTTGAAAGATGTTTCCGCGCCGCACGCGATTCTTCGCGCGGAAGTATTACATTCCGATACCTTGCCAGCCTCCGGGAGCACGCCATGTCACAGACCGCGCACCTCGTCGCCACGCTCAAGCGCCAGCTCAAGGTGCGCGGGGTCACCTACTTGCAGGTCGGCCGGCACCTGGGCCTGAGCGAACCGAGCGTCAAGCGCCAGTTCTCGCTGCTGCGCTTGCGCCTCGATACCATGGAGGCGATCTGCGATCTGCTGGCCATCGACCTGGCCGAGCTGGTGCAGCTGGCCGCTGCATCGCAACCGGCGGTACGACGCCTGCGCCCCGAGCAGGAGGCCGACCTGGTCGCCGATCCGCGGCGCTTGCTCGTGGCGGTATGCGTCCTCAATCACCTGACGCCCGTGCAGATCAGCGCCAACTACCGCCTGAGCAAAGCCGAGGTGGTGACGCAGTTGCTGCGCCTCGACCGCCTGCAGCTGATCGCGCTGCTGCCGGAGAACCGGGTGCGCCTCAAGGTGGCGCGCGATTTCGGCTGGCTGCCCGACGGGCCGATACAGCGCTACTTTCGCGAGCGCGTGCAGACCGATTTCCTCGACGCGCACTTCCAGTATGCCGGCGAGATGCTGCGCTTCCAGTACGCGATGCTGACCCCGGCGGCCAACCAGCGTTTCCAGCAGCGCCTGTTGCGCCTGGTGCAGGAGTTCGCCGAACTGCACCAGGACTGCGTGGATGCCCCGGTGCAGGAGCGCTACGGCACCAGCCTGCTGGTGGCGATGCGCCCCTGGGAGCTGGCTGCGTTCGATGCGCTGCGGCGCGCGCCGGATACGCGGGCATTTATGACTCAGGATTCGCAGCGCTGATAAAGCATCGATCGGGCGCCATGCCGCCGCCCATTTCTGCTCGCAACCCCGTGATCCGTACGGGTTTCCCAGTGTCTCATCGGGAGCAGAAGACAAACTATCGCCGATAAATTTACTAGCATTGCGGAGCGTATTCTCGTAACTTATGACGATCCATAAGCTTATTCGGGAAGGCCGCCGCCGGCTGCGGATGAGCGAGCAGCAATTCGCTGACGCCATTGGGGTCAGTCGCGGCGCAGTGCAGCAATGGGAAAAACCAGGCGGTACCGCACCAAAGCGCAGCAACCAACCCAAGGTGGCCGAACTACTGGGGATATCGGTCGCCCAACTGGTGTCGGGGGTGCTCGGTGCGGGAACGTCTGCTGAGATGCGCGGCGAGGTTCCGCTGCTGTCGGAGCTGCAGGCCGGCAATCCGACGCTCTTCGACCATACGCTGGTCGACGAATCCGTAGAACGCGTGCCTGTGTCGGTGCCGGTCAAGCGCCACACGTTTGCGCTGCGCGTGCGTGGCGACGCGATGGTCGCGACCAACGGCGACTCCTTTCCCGAAGGTTCGATCGTCATCGTCGAGCCCGAGATGCAGGCGCAGGACGGCGACTACGTGCTGGTCGTGAACGCCGCCGGGCAGGTCAACTTCAAGCAGCTTGTCCAGGACGGTGGCGTCTACTACCTGAAGCCGCGCAATGACCGCTACCCGGTCAAGCCGCTGGGAGACGACGAGATCGTCGGCGTCGTGCGGGAATTCAGCAAGACCTTCCGCTAGGGCGCTGCAGCGCGCAGGCGAGGCGCACGGTCCCGCTCGTCAAGCGCCAAGGCCAAGCAGGCCATGGTTGCAATGACCACTCGGAAATTCCGGACATCTTTCGCCCGCCAGTTTTTGCTTCCTGGCACGGTTCAACGGGTCTAGGATAGGCGGCCTATCATGTCGACGTCTCCTCCCATCGTCCGGCGTCTGCAACAGTGATGCGCATGCACGCCACGCACCCGGAACTCGACGACGCACCCGCACTGCTGGCCGCCATCATCGCGTCGGCCGAGGATGCCATCGTCGGCAAGACGCTCGACGGCATCATCCGCGTGTGGAGCCCGGGCGCCGAGCGCCTCTTCGGCTACAAGGCCGCCGAGATCATCGGCAAGCCGGTGGCGCTGCTGCTGCCGGCCGACCGCCAGGACGAGGAGCGCCTGATCCTCGAGCGCATCGAAGTGGGCGAGCGGGTCGAAAGCTTCGAATCGCGGCGCCTGCGCAAGGATGGCACGCTGGTCGACGTCTCGCTGACCATCTCGCCGATCCGCACCCGCGACGGCCGCATCGTGGGGGCCTCGAAGATCGCGCGCGACATCAGCGCGCGGATCGCCGCGGAGCAGCGCGAGCGCCGGCTGGCGGCGTTCTATGCCGCGCTGTCGCAGACCAACCAGGCCATCGTCCGCATCCGTGAACCGCTGGCCCTGTACCGCGAGGTCTGCCGCGTGTGCGTCGCGCACGGTCATGCCAATTCGGCGTTCATCGCCATCGTCCAGGACGGATACGCGCGGCCTATTGCCACGGCGGGGGCGGCGGACGCCTACGTCAGCAATACGGATTTCCCGCTGTCGCCGCTCACGCCACAGGGGCGCGGGCCGGTCGCTACGGCGATCCGCGAGGGACGCCGCTACATCTGCAACGACTTCCTCGGGGACGAGGCAACGCTGCCGTGGCGCGATCGCGCCATCGCGCTGGACATCCGCGCCGGTGCGGTGTTTCCTTTCCGGCGCGGCGGCAGGATGGAAGGCGGGCTCGCGGTCTATGTCGCCGAGAAGGATTTCTTCGACACGGCGCTGATCCAGCTGCTCGAGGAGATCGCCGCCGACCTGACCTTCGCGCTGGACAATTTCGACCGCGATGTGGCGCGCGCCAAGGCCGAGCAGGACCTGCGGCGCAGCGAGGCCCGCCTCGTCAGCGCCCAGGCCAGCGCGCAACTTGGCAGCTGGGAGCAGGACCTGCGCAGCGACCAGGCCTACTGGTCGGAGCAGCTGTTCCGCCTGTTCGACCTGGACCGGTCCGACGGCACGCCGCGCTTCGCCGACCTGTGCGAGCTGTTCAACCCCGAGGACAGCGCACGCTTCAGTGCCGCGCACGACGAGGTGGTGGCGCGCGGCCGGCCTACGTCGCTCGAGCTGCGCAGCCACCCGCTGCGCGGACCGACCCGCTGGTTCAACGCGACCATGGAGGCGACGACCGACGAGCACGGCGTGGTGGCGGTCGTGTCCGGCGTCGTGCAGGACATCACCGAGCGCAAGCACAACGAGCTGCGCATCGAGCACATGGGCACCCACGACGGCCTGACGGACCTCCCCAATGTGTCGCTGATCCGCGACCGCATCTCCCAGGCCATCGTGCGGGCGCGCCGCGTCGGCTGGCAGGCCGCGCTGATGTTCGTGGACCTCGACCGTTTCAAGCTGATCAACGACGGCTACGGTCATCCGTTCGGCGACACGGTGCTGCGCGCCGCCGCGGCGCGGCTGCGTTCGGTGCTGCGCGACTGCGACACCGTGGCACGCCTGGGCGGCGACGAATTCCTGGTGCTGCTGGCCGACCTGAGCCGCAAGTCCAGCGCCTACGTGATCGCGCAGAAGGTCCTGGACAGCTTCCGCCAGCCGTTCGTCGTCGGCGACCGCGAGATCTACTGCACCGCCAGCATAGGCGTGAGCCTGTTCCCGCAGGATGGCGCCGATGTCGACGCGCTGATCGGCAACGCCGACATCGCGATGTTCCGCTCGAAGGAATTCGGCCGCAACACCTACCACTTCTTCACCTCGGAGATGAGCGACGAGACGCAGCAGCGGGTGCGCCTCGAGGCCGAGCTGCGCCACGCACTGAGCCGCGACCAGCTGCAGCTGCTCTACCAGCCCAAGCTCGACCTGGCCAGCGGCGCGATCACCGGCTGCGAGGCGCTGCTGCGCTGGCAGCACCCCGAGCTGGGCGCCATCTCGCCGGTGCGCTTCATCCCGATCGCCGAGGAAACCGGGCTCATCATGGGCATCGGCGACTGGGTGCTGCGCACGGCCTGCAGCCAGAACCGCGCCTGGCAGCGCGCGGGCCTGCCGCCGATCGTGATGTCGGTGAACCTGTCGGCGCGGCAGTTCCGCCAGCAGGACATCGCGCGCTGGGTGCGCGAGACGCTGGACGAGACGGGCCTGGCGGCATCGACGCTGGAGCTCGAGCTCACCGAGAGCATCATCGCCGACGACACCGAGCACATCATCGGCGCCGTCAACGCGCTCAAGGCGCTGGGCGTCAAGCTCTCGATCGACGACTTCGGCACCGGCTTTTCCAGCCTCTCCTACCTGCGGCGCTTCCGCGTGGACACCCTGAAGATCGACCAGTCGTTCATCCGCAACATGCTGAGCGAGCCCGACGACGCGTCGATCGCGCTGGCGGTCATCGCGCTGGCGCACAACCTGCGGATGACGGCCATCGCCGAAGGCGTCGAGACCCTCGAGCACGTGCGCGTCCTGCGCGCCAACGGCTGCGATGCGATGCAGGGCTACTACTTCAGCCGGCCGGTGCCGGCCGCCGAGATGGCCGCCTTGCTGCAGAGCGGCCGCCGGCTGGCGTTCGACTAGCGGCGGCGGATCAGCCGGCGACGCCGGCGCGCTCGAGCATGGCGTGCAGCAGCACGTTGGCGCCGGCCGTGATGTCGGCGGGCTTGGCGTCCTCCACTTCGTTGTGGCTGATGCCGTCCTTGCAGGGAATGAAGATCATGCCGGCCGGGGCGACCCGCGCGAGGTAGACCGCATCGTGGCCCGCGCCCGACACCGTGCGCATGTGGCTGTAGCCGAGGCGCGCGGCGGCGCGCCCCACGGCCTCGACGCAATCGGCGTGGAACTGCTGGGCGGGAAAGCCCGCTACCGGCTCGATCGTGATCGGCAGGCCGGTCTCGGCGGACAGGCGCGCGGCCACGCCGCGGATGTCGGCTTCCATGGCGTCGCACAGCGCGTCGCTGGCGTTGCGCAGGTCGATCGAGAACTTCACGCGGCCGGGGATGACATTGCGGCTGTTCGGATGGACCTGCACCATGCCGACGGTGCCGCGGCCATGCGGCGGATGGCGGTGCGCGCAGGCCACGACCTCCTGCATCAGCCGCGCCGCCACCTGCAGCGCATCGCGGCGCAGCGCCATCGGCGTGGGCCCGGCGTGCGCCTCCATGCCGGTGACCACGCAGTCGAACCAGCGCACGCCCAGCACGCCGGTGACCACGCCGATCGTGATGTCGTTGTCCTCGAGGACCGGCCCCTGCTCGATGTGGGTCTCGAAATAGGCTCCCACCGGATGCTCGCCCGGAACTTCGCTGCCCAGGTAGCCGATGCGCTCGAGTTCGCCGCGCACGGTGAGCCCCTCGGTGTCGACGGCGGCGTAGGCATGCGCCAGAGGGAACGCGCCGGCGAAGACGCCCGACCCCATCATCACCGGGACGAAGCGCGAGCCTTCCTCGTTGGTCCAGAACGCCACCTCGATGGGCGCCTCGGTCGCCACGCCGTGGTCGTTGAGCGTGCGCACCACCTCCAGGCCGGCGAGCACGCCGTAGTTGCCGTCGAACTTGCCGCCGGTGGGCTGGGTGTCGATATGGCTGCCGGTAAGGATGGGCGGGCGCGTATCGTCGCGCCCCGGGCGCCGCATGAAGACGTTGCCGATCCGGTCGACCGTCACGCGCATGCCGGCGGCGCGCGCCCAGCCGGTGACGAGGTCGCGACCCTGCCGGTCGAGATCGGTCAGGGTCAGCCGGCAGACGCCGCCGCGCGCGGTGGCGCCGATTTGCGCCAGCTCCATCAGGCTGGCCCACAGCCGATCGCCATCGACGCGCAAGTGCTCGAGAGTGCTGGCGCCGGCGGTGCTGCCGGCCCCGTCGCTGGTGGAACGCATGCCGTGCTCCCATGGTGTTGCGCGTGCGCCGCGGCGCCCGCCAGGTGCGCGCCGCCCTGCCGCCGCGCGCCGGAGCTAGGATACCCGGGGCTGCGGCCGGCGTGGCCGAATCCGGGAGCGACGATGGCAGGCATTCGAAGGTGTTGGCTTTTGGGCTGGAGCATGGCGGCTATCCTCGCGGCCACCGTAGCGGCGGCGACCGAAACCGATGCGGCGCCGCGGCACCTCGAGCGCGACGGCCTGGCGCGCAGCTACCTCGTCCACCGGCCGGCGGGACTGGACCGCGCGGTGCCGGTGCCACTGGTGATCATGCTGCACGGCGGCTTCGGCACCGCCCGCCAGGCGCAGGCCTCGTACGGCTGGAACGCGGTGGCCGACCGCGCCGGGTTCGTCGTGGCCTACCCGGACGGCATCGGCCACAGCTGGAACGCCGGCGGCATGTGCTGCGGCCCGGCACTGAAGCGCAACATCGACGACGTCGGCTTCCTCGATCAGCTGATACGGGAGCTTGCTGTGGCCGAGAACATCGACCCGCGGCGCATCTATCTCACCGGCATGTCCAACGGCGCAGCCATGAGCTACCGCTACGCCTGCGAGGGTCGCCAGGACCTGGCCGCCATCGGTCCGGTTGCCGGCACGCTGTCCTACGCCTGTGCGCAGGCGCACCCGGTCTCGGTGCTGGCGATCCACGGACTCGACGATGCCAACGTGCCGTTTGCCGGCGGCGCCGGCAGCAAGGGCGTGACGCCGGGCCGGTGGCAGCCGGTACCGGCGACCCTCGAGCTGCTGCGCGACGCGGCCCGCTGCGCGCCGGCGACGACCACGCGCGACGGTCCGCTTCAGACCACCGACGCGCGTTGCGCGCAGGGGCGCGCGGTCGTGCTGGTCACGATCGCCGGCGCGGGCCACCAATGGCCGGGCAGTGCGCGCAAGGGCCTGCTGCAGCACCTGCTGGGAGGCGATCCGCCCAGCACCGCGCTCGATGCGACCGAGGCGCTGTGGACGTTCTTCAACGGGCACCCCGCGCCACCGTGAGCGCACCGCGCCGCCGGGGTGATATGTTCCGGGCCTTGCACAGCCGCGGCGGGACAACACGATGGAAGGCACGGCCTCGGTCCTGATCCTGGTCTCCGGCCTGGCCCACGCGATCGTCAATGCCATCCTCAAGTCCGGTCGCGACAAGATGTCGGGGCGGGCCCTGATCGACGGCTTCAGCGCGCTGCTGGTGGCGCCGGCCGCCTGGCTGGTGCCGCTGCCGGCCAACGCCTGGTCCTGGCTGGCGGCGTCGTGGGTGCTGCACACCCTGTACCTGCTGACGCTCATCCGCTCGTTCGAGTTGTCCGACATGACGGTGGCCTATCCGATCGCGCGCGGCCTCGCGCCGGTGCTGGCCGCCGCCGCGGCCGTGGCGTTCTTCCACGAGGCGCTGAGCCCCGCCGTGGCCGCCGGCATCGGCCTGATCGCCACCGGCGTCGTCTTCATCGGGCGCAGCCACGCGGTCAACGCCCGCGCGCTGGCCTGGGCCGCGCTGACCGGCGCCTGCATCGCCGGCTATACCGTCATCGATGCCCAGGGCGTGCGGGCCGCGCCGACCGCGGCCAGCTACATCGTCTGGACCTTCCTCATGCTGGGCGGGGGCATCGGCGTGCTGTTCGCCTTGTGGCGCGGCAAGTCGTTCCTGCGCGCGGCAGCGACCCAGTGGCGGCCCGGCCTGGCCGCCGGCGCACTGTCGATCCTGACCTACGGCCTGGCGCTGCTGGCCTTCCGCCTCGGCGCCACGCCGCGGCTGGCGGCGCTGCGCGAGACCTCGATCCTGTTCGCCACGGTCATCGCGGTGCTGTTCCTGAAGGAGCGGCTGACGCGCGGACGCGCGCTGGGCGTGCTCGCCATCGCGCTGGGCGCGATCACCCTGGTCGCCGGCCGCTGAGCGCGTGCCGCCACGTCTTCGCGACCGCCGGCGGCATCGATTCAGGCCTGCAGGCGCGCGGCGCGCACCAGCTGCGCGCCGCGCTCGGCGATCATGATCGTCGGGGCATTGGTATTGCCGGAGGTGATGGTGGGCATCACCGAGGCGTCGATCACCCGCAGGCCGGCCACGCCGCGCACCCGCAGTTGCGCATCGGTGACGGCCGCAGGGTCGCCGTGCGCGCCCATCGCGCAGGTGCCGACCGGGTGGAAGATCGTGGTGCCGATGTCCCCGGCCGCGTGCGCCAGCTCGGCGTCGGTCTGCGCGGCCGGCCCGGGCAGGTATTCCTCCGGCTGGTAGGGCGCCAGCGCGGGCTGGGCGACCACGTGCCGGGTCTGGCGCAAGGCGCGCGCCGCGACCAGCCGGTCGGCTTCGGCCGTGAGGTAGCAGGGCGCGATGCGCGGTGCGCTCTCCGGCGCGCGATCGCGGATATGCACGTGGCCGCGCGAGGCAGGCCGCAGGTGGCAGACGCTGGCGGTGAACGCCGGAAAATCGTGCAAGGGTTCGCCGAAGCGGTCCAGCGACAGCGGCTGCACGTGGAACTCCAGGTCGGGACGCTCGACCTGCGGCGCCGAGCGGAAAAAGCCGCCCAGCTGGCTGGGCGCCATCGACAGCGGGCCGGAGCGCCGCAGCGCGTACTCCAGGCCCATCGCCGCGCGGCCCCAGAAGCTGCCGACGCGGCCGTTGAGCGTGGTGATGCCGCGCACCTTGAAGATCATGCGCAGCTGCAGGTGGTCCTGGAGGTTGCCGCCGACCCCTTCGAGCGCCTGCACCACCGGCACGCCCTGCGCGCGCAGCAGCTCGGGCGGCCCGATGCCGGAGCGCTGCAGGATCGCCGGCGAGCCTATCGCCCCGGCGGTGAGCAGGGTCTCGACGCGCGCCTGGACCCGGTGGCGAACGCCCGCGAGCAGGAATTCGATGCCGCGCGCCTGGCGGCCTTCGAGCACGACCCGGTCGATGAGCGCGCCGGTGAGCACCGTCAGGTTGCGGCGCCGCTGCGCGGGCCGCAGGAAGGCCTGCGCGGCGTTCCAGCGCAGGCCCTTCTTCTGGTTCACCTCGAAAGGCCCGATGCCGAAGTTGTCGCCGCAGTTGTAGTCGCTGCAGGAGGGAATGCCGGCCTGGTTCGCGGCCTCGACATAGCGGTCGAGGATGTCCCAGCGCAGGCGCTGCCTCTCGACCCGCCATTCGCCGCCGGCGCCGTGCGCCGCGTC
>Ga0181525_10000828_pt1 | contig 26969 bp, 16 predicted proteins | sample PEATcosm2014_Bin_48_FD_121100 | JGI IMG/M metagenome (GOLD analysis project Ga0181525, IMG submission 121100) | Peatland microbial communities from MTU Mesocosm Facility, Houghton, MI, USA - PEATcosm2014_Bin06_10_metaG | ecosystem: Environmental > Terrestrial > Soil > Wetlands > Peat | place... | reverse complement strand
TCGATCGCCACCACCACCGCCTGTGATCCAAACCGCCCGGCGATCTTGCCGATCAATGCGGGATCGCTCACCGCGGCCGAGTTGATGGCGATCTTGTCCGCACCGGCGTCAAAAACCGCGGCTGCATCCTCGATCCGGCGGATTCCTCCGCCCACCGTGAACGGAACAAACAACGAGCGAGCTGTGCCACGAACTGCTTCCAGTAATGTATTTCGCCTCCCGCTAGTCGCGGTGATATCGAGCAGCACGATCTCGTCTGCGCCGTTGCGCGCGTGGGCAGTAGCGCATTCCGCAGGATCGCCGGCGTCGCGCAAATCCGTGAATCGCACTCCTTTCACCACGCGTCCGCCATCCATGTCGAGGCAGGCGATAATGCGCTTGGTCAACACCTCAAACCTCGCAGAAATTCCTCAGAATCGAAAGCCCCACATCACCCGATTTCTCGGGATGAAATTGCACTCCGAAAATATTCTCGCGCTCAACCGCGCCGGCGAACACCAACCCGTATTCGCTGACCGCCGTTGCTTCGGCCTGTACCGGCGCGTGGTAAGAGTGTGTGTAATAAACAAATGAGTCCGCCGCGATCCCCCGCATCAACCGCGAGCCTGCCCTAACCGCAAGAGAATTCCAGCCGACATGCGGCGATTTCACCGAAGATGGAAACTGCCGGCATTTGCCAGGAAAAATTCCCGCTCCCGCCAGCTCACCGCATTCCTCGCTTCCCTCGAAAAGCCACTGCATTCCGAGGCAGATTCCAAGAAACGCCTTCCCCTCGGAAGCGGCTTCCAGCAAGGTTTCGCGTAGCCCGTTGGGGTTCAAGGCTTGCAGAGAAGAAAAATGTCCCACCCCGGGCAATACAATCTTGTCCGCCGCCGCTACCACCGCCGGCTGGTCCGTCACACCAACCGCCGCTCCCAGATAATCGAAGGCCTTCTTCACCGAATTGAGATTGCCCGCGCCGTAATCCACAATCGCAATCATAAAAGTCCCTTGGTGCTGGGCAGCATTTTCCCCAGACGCCGATCGCGCGAGCAGGCGACGCGCAGGGCCCGCGCGAAGGCTTTGAACAGCGCTTCGATCTTATGGTGGCTGGAGCGCCCGTAAAGCACGCGTGCATGAATGTTCGCCCGCGCCCCCCGCGCAAAGCCCTCGAAGAAATCGCTCACCAGTTCCACCTGCAGATCTCCCACCCGTGCCGCCCGGACCTTGGTATCGACCACCGCAGCCGCGCGGCCGCCGAAATCGACCGCCGCCAATCCCAGTGTTTCGTCCATTGGCATGACAAAATAACCGGCGCGCAGAATGCCGCGCCGATCTCCCAAAGCCCGGTCGAAAACCTCGCCCAGAGCGATTCCAACATCCTCCACCGTGTGGTGCTGATCCACGTCAAGGTCGCCCACAGCCGCCAGCTGCAGGTTGAATGCTCCGTGCCGCGTAAACAATTCCAGCATGTGATCAAGAAAACGGATTCCCGTCGAAACCTCGTACTTCCCCCGGCCCTCGATGGTAAGAGCAATCTGAATCTCCGTCTCCGCCGTCTTGCGGTGCAGTTTAGCTTTCCTCACGCCCTCACCTCACGGTGCAACTTGAGTTCCTCGACCACATCGCGCAGCGCATCGATCAGAGTCCGCGTGTGCTCACTCGACCCTACCGTGAGCCGCACGCAGCCTTCGCATCCGGGATCACTGTTCCGGTCTCGCACCAGGATTCCCCGCGCCCGCATCGTTCGCACGAATTCCTCGTGCAAGCCGCCGACGCGCACCAGCACAAAGTTGGCGCGACTCGGCCAAAAGTGCAAGCCAAGTCGGCCAAGTTCCTGCTCCAATTCACAGCGCCCGTGCCGAACCTCAGCCACATAGCGATCGACATACTCTTGATCGCGCAGCGCCTCCGGCAATACCGCCAGCGCGACCGCATTCACGTTGTAAGGTGAAGCCACGCGCCGCGCCATCGAAATCTGTTCCGCATTTCCTGCCAGAACGCCGATGCGAAGCCCTGCCAACCCGTAAGCTTTCGAAAAAGTCCTCGCCACGAAAAGATTCTCTGGCCATCCCGCGCAGTCGAGCATCGTCTCTCCGTGAAATTCAAAGTAAGCTTCGTCGACCAGAACCGCCGCCTGCGGCGCTGCCCGCGCCACCTGAAGCAGAACTTCGCAGTCGACCGCCGCTCCCGTAGGATTATTCGGATTCGCCACCGCGATCACCCGCGTACGCGGTCCAAACCCCGACAGCACGTCTTCCAAAGAAATAGAAAACTTCTCGCCCGAGCGAATCTGCACCACGCGCGCGCCTTCCACTTGAGCGAAGATCGCATACATCGCAAACGTCGGCACCACAATGACCGCTTCATCTCCGGCTTCAAGATAGGTCGAGCACAGCAGATGGATCCCTTCATCCACTCCGTTCGTCAGCAGAACTTGAGCCGCCTCCAGTCCTAGAAAATCAGCCACCATAGCCTCGACCGGCTCACGCTCCGGATAACGCGCCAGCACCTCCGAATCAAGCCCCCGAAGCCGGGCCAGAACGCGCGGCGAGCATCCGATCGTGCTCTCGTTGAAATCCAGACGCAGCCCCGTACGCCCGGCAATCGGCGGACGATAGACGTGCGCACTCTTAACCGAACCACGCGCCTCAAGCACGAGAGCACCTCACCCGCAGGGATTCCGCGTGTCCCAGCAATCCCTCGGCCTCGGCCAGCACAGTTCCCGGTGGCCCGATCCGGCGAATCCCTTCGTGAGACACTTCCTGGCAGGAAATAATTCGGAGGTAATCCAGCACGCTCAATCCCCCTCGCACATTCGCCATGGCTCCAGTCGGTAACACGTGATTCGGACCCGAAATGTAATCCCCCGCCGACTGCGGCGTGAATTCGTCGAGAAAAATCGAGCCCGCATTTCGAATTGCCGCCGCCAACGCCGCCGGCAACGTAAGATGCTCCGGCGCGATGCGGTTTGCTTCCTCGACCGCCTCGTCGAGCGACTTCACCAGAAGGATCGCCCCACGAGCAAGCGATCCCGCTGCAATCGGATTTGCCCGCCCGCGCCGCCGCACTTCCCCTTGCACCAGCTTCGCCAAGCGCCGCGAACTCGTGATCAAGATACATAGCGCATTCGGATCGTGCTCCGCCTGCGCCACCAGATCACACGCAATGAAGACTGGATCGCCTTCAGCGCTGATGAACACGGCCTCAGTAGGCCCGGCCAGAAATTCGATGGCGCAATCGAACGACACAAGTTTCTTGGCCGCGGTAACATACCGGTTGCCCGGACCAACAATTTTCCTCACTCGCGGAATACTCTCCGTTCCGTACGCCAGCGCCGCAACCGCCTGCGCGCCCCCTACACGGTAGAACTCGCGCGCCCCGAGAAACCCGGCTGCCGCCAAAGTCGCCTCCGCCGGACGTGGCGACACCACGCGAATCTCCCGCACTCCCGCGACCAGCGCCGGAATCACCGTCATCAGCAATGTCGAAGGCAGCGGATAACGTCCGCCCGGCACATAGCACCCCACCGATTCCAATGGCCGCACCATCTGTCCAACGCACACTCCAGGATGAATTTCGCGACGCCATTCCTCCGGCTTCTGCCACTCGCAGTAACGGCGAATGTTAGCCGCGGCCTGGCTGATTGCGTCCCGCAGCTCCGGAGACGTCTTTTCCCACGCCGTATGCAGGTCGGCCTCGGGCACGCGCACCGCTTCGCCCTCGCCCAGCCCGTCCCACCGCTCCGCGCAACGGCGCAACCCCCGCTCGCCGTTGCGCCGGACGTCGTTTACGATGCGTCGAACCGCCGGCTCAACTTCGGCCAGATCCGTTGCGCCGCGCTGTTCCAGCGCCCGCACGTACCGGTCCTTCTTAAGGCCTTCAAGAATTCGCATCACATCACCACCTTGTTCAGCGGATACTCAACGATCCCCTGGGCATTCGCCTGCTTGAGCTTCGGAATCAGTGACCAGGCCGTCTGCTCCTCGATGATCGTATTCACCGCAACCCATTCGCCGTCCGCTAACGGCGCGACCGTCGGATTCTTCAACGCCGGCAAAAGAGCCAGCACGCCGGCTAGATCCGGCTTGCGCACGTTTAGCATCAGTCCAACTCGCCCCAGAGCCGTGATCGCTCCGCACAGCATCACCGACAAATTTTCAATCTTACGTCGTCGCTCCGCGTCGGCCCAGGCTTCCTTGTTCGTGATCAGCTGAGTGTTCGATTCCAGCACCGTTTCCAAGATTCGCAGATGATTCGCCCGCAACGAGCTTCCGGTTTCTGTCACCTCGACGATCGCATCCGCCAGCAGGGGAGGCTTCACTTCCGTCGCGCCCCAGGAAAACTCCACCCGCACCGGCACCTTGCGGCTGGAAAAGTAGTTTCGCGTAAAGCTAACCAGCTCCGTGGCAACGATCTTCCCCGCAAGATCTTCGGGCTTCTGAAATTGCGAATCCTCCGGCACCGCCAGCACCCACTTCACCTTGCCCATGCTTTGTTTCGCATAAATAAGGTCGGTGACGCTCACCACTTCCAGCCCGCTTTCGAGCACCCAATCAAGGCCGGTTAATCCGGCATCCAGCGCCCCGTGTTCGACATAGCGGGCCATTTCCTGCGCCCGAATCAGCAGACACTCAATCTCTGGATCGTCGGTTGCCGCCAGATAGGAACGCGCGCTCGTATAGATGCGCAGCCCGGCGCGGTTAAACAAATTCAGCGTTGCTTCCTGCAAGCTTCCCTTCGGTATGCCCAGACGAAGTTTCATCGCCCGGCCTCTTCTCTTAGAGTGCCTTCTTCTACGCCCCGCTCCGTGCCCAGAGGCAGTTCCTCCATAAAGCAGGATCGCGATCCGGTATGGCAAACCTTGCCCTCGCCCAGCACCCGAACTCGTAACAGGACGGTGTCGTGATCGCAGTCGGTCCACGCCTCCACAACTTCGAGCCGGTTCCCGGACGTTTCTCCCTTGGTCCACAGCGTTTGCCGAGTGCGGCTGTAGAAAGTGACGAAGCCCGTCCCCAGAGTCATCCCCAGCGCCTCGCGGTTCATGAAGCCCACCATGAGCACTTCTCCGGAGGCCGCATCTTGAATCACCGCCGGCGCCAAGCCCTGCATTTTTTCGAAGTCGATCTCCACGAAGCCTCCTCCGCCAATCATCTTTTTTGTTCCGTCGACGTTCTGTCGACGCCACGCTGCGAACTTTGATGACGCGTAAACAGACACAAAAAGCCCGCTGCGCAATTCGCGGCAGCGGGCTTGGATTTCCTTTTAGTGTTTCAGGCTCTATCCGCAATCCTCCGCCGACACGCGATGCGCATGGTGATGGTGGTGATGATGGCGGAATCCAGTCATTCGCTCTATGCTAGGACGCTCGCGTCTCTCAGTCAATCGCTTTTTAACATCGTTCTCGGTTTAGAGCTGCCTCATCTCTGCTCTCCACCCAGTGTGCGCTCTCCCAGTCCGCGAGGATGAACCGCAATCCAACTCCCACAATAGAAATACTTTAGCTGGTCCGGCGCAATTCGATCGATGACGCGCAGCATCGCAAACTTGAATTCGTCCTATCATTTATTTGCGTCGTGCTCTGGCTGCGGTTACCCGGGGAGGGAAATCTCACGAATCGGTCGGCTTTTCCTATGTCGTCAACTGGATTCGTTCGTATTCCACAGTTTTTCCGCAGGCGAACTCACTCGTCATATTCCCAGCGGGTGCCCTCTAGGTCCATAATCCTAAAGGGAGTGGTGTGAGTCCTTCCCAGCCTTAGTATCCATGCCCAGCAGCGAAGATTTCAAAGAAACCGTCAAGCAGCAAGCCGACATCGTCCGCATCATCGGCGATTACATCAAGCTGAAGAAGGCTGGGGCGCAGAACTATTCAGGCCTTTGTCCTTTTCACGGCGAGAAGACGGCTTCATTTTCCGTCCACGCCACGCGGCAGTTCTACCACTGCTTTGGCTGCGGCGTTTCCGGCGACGTCTTCAGCTTTGTCCAGAAGGTCGAGAACGTAACCTTCCCTGAAGCTGTCCGCCTGGTGGCACAGAGACTGGGAATCCCGCTGCCCAAGGCTACCTATTCGAGTCCGACCGAGGCCCGTGAAGCCCGGCTGCGCGCGCAATTGTACGACGTTCAGGAGCGGGCGGCGTCGTTTTTTCAGGAATGCCTGAAGCGCCCCGAAGGAGCCCGCGCTCGCGAATATCTGGCCGGGCGCGGGCTGGATGCTGAGACCATTGCGCGCTTTGGCATCGGCTACGCCCCCGATTCCGGCTTCCTGCTGCGCGACCGCCTCACGGGCGAATTCAGCGAAGAGGTGTTGCGCGAGAGCGGGCTGTTCTCCTGGAAGCAGGACGAGGTATCTGGAACGAGCCGGGTGCCCCAGGTCTCGCCTCCTTTGCGAGACGGGGGAACTCTGCAAGAGGCCGAGGGAAATGCTGGCCCTGCCCTGCTCGACTCTCGCAGCTCAAAGCTCGCCGCTACCATGTACTCCAAGTTCCGCAACCGCGTGATGTTCCCCATCTCCAACGATGCGGGAAAAATCATCGCCTTCACCGGGCGAACGCTGGCCACCGACGAGAAATCCGGTCCCAAGTATTTGAATTCGCCGGAGACCGGAATCTATTCCAAGAGCCGCGTCCTCTTCAATCTGGACCACGCAAAAGAAGCGATTCGAAAACTGGACTATGCCGTCCTCGTCGAAGGCCAGATGGACTGTATTTCGGTCTACGCCTCAGGATTTCATAATGTAATCGCCAGCTCCGGCACCGCATTCACCGAGATTCAGGCCAAGCTGCTCGGTCGTTTCAGCAAAAATGTCGTAGTCAACTTCGATCCCGATACTGCGGGAGCCAAGGCAACCGAGCGCACTCTGGGCTTGCTGGTGGAAGAGGAATTCCAGATCAAGGTACTCACGCTCGAACCGGGCTTCGATCCCGATCTCTACATCCGTCGCAAAGGCAAGGATGCATACGGCGAAGCGCTGCGTGAGTCGCAGAAGTATTTTGATTACCTCATCGATCGCGCACGAGCCCATTTTCCCGTGCGGACCCCCGAAGGCAAAGTGAAAGCGGTCAACTACCTGCTGCCCCACATTCAACGAGTTCCCGACCGCATCGCCCGCGACGAGATCAGCCAGGAGATCGCGCAGAAGCTGGGCATCGATTCAGCCGTGTTGCGACAGGAATTGCGCCACGTGGCCGTGCAGCGCTCGGCCGCGGTGGTGAAAGCTCCGGCAGAAACTCAAATAACCGATGCCGAACGGATCCTCATCCGCGCCCTGGCTTCAGCCCGCCAGATTCGGCCCGAGGCACAGCATCTTTCTGCTCGCAATGGCACCTGGGTTGATAAGGAGGAGGAATTCGATCCCGCGCGCCAGGCTCATTTCGCTCTCCACCACGAACTCCTTCATCGCGGCCTTGCCACCGAATCCCTGGTCCAGGCCCTGCTCAATGCGGGGGCGGAGGTTACCGATGTCATGGAAGTGCCCTGCTCCGAATCTGAGCGCCGTATGCTCGCGTCCATCCTGTTGAAAGAAGACGAGGAACTGACCGCTGAGCGCCTGGAGGGGGCGGTCCGAGCCCTGCGCCGCATTCATCTGCGCCGCCGTCTCGAGCTGACCCAGCGCGAACTGAAGAAGCCGGGCGTCAGTGACGATCAGGTGCGCATGAAGGAATTGTTGCTCGAGGTCGAGCGCCTGAGTCGCGCCGTGAGGGACCCCGGCTTGGCGGAAGATGGCTTGAGAAAGACCCTCAGTGACCAGAAAACTGCATGAAACAAAACACCATTTCCCACCATCTAAGTACTTAGCAGAATTAGAGATAACGGCGGGCAACGGGCATGGCAACGGAGCAACTGATAGACCAGTCAGCACTTAATGTGCTAAACTCTGTAAGTTTGTGCTAGGCGCACAACTCCGCGCTATCCCAGATTCCCACCAGTAAAGACATTACCACGCGCTCCCCGCGAGCGAATTGAAGAATTTGAGGACTTTCCTTGGCTCTCGAAGATAAATACGACGACATTAAAAAGCTGGTCGATGCCGGTAAAGAAAAGGGATACTTGACCTACGACCAGGTTAACGATCTCATACCGCACGATGTGCACAGTCCCGAAGACCTGGACGACCTGCTCACCACCATCGGCACCCAAGGCATTGACGTGCTCGAAGGCCCGAAACTGCCCTCCGCCGCTCTCGACAAAAGTGACGACGTCGAAGAAGGCGAGGACGTCGAACTCGACCTCACTCCCGGCGCACTCGAAAAAACCAACGACCCCGTCCGCATGTATCTGCGCGAGATGGGCACCGTTCCTCTGCTCACCCGCGAAGGCGAGGTGGAGATCGCCAAGCGCATCGAATGCGGCCAGCTTCGCGTGCTCAAGGCGCTCTCCCGGTCGCCCATCGTCATCCACGAACTGCTCGCCATGGGCGAAGACCTCAAGAAAGGTGTGCGCTCGATCAAAGAGGTTGTCACCTTCGACGAAGAAGAAATCACCGACGAAATTCTGCAGAACCGGCTTAACGAATTCACCGGCAAGATCGACAACATGGCCAAGCTGTACAAGAAGGCCGGCCTGCTGCAGGAAAAATATGCGGAGGTTTCGCAGAAAAAGCGCCCGAAGGATCATCGCCGCGCCCGCCGCAATCTGGCTCGCGCCATCGTGCGAGTTTCGCGAGCCGTGCGCAAGCTGGGATTCACCAACGCCGAACGCAAGCGCCTGATCGACCGGGTCAACAAAACGGTCGACAGCATGCGCTCGCTCGACCGCCAGGCTGGCAATCTCGAGCGCAAAGCTGACGCCACGCGCAGCGAAGAGCAGAAAAAAGAATATCGCCGCCAGGCCCGCGCCGTACGCAGCGAAATTGAGAAGCTCGAAGCCGAAGCCGGACTCTTGTTTCAGGAGATCAAGCGCACCCAGCGCGAGATCATCCAGGGCGACATGGACGCCGAGCAGGCCAAGCGCGAACTGATCGAAGCCAACCTGCGTCTGGTAGTTTCGATCGCGAAAAAATACACCAACCGCGGCCTGCAGTTCCTCGACTTGATTCAGGAGGGCAACATCGGCCTGATGAAAGCCGTCGACAAATTCGAATACCGCCGCGGCTACAAGTTCTCCACCTATGCCACGTGGTGGATTCGGCAGGCGATTACTCGTGCAATTGCTGATCAGGCGCGTACGATTCGCATCCCGGTCCACATGATCGAAACCATCAACAAGCTGATCCGCACTTCGCGGCAACTGGTGCAGGAACTCGGTCGCGAACCTACGTCCGAAGAAATTGCCAAGCGCATGGACATTCCTGTAGCAAAAGTGCGCAAAGTGCTGAAGATCGCACAGGAGCCGATCTCTCTAGAAACCCCGATCGGCGAAGAAGAAGATTCACATCTCGGCGACTTCATCGAAGACCGCGCCGTAGTCTCGCCGGCCGAGGCCGTGATCAATGTGAACCTCAAGGACCAGACCGGACAGGTCCTGCGCACGTTGACCCCGCGCGAAGAGAAGGTTATCAAGATGCGTTTCGGCCTCGAAGACGGCAGCGAGCACACGCTCGAAGAAGTCGGCCAGTCGTTCGCCGTAACCCGCGAACGCATCCGCCAGATCGAAGCCAAGGCCCTGCGCAAACTGCGTCATCCATCCCGGTCGCGCAAGCTGCGGGCGTTCATGGATGGGGTGAGAGACTAGCAAAGTCCATGTGGGCAGGGCCCTCTCGGCCGTCCAAAGCCGCGAAGCGGCGAAGGAATGCAGCCCAGGGCGCAAGCCCTGGGTTTTGTTTCGAAATCAGGCTCTGTAAGGGCGAAAGACAATCAATCCCAAACATAACCCTCGTCATACGCGACCTGTTCGACTTTCTGGCGGCATCTGCGGTGTTCGAGGATGTGTGGTACATCATTCCTGAGAAGACGATTGTGGGGATGAAGTCGATCTCGCTACCTACCAAATGCCGCCAGTCGAAATGGGAAGGGTACAGGGACGTGTGGGATTGATTGCGGCGCGAGTGGGACTCGGCCACGGGTCACATCGACAGCATTCAAGGCTGCGCCGAGGAATTCTCATCGGACGAGATCAATGACGACGCGAATGATAAGCGCGGGAGTCTGCGCCTGGTGCGATTTCTTTCCCGTTTTCCTCAGCCCTCCACAGGAGAGTCTCATCGTCCACAGCTTCTTCACAAGGGCGAAATGTTTTTCGGTTGCGGGTCGCGGCGTTCTGCTCCACAGTGAGTTCAGCGCATACGTGAGAAACTCTCAGGCTTGCTGAATGACGATTGCGGTAACGCCGGTGGCAGCCGGCGATTCTCGAGGGTGAATCGCCGGGGGAAATCGGAAGCGTGCGTGAGCGCGTGAATGGTTGCCTGGGCATTGCGGCCTCCTCAAACATCTTGCTCTTGGTGAGCAGGATGGGTCGCTGGCCGCCGCAAGTTTGCGGAAACGTGATTCTTCGGAATCACATTTCGCGATCAGTACTGGTAAATGTAGCGCTCCTCGCGAGAACATTGCGCAAGCGCTATCGTGCCAGTACCGTCATCCCGCCGCTCCTAAACGTCGGGAACGCAAGACGAGGAGATCCACGAACGATGCGGCTCGACGGTGGCTGGCCGTTGGGCCGCATTTTTTTGTTTGGATGGTGATCGGTTGGGCTCGGTTGCACTCGCTTCCCGTTGAACTGGCTCCGCGTATTGGTGATTTTCGTCGCCTAATTTTCGTCGATTGAGAGCGGGGGCTGGTTCGCTTGCTTCAGTTCATTGTTCAGCTGGAGGAGAAGGTTCTCCTTCATTTGATTCCACTCGCCGATGCGCAGTTTTGCTGCGCCATCCGATTCTTCGAATACGGCCAGAGCTTGCGAGGGCACGGTTCGATTACCGCTCTCGACCACTCGCAGCGCAGAGGTAATACCGGAGTGCGCGAGTTCGAGGCCCATGGCGTTGCCCGAGCGCGCTCCGCTTCCGGTCAGGGTTTTCCTGATCGAATCCTGGGCTTGCGAAAGGCTAGTTTTGAGTTCCGTTGGTTGCGCGCTCAGCTGGTCGGCGAGGGCAGCGAGTTTCTCTTGCAGGGAGTGAAGTTGAGCCAGAGCTCGCCGGCTGCGAATCGCCTCGGCAAACATTCGCCGGCCAAGTTCGTACTGTTGCTGTAACTCCGCGCTGGTGGCGACGGAGCGAGGGTCCATCGTCACGATGAGCGGGCGCGTCAACTCCTTCCCGTCGACCGTAAGTTTTGCCTGATAGGTGCCAGGAACAATGCGAGGTCCGTGGAGAGCATCAGGTTCCTCGTCCATTGGGTGCTCCTCGGGTTTTCCGCTTTCTCCGCCGGAGGCGAGATCCCAGACGAAACGGTGCATTCCTGGACCTGGATCGAGGGCCTCAGGTTTGGGCAGCCATCGTTCGGCAATTGGCAGTGGCACTCGTTTGATTTCTTTATTCTCTGGTTTATCACTTTGCGAAGAGAAAGCTGTGACCAGGCTTCCCTGGGCATCGAACAATTCCAGCTTGATTTGGCCGGCCGCAGTGCTCAAGTGGTAGTCAATGCTCGCCCCATTCGGAGGATTCTCTGCTGCCGGCTCTTCCGGCGGAAGAGGCGTGCCGCTGAATTCATCATTGTCGACGCGCACGGCCACGGAGGGGGAGTACAGCCAGGCTCGGGCGTTGATTGCATCGTCGATCTGGCGCAGTGGGGTGATGTCATCGAGAATCCAGAATGAGCGGCCGTGGGTTGCAATCACAAGGTCATCGCCATGGATCACCATATCTTGCACGGACGTTGTGGGAAGATTTAATTGCAGGGGTTGCCAGTGCCGGCCATCGTCCCGTGAAACGTAGACACCGGACTCGGTTCCGGCAAAGAGCAGGTTCCTGTCCCGCGGATCCTGGCGAACGGCGCGCAGAAAAGATGGAGCCGGAATTCCGTCTGTAATTAGCTGCCAGGTCGCACCATAGTCGCGAGTGCGATAAAGATAAGGTTGCTGGTCATCCATGCGATGGCGATCGACTGCGGCATAGGCTTCCGCAGGGTCGAAATTTGAAGCCTCGATCAACGCCATCTCGCTCCAATCGGGCAGACCCTTCGGGGTGACGTTATGCCATGTCTTGCCGCCATCGCGGGTGAGGTGGATCAGACCGGTGTCGCTGCCCGCCCAGATGAGATCGGCATTTAATCCAGAGGGAGCAATCGTGGTCACGACGCCATATCCGCGTTGCCGGGCGTTCTCGACGGTTACCGGTCCTTCCGGTTTTTTCTCTTCCATCTCATTGGTCGCCCCGGCCACCGTGCCCACAGTGAGATCGGGACTGATGGTTTCCCAGTGCAAACCACCGTCGATGGTTTTCATCACGAACTGGGTTCCCAGATAGAGGGTTTTCTTGTCGAACGGGGAGAACAGCAAAACCGGAGTCCACGGATCGCGATATTTGTGCTCGACGATTTCAGTGCCGAAGGTTGGAACCGGCCAGGGTGTGACGTCCTGACTGAATGAGGTTCGCCGATCGAAGCGGTCCACCGAACCGAAGGTTCCGCTAAGGTAGATGATGTTGGGGTCGTTCGGATCGGGGGCAATGTATCCGCTTTCGCTTCCGCCGGGGGAAAACGAATCTCGCGCCGTGATTTGTCCGTGATCGGTGCGGCTCAAGACCGCAATGGCACCGCTATCCTGTTGAGCGCCGTAAACTGAGTAGGGAAACGTGTTGTCGGTGATGACGTGGTAAAGCTGCGCGGTGGGCTGGTTGTACCAGGAACTCCAGGTTTTACCATAATCAACGCTGATGGTTGTTCCCTGGTCGGTGCCAAGAATCATGCGCCTCGAATCCGTAGGATCAACCCAGATCTGGTGGTAGTCGTCTCCTCCCGGCGCACCCCGAACAATTGTGATTGTCTTGCCACCATCCTCGGAGCGATAGAGCGCCACATTCGGGATGTAGATGACGTCGGGATTTCTGGGATCGATCGTGATGTTGCTGAAGTACCACGCACGACTAGTAAGGCGGGGATCGGAATTCGCCAGCGACCATGTTTTGCCGCCGTCATCGGAGCGGTAGAGGCCGGATTTCTTGGCGTCGATCAGGGCGTACACTCGTTGTCCGTTGGGCGATGTGGCAACGGCGGCGCGGCCCCAGTCGCCATCGGGCAGACCACTGCCGGTGAGGCGGGACCAAGACCGTCCACCGTCGAGCGACCGATAGAGGCCACTTCCGGGCCCGCCCAGCGGAGCATATGTACTCCAGGGCGGACGTCGTGCACGCCACATCGTGGCGAAAAGAATGTTTGGGTTTGCCGTAGCGAGAGTTAAATCCGCAGCGCCAGTGTCCGGGCCCTGATCGAGAACTTTGGTCCAGCGCTTCCCGCCATCCGTGGTTTTGTAGACGCCACGTTCGGCGTTGGCGGCGTAGGCATGCCCAAGCACGGCGACATAGAGGGTATTGGCGCTTTGCGGGTCAACGACGATGCGACTGATCTGCCGGGAATCACGCAGGCCAATGTTCGTCCAGGTTTTGCCTTCGTCCACCGATTTATAAAGGCCATCGCCGGAGGACAAATCGGAGCGAATGTCCGACTCACCTGTGCCTGCGTACAAAATATTTGGATCGCTGGGCGCGACGGCGAGTGCGCCGACGGAAGCTATACGTTGATCATCAAAAATCGGCTGCCAAACCACCCCGGCATCGGTGGTTCGCCAAATGCCGCCGTTGACCGCACCAAAATAGAAAGTGGTTGCACTGCCGGGAACTCCCGCGACGGCAACGACGCGCCCGCCGCGAAAGGGTCCAATTAATCGCCACTTGAGTCCGCTAAAGAGTTCCGGACGAACGGACTGCGCGGACGAAACCAGATTCAACAAGCTGAACAGAAAAACCAGGAGATACCGGCGCGACGAAATCCCGAAGTTGTGCAATGAACGATCCTCTAGCAAAAGTGTCCGCATAGTGTAGCGGAAAACTGGTTGCGTGCACGAGAGCGGGCGCATCGTTGACGCGAAGCATTCGCGGGCGGGATGCGGTTGCGGAAAGTCACCCGCGTGGACTATATTGCGAACCATTGCTTTTGCTATCGTTTCCTTGAGATTTATAGAAGCGAATGTCTCTGCAACATTTGGAGATGAGGTTCTCAATGGCCGCCAGACTGTCCAGATTCGCTTTGTCGTATTGCTTGATTTCACTCTTTCCGGCCATTTCGATTTGGGCCGTGGGGCAGACCGCGACGACGCCGCAAGACGCGTCACCGGGGCAAATCGGCTACCGATCGGCGGCGGGAGCCGATGAGAAGAAAACGCTCCTGTTGAAAGACTTCCATCCCGTTCCGATGCTGCATGGAGCAACGCACAATGTGGATCGGGCTAAGTACTACGTGATTGACGTGCACAACCATGTGAACGATGCCATGCGAATCGACGACCACATGCCGCCGGCGCGGGTGGTGGAGATCATGAACCACACCAACGTGAAGACAGTGGTGATCCTGACCGGGATGTGGGGGGACAAACTGCAGCAGGTGATCGACGAGATGGTTAAGCCGTACCCGGGACGCTTTCTGGTTTTCAGCCAGATCGACTGGAGCAAGATTGACGATGCCAACTTCAGCGAGGAGATGGTGGCTCAGCTCGACGACGCGGTCGCGCGCGGGGCGCGTGGTCTGAAACAGTTAAAGGACCTGGGTTTGAGCGTGCGCGACAAGTCCGGGAGGCTGGTGACGATTGATGACCCGCGTCTTGATCCCATCTGGGAGGAGTGCGGGCAACTGGGCATTCCGGTCTCGATTCACTCGAGCGATCCGGAAGCATTTTTTCATCCTGTGGACAATAAGAATGAGAGGTATGAAGAGCTGACGGAGCATCCGGACTGGAGTTTCTACGGGGCGCAGTTCCCCTCGAAGGATTCAATTCTGGCGGCGCGGGATCGCATGTTTGCCAAGCATCCGCACACGACGTTTATTGCTTTGCACATGGCGAACTGGCCGGAGAATCTGGATTACGTTTCTCATCTGCTGGACACGCTGCCGAATGTCATGGTGGAGTTCGGAGCACGCGAAGCTGAGTTAGGCCGCCAGCCGCGGCGTGCACGCGATTTCTTTATCAAGTATCAGGACCGCATCATGTTTGGTACCGACAACGGCATGGACGAGGCGATGTACCGCAATCACTTCCGCTGGCTGGAAACGGGTGACGAGTACTTCGATTACTGGGGATATCCCGGGCAGGGCCGCTGGGAAATTTATGGCATGGAGCTTCCAGATTCAGTCTTGGAAAAGGTCTACCACAAGAATGCCGAGCGAATATTTGGACAATTTCACGGGAAAGCCGCCGCGAGGTGAGTCGAGAATCAAATCACAGTTACGTGGATTCCGGCTTGCTTGAGCGCTGCCAGGTCCGCTTTGCGAATACCGCGGTCGGTAATCAAATGGTGGACGGCCGCGGGTGGTGCAATCGAACACAAGGCGCGGCGGCCGAACTTGCTGGAGTCGCAAACCACAACCACGACCCGGGCCACATCCATCATGGCGCGGTTGACTTTGGCCTCGAGCTGGTTGGGCGTGGTCAGGCCATGGTTCACGTCGAAGCCATCCACACCAAGAAAAAGAATGTCGGCGTTCAATCGCCGCAGGGTGTCGTCCGCAACCGGCCCGACAAGAGAGAATGAATTCTTTCGCAAGGTGCCGCCGGTGAGAATTACTTCGAGGGAGGAACCGGAAAGTTCAGCGGCGATATTTACGGCGTTCGTGATGATCGTGAGATTCTGAAAGTCACGCAGGGCACGGGCGATCGCGGTGGTTGTGGTGCCGGAATCAAGGATCACGACCTGGCCTTCATGGACCATGCGGGCGGCTTCGGCGGCGATTTGCAGTTTTTCTTTGCGGTGCAGTTTCTCTTTTTCGCGGAGCGTGGGGTCTTCCAGCGCGCTCTCGCGGGCGGGCAGAGCTCCGCCGTGGCTGCGGTGTATGCGCCCCTGGGCCTGGAGAACGTCGAGATCCTTTCGGATGGTTACCTGGGATGTAAGGAACTGTTTCGCGAGGTCGACTACCAGGACGCGGCCCTCGCGATTCAATATGTCGAGGATCTGCCGGCGGCGTTCTTCGTTCAACACAGGGCGGTTTGGCGAAGTTGTTTTCACGTCATGAGCACAGTGGCGCGGGCTGCCGGCAGTCCCCGGCCGAACGTATTTTACACTTGACAGGCGAGTCTGGCCGAAAGTAAAAGTTATTAAGCGAAATGATACGAAACAAAGCGAAGATGATCCTCGCCTGTTTAAGCTGGCGTTTGCGGCGGGGGGCCTCGCACTCCGGGCCTTCTGCGTCCCGCGTTTCGCGGAAGGTCGTCCGTTTCGCGACGGTAGCTCTGTTGCCGGTTCTGATATTGCGGGCGCTCTCGGGCTCGGCTGAGCAGAATGCAGCGCGCAACCATCCGGCAGGTCAGAATTCGACGCAGCAGTCTTCGGCGAACCATTATTCAACGAACTATTATTCAACGAACCAGGATTGGACGAACTATGTGCGCATCGGGGCGTACGGGCTGGGAAGCGGCAACGCGGCCGAGATCGTCCGCAAAGCGCAGGAGGATGGCGTATTTGGGATTGAAGTCGATAATGACATCCCGGGGCGCTATGAAAGTTTGGTTCATCCGGAGGAGAAGTTGGAGGCGATCCGCGCCGTAACTGAGCGGGCGCATGCTGTGGGGAATAAGGCATTCGTGTACATCGCGGGAACCGAGTGCATCACAGCGAACGCCAGCAAGACTCCACATACACTGGCGAAAGAACATCCTGACTGGCTGCAAAGGAAGATCGGCGGCGAGCCGGCGGTCTTCGGAGGCGGCACCGCGTTCTGGATCGCAAAAGGGGATGAAGATGTGTGGGTGAGCCCTTACGCTCCGGCCTGGCGCAAGACGTACATGGAGCGGGTTCGGCAGATTGCGGGTACGGGGATCGACGGCATCTACGTTGATATTCCTTATTGGATGACGCATTTTGAGGGCTGGGAAGATACCTGGGCCAGCTTCGATGACTACACGGTGGCGGCCTTCCGGAAAGAAACGGGCCTGGATGCGAAGAAGGACGTCAAGCTGGGAAATTTTTCGGATCCGGCCTTTCGAAAGTGGGTCGAGTTCAGAATTAAAACATTTGCTGATTTCCTGCAGGAGATCGATCAGAACGCGAAATCCGTGAATCCGTTGATCAAGACGATTCCGGAAATCTATCCGGGCATCGAGGAAGAGGCGCCGCGAGTTGGTGCTGATGTTTACAGCTTGTACTCCGTGGTCGACGCCATTGCTCATGAATACGAATTCGGCAGCGGCGATCACATGGCATCGTCGAGGAGCGCGCTGAACTGGTTCAACTACCAGGTGGGAATGCACTCGTTCCGCGCTTTCGCGCAAGGTAAGGCGACCTGGATCCTGAACTACTCGTGGGACGGAGACCAGGAGGTGGACCGGCGCGAGGCCATGAAGAATCTGGCAGTCTCAGAAATCATGGCTGGAGCAAACTTCTGGGACGCGCCTGGACACTCGATGGCGGGATCGAACGATGAAGGCACGCGGAAGACGATCTTTGCCTGGATCAAGGCGCACGAAGACACGTTCTACCGGCCGCGAACGACGATTTCTCCGATCGGAGTTTATTTTTCTCCGGAGACGCGAAACTACTACGCGAACGAATTCATTTCGTCCTACCGCGGAATTCTGATTTTGCTCATGCGGAAGCATTTGGAGTTTCAGGTGGTCACGCCGCGCACGCTTTCGCGGTTCCAGGGACCGACTCTGATCCTGCCTGACGTGCGCGTGATGAGCGAGGATGAGAGAGCGCAGGTCCGCGGGTTTGCGGATGCGAGGAGGACGCTGGTGATCACGGGCGAAGATGCAACCCAGATAGCGCCGTCGGGAAACGTAATCCGATTCAGCCAATGCCCGGGAAAGGACTACTACGCCGAACTGCAGAAGAATGTTGAAGAGGCGACCGGTGAACGAGAGCACGAATTTCTGGATAGCCTGGTTGCTGAAAAGCCGGCATCCGGCGCCTCGATTCGCGTGGCCGCTTCGCCCATGATGGCTACGTCGATCGCTGAGGTTGAAGGAAAGCCGCATGTATTTTTCGCGAACTTCGCCGGCCTGCGAGGCGGAGTAAATCCGGTTCAGACGCCACAAGTGGGCGTTCAAGTTACGCTGCCTGGCAAGAGAACAGGGCACGGTTTTTTCCTTCCTTTTCTCGGAGAGATCCAAGTATTGGATGGAACCCCGGGAAATGGAGGTATGGTTTACACGCTGCCCGCGATTGAAAAGGGCGCGGTCTTCTGGTATGAGCCGTAACAGGCTGACGACAGGACGCGGCACGATTCGAACCCGACCGGATAGCCAAACCAGTTGGATCGACGCATTTGAAATTGAGGCAGGAGATTTAGGCGTGGATGTTCTTTCTGAATTGTTGGGGCTGCCAGAGGGTGAGAAAGCTGCGCGCGGATTGTCTTATACGCCGGTGGAGATTGCGCAACAGCCAAATACATGGCTATCGACTTTCGAAGTCTTTCGAAAGAGAAGGGCCGAGATTTCGGAATTCCTGTCGCTCGCGGGCCTCTATGAGAGTCCGAAGTCGAGGCCTACGGTTTTTCTGATTGGCGCAGGCACTTCCGACTATGTCGGGCAATCGCTTACATATCTTCTGCGCAAATGCTGGGCTTGCGAAGTGATCGCCGTTCCCAGCACGGATTTGTTGACGCACATGGATGAGTTAGCGATTCTTGAGAAAAAATATTTGTGGATTTCATTTTCTCGCTCAGGGGACAGTCCCGAAGGAGTTGCCGTATTGGAGCGTGCGCGCCGGCGTCGTCCGGACATTTATCAGCTCGTGATCTCGTGCAATGAGAAGGGACGAATGATCGGGGAGAACGAGGGCGCACCACGATTGCTGACCATCAGCCTGGACGACGCGGTGAATGATCGCGGATTGGCGATGACCAGTTCCTTCTCCAACATGGTGGTGTTCGGTCAATGCCTGGCTCATGTCCATGATCCGGCTAAGTACGAAGGTGTTCTTTTGCAACTGGTTCGTGCGGGAAAAGAACTCTTGCCGCTGGCCGCAGATTGTGCCGCGCTGTCAGCCAAAGAAGGCTATGTCAAGGCTTGCTTTGTGGGCTCCGGTCCATTGCGGGGAGTCGCGCGGGAATGCGCTCTCAAGCTGCTGGAACTGAGCGCGGGAAAGACCCTGACCAGATCTGAATCGGTCTTAGGTTTGCGCCATGGTCCCATGGCGGCTCTGGATAAGAACACCTTGTTTGTATGTTTTCTTGCGGGCAACCGACGGGTTCAGCTTTATGAGTTGGATTTGTTGGCTGAGATCGGACAAAAGCAGTTGGTTGGGTCCAGGATTGTTGTGGCTGGGGGCGAAAGCAACGGCGAAATTCCAGATATAAACTCTTTCGCCGAACACTACTTGAGACCTGCGACGGCTGCCAGGATCGCCGATGAGTATCGTCCGCCGGTGGACGTAATGGTCGGGCAATTGCTGGGGTTATTCTTTTCGCTGCATTGGAATCTGAGGCCCGATTGCCCGAGTCCAAACGGCGTCATCAGCCGGGTAGTACAGAATGTCAACATTCATTCCTGAGCGACGACGCTCGTGCTCTTCCGAATGTAGAAGGAGCTCTTGGTGATCGAGGTCTGCGTTGTCGGCGAGCTGAATCTGGATCTGATTCTGTACGGTCTGGCGAAGGACCTGGCGCCGGACAGAGAGTTGCTGGCCGGCGGCATGTCGTTCACGCTGGGAAGTTCTTCTGCAATTGTCGCGCACAATTTGTGCGTGTTGGGCACGCGGGTTGGTTTTATTTCGAAGATCGGCCACGACCCGCTGGGGAAAATGGCAGAGGAACGACTGTGCGCGGCAGGGGTTGAAATCAGCCGCGTGAAGAAGGGACCGGGCAAGACTTCGACCGGGCTCACAGTGGTACTACCTCACAGCGGTGGTCGGTATATGTTCACGTACCCGGGAACGATGTTTGAGATGCAGTACTCGGACATCGACATAGACTACGTTCTGGGGGCGCGTCATCTGCACCTTTCGTCGTTCTTCCTGCACCGTGCGTTGCGACCGCGAATTCTCGACTTGTTTCGCCGGGCGAAAGAGGCGGGTCTGACAACTTCACTTGATACGAACGATGACCCTGAAGATCGCTGGGGAGAAGGCCAGGAGGCGAAAGATCTGCACCAAGTGTTGAGATATGTCGATGTGTTTCTGCCCAACGCGCGCGAGGCGAAAAAAATTGCGGGCACTGCCGATCTTTCGCAAGCGATCCAACTGCTCGCCGGGCTGTCCAAGATCGTCGCGGTGAAAGGCGGTTCGGGAGCTGCCATCTGCCGCGCGGGAGATGCGGAGTGGAGTATGGCTCCGCCAAGGGTTGATCTGGTCGATGACGTGGGCGCCGGAGACACGTTCGATGCGGGCTTTCTTCATCTCTATTTGCGCGGAGGCAAGCTGGAGGACTGTCTGGCTTTTGCCAATCTCGCGGCCGCCTACTCGGTGACGAAGGAAGGCGGAACAGAGGCGTTTCGAGACCGCGCGGGATTATTCAACTTCATGCGCCAGCAGTGGAGCGCGATGGGTCGAGGAATTCTTCCAGAGGGAGAATAGGTCGGAGAGCCATGCATGCATAAGATCACGAAGTTGTGTCTGGGATGGATGGTCGTGTTCGCTTCACTCGTGGCAGCCGAAGCTCTGGACTCGCCGGTGCGTGGGGGTAGTTCCACGATAATCGACAACGCAGAGCTGCAAGTGGAAACGAATCCGCAGGGCGACGCATACACGCTTCGATCGAAGCGGAATGCCCGGGTTGCGATCACGGCTCGGGTGGCGGCCGAGGTCAACCATCGATGGATTTCTTCCAGCACCTACCCGCATCACGAGGTGAGTAAGTCGTCATTCGCTGACGATTTGGGAGAAGGTTCGCAGCTCACGGTGACGCACAGCAGAAGGGCGAACGAGCCGGATTTGATTTGCGTGATCCGACTGCGGTCGAAGCCGGCATTCGCGGAGATCGAAGTACAGGTTCGAAACAGCACCTCAGCGCCGCTGACGGTGCAAAGCATACGGGTGCTCGAGGGCGTGGAGCCGTTTGTGGACCTGGATGGGCCGCCATCTTCTGACCGCGTGCTGTCGGACAGCTTCAGCGAGGACCGGCCTGATATGGAGATTCACGATCTCGCGCAGGCCAGCGAAGGGCTGCATCTGGCGGTGGGCAGCCAACTCATATACAACCGGCGGAGCCGCGAGAGCTGGTTTATCGGAGCGCTGACTTCAGGGCGGTGGCTTTCGGTGCTTCACCTTCATGTCGACGAGAAGCAGGCAAAGATTACCGGCTACGAAGTGGATTCTACGGGGACCACTGAACTGGCCAAGCAAAATTCGCTGAAGAACTCGCCGCTGGAAGACCAGATTGAACTCAGCTTGCCGCTGGCGCCGGGGCAGAGCATCGACTCGGAGCGGATGATGGCGAGCTTGTCTTCGTCTGATCAGGGCGCGGATTATCACGCACAACTCGAAGCCTACGGCGAAGTCATCCGCAGGCTGCACCACGCGAGGGTCAGCGCGATGACGCCAATCGGCTGGTGGAGTTGGACCGCATACTACTTCGGCATAACCGAGGGTGCCACTTTAACCAACGCGGAGTTTCTGGCCACGCGCCTGAAAGATTACGGCTACAAATTCTTTCATATCGACGAAGGTTATCAATTCGCGCGTGGCGACTACACTTCGATCGTCGCTCATAAATTTCCTGATGGATTGAAGAAGACGGAAGAGCAAATTCGCGCCCTGGGGTTAACCCCGGGAATCTGGACGGCGCCGTTCGAAGTTGCCCAGAGATCCTCGGTTTATGCCGATCACAAGGATTGGCTGGTGCACAACGCTAAAGGAGAGCCCATTCACGCAGGGATTGTCATCGGGCCTCCGGATACCGCAACCGAGCTCGATCCGCTTTACGTGCTCGATGCCACGAATCCCGGGGCACAGCAGTACTTGCGTGAGACCTACCGGACGCTGACCAGGGATTGGGGGATTCGCTACATCAAACTGGACTTCATGGACGATACCGCCATTGAAGGTTATTACTACCGGGCCAACACGACCGCGCTGGAAGCGCAACGCATTGGGCTGGAGACCATTCGCGAAGCGGTGGGAGACGATGTGCTGCTGGATAAAGATGGAAGCGCGATGCTGAATCCTGTGGGGATTGTCGATATCGGGCGCATCTCGTGCGACACGGGGCATTCGTTCGACGCCAGCCGAACGTCAGCGCCAGGCATCGCTGCTCGCTATTACATGAACCGTAACTTCTTTCTCGGCGACCCCGACGCGTTTACGGTGTCGCGGCAGGTGCTGGGCGAGAGCCAGAATCACGGAAGGCAGCGGCCGCTGACTCTGGAAGAGGCGAAGGTTTCGATCGCGCTCGCGGCGATCTCCGGGGGATTGTATGAACTGGGGGATGATTTGCCCACGCTGTTTGCAGACTCGGATCGGATGGCTCTGGTGAAGAATCGCGACCTGCTGAACATGGCTCGCTATGGGCACGCCGCGACCCCTTTCGACCTGATGAGCTATGCGCCCGAGGACGAGATGCCGAGCATCTTTTTGCTGCGCGAGAGCAAGCGGCAGTCGATTCTGGCCGTGTTCAACTGGACGACAAAACAGCGGGAGCATGCTGTCACGTTCTCCGAACTCGGACTCGGTTCGGGAAATAAACAAGTGCTCGACGTTTTCTCGACAGGCTCAGCCATGGCAGAAAATGTAACATCGATCTCGCTGAGGCTGGGTCCTCAGTCGGTGCGGATTGTGAAAATTATCGACCCTTCGATTCCCGCAGCGGCGCCACAGGTGAAGGTGCATTTGCCCGAAAACATCGAAGCGGGCAAGCCGGCCTTATTTTCGGCGCAAAGCTCTTCGGATCACGTGGCTGCGCTTGCCTACCGCTGGGACTACGGGGATGGGACCAGCGGCGAGGGGATGTCCGTCACGCACACGTACACCCACGCGGCCGCTTACCCCGCGCACCTCACGGTGGAGGGAATCGAGGGCGTGGCGTTTGAGAAGGATTTCGCGGTCGACGTCACGGGCGCCATTGACACGATTTTCCGTCCCGAGCTTTATCAGCGCTATCAGGAAAAACCGTAGAAACTGGCAAGAGCCGCCGGGCGAACCGATCCGATCCGCGCAATTGTCCAGAGTTCGATTTCATCAGAACTCAAACCTGACGCCAAACTGGAGGCGACGAGGGGTGTAGCCTGCCGCCGTCGACGAAATGATGCCGAACTGCGTGTCTCCGGGAGCGAAGGCCGTATCGGGTGGGGCAAAGCGGGGATGATTGGCGAAGTTGAAGAACTCTGCCCGCACTTCTACCTTCATGCTTTCTTTCGGGGCGAATTCCTTGTAGATATTCATATCCAGGTTGTGAATGCCATCGGTACGAAGACCGGAGAAATAGCGCGGTGCATCGCCCGGCATCTGGTCTCCTGGATCGGCGAAGCAGTTGACATTCAGGAAAGGGGTTTGATTAATCGCGGCTTGACCATTGCTGATCCCGGTGCCGCCGCCGCACAGCACATCGGGGCGTTGATTGCCGTCGGTCAACCGTGGGTTGGCCATGGGAATCGCGAGTGGTTGGCCTGATTGTTCAGTGACAAGCGTAGAAATCGACCATCCGCCGACCACCGCATCCAAGGCGCGGTTCATATCGCCGCCGATCCACCGGTCGCGGCCGACGGGCAGGTCGACGACCACCGCCATAGCCAGCCGCTGGGGTGTGTCGTTGGCGCTGATTCCGTGCTCCGCCTTCAGATTGTCGAGCTGCTGGGGGTTTCCGTTGTTGAGCGTGCCGACGAATGCGTTCGCTCCCACTGAGGAGTCATCGGTCAGTTTGGAAAACGTGTAGCTTCCCTCGAAACTTATATGATGGGTCGTCCGCTTCTGGAAGCGAACCTGCAAGGAGTTGTACCAAGAAGTGGCCTCGAGCACGGGCAGTCCCTCGAAGTCGCCGTCGAACTGCGGGAACGGCCGCAGCAGGTTTACGAGAGGAAGGGTTGCACCGCCATAGCGGGAGTCCGGCTCGTTGAAGATCGGGGTCCCGGCGGTGGGGCATCCTGTGCCGCTGAACATAGCACAGAATGGATTTGGGACCGTATTCGCCAGATAATTGCTGACACAGCTATCGGCATCGCATGTGGGATCCAAAGCGTGTTGTTGGGCTGAAATTTGCGATAGCAGGGCCGACGAAATGAAATCGCGGTTGCGCGTGCTGGAATACCCTCCCCAGGGGAGATGGGTGCTGCGGTTCGCCGAATAATCGACGCCAACGACTATCTGGGCTGGCAGGAGGCGCTGGACTCCAAGATTCCATTGGTAGAGGTCCGCATTCTGCGCCTGGCTCGTGCCCAAATCGTTGGCATTGGCGTAGCCCCATTCCGCCAACTGGCCGTACTGTTTTCCCTGGGGACCGGTTAACCCGCTGGGAAAGGGATCGGCTAGCGAGGCAGCGCGCGTATTGAAGTTATCGAGGGTGAAAAACATGGTCGCGCTCTTGCGGAAGGCGGTCCCGGGATACTGAAAATTCGTGGCCACGCTCATGCCGTAATAGACGCCGGCGCCGCCGCGGATGACTGTGTTCGAACTAAGCTGGTAAGCAAAGCCGAGGCGTGGCCCCAGGTTGTTGCGGTCGACCGGCACACTTCTCATGGCGGAGGTGGGGAACAGAGTAATGCCACTCAACTCCCTGGTTCCCAAGCCTGGCGCCTCGGTCAGGCCGCCGCTGGTCAGATCGATGTTTACGCCACTGGCACCGGTAAAATCGCTGAACTCGATCCGATTAAGGCGCTCGGTATAAGGCGTGCTCCATTCGTAACGCAGGCCGAGGTTGAGCGTCAGCTTCGAGTTAACCTTCCAGTCGTCCTGAAAATAGAAGCCGGTTTCCTTCGATTTGTTGGCTACGGAGGGATAAATGTTAATCACGCTACTATCGTCGGGATATCCGAATAACAGGCTGGCGAAGGGATTACCCTGTGTACCGCCGTTGGCGCCGCTGTTCGGGATCTGCGAGGTCACATCGTCAGTGAAGTTGAGTAACCCGGTCGGGTTAGGAGGCTGAAAGAAATTGTTGAAGAAAATCCGCTGCTCGCCTCCGAACTTCATGAGATGAGCACCCTTCGCGATGACCAGCTGTGTGGAGTAGCTGTAGAGAGTGTGGGCGAAGTCGGTATTGATACAGCACTGGTCGTAGAGGCTGCTCCACGGCGAGGCGCCTGACATCTGGATGGTCGGCATGCGATCGATTGCGTTGCCGTTAGCTTCCAGCAGGGCGGGCAATCCAACGCTGGCGAGGCTGGGAATGCTCGTGGTTTCGGGTTGAGCGGCCCGGTCTATGGCGAAATGATTGGTCCAAATGGTCTTTGAATTTACCGTCCAGGTGTATTCGAGCGCGGCGTTCTGAACGTTGAGTGGACTGCTTTTGATTCCACCGTTGTCTCCGGTGCTATCGCCGCCGTCGCCAAGATCGGTTGGAGTTGTGTAGTTGCCGTGCAGCCGGCTATAGCGCCCGTTAATGCGGTGTTTATCTGAGATCTGATGGTCGAGTTTGATATCGAACTGATAATCCGGGCCGTGTGACAAGGTGTTGAGCCGATAGTTGAAGAATTCTCCGGGCTGATTCGGCTGGGGATAGAGATTGATGATGGCTTGTCCAATTTTATCGATCTCATTCGGAGGGATTACGTTCAGAACCCCGTTGGACTGCACCTGTGGCCGGGTCGAGCAGTTGGGACTACAGATAATAGGATCATAAATCGGGTTCGTTGCCCCGGAGAAATCGCCGATTCGCTCATTCGAGGTACCAAACGTCCCATTCGTTGGCACGGTGGCCACAATATTAATGGCCTCGTTGTCTCTGACCTTTTCGAAGTCGACAAAGAAAAAGGTGCGGTTTTTCTTGATCGGCCCTCCCAGGGAAAAACCGCCCTGGTCGCGCGCGTGATCTGGCTTCAGGCCCGGGGCGGGGTTAAAAAAATCCCTCGCATCGGTGTTTGAACGCTGCAGAAAGTACCAACCGCTGCCATGAAACGCGTTGGTCCCGCTCTTGAGCACCATATTTACTACGGTGCCGCCGTTGTTGCCGAACTCCGCGGAGAAGCTGTTGTTCTGAACTTTGAACTCCTGGATGATCTCCACCGAGGGCTCGTAGTAGACGTTGCTGGTGGCTCCTTCTCCCTGTTCGGGAGCGCTGATGAGCGCGCCATCCAAGCGCACCTCCGCGGTGGCGTTGCGCTGGCCGTTAGAAACGAAGTTGGTACCTGCGGGATAGTTATCCGAAGTGCCGGATCCAGCGGTCTCGGTGACTCCACCCGATAAAAAGGTGAGTCCGAAGAAGTTGCGGTTGAACAACGGAATCTCCTTCACGTATTCGTTGGTGATCTCGGTGCCCAGGGTCGGACTCTCGGTGTCAAGCAGCGGCGAGGTGGTGGTGACCTCAACCGTCTGGCTGACGCTGGCGGGCGACAGGGCGAAGTTGAGAGTGGTTTCCTGGTCCACGGCGAAGACAACGTTGGTGCGCTCGGAGGCGCGGAATCCCGGCGCCGTGGCTTTCACCGAGTATGTGGAGGGCCGCAAACCGGTGAAGAAGTATTCACCCTTGTTGTCTGTGACCGTGCGAGAGGAGATGCCGGTACCGGTCTCGGTGATGGTGATCACGGCATTCTGCATCATTGCACCCGCCGCATCGGAAACCGTGCCCCGAAGTTGTGCCCGGTAGCTGCCTTGAGCAGCCAGGAACGAAGGAGAACCGGCAAATATAGACGCTACGAAAAGCAAAGAAAGAACCGGCTTAGCCAGTCGCATGTGGCCTCCGCAGTCTCAGCCTGAATCTTTTTGCTTACGATGTCAGGTTACGATTTATTACGATTACGATCTTATACTTACCATCGACGGCGGTTGTCAAGGGTAATCTCCGCGGCTGGGGCGGGTTGCACGCGCCGCAGAAAGCTCCAGAAAAATCGATGGAT
>Ga0181525_10000827_pt1 | contig 26997 bp, 20 predicted proteins | sample PEATcosm2014_Bin_48_FD_121100 | JGI IMG/M metagenome (GOLD analysis project Ga0181525, IMG submission 121100) | Peatland microbial communities from MTU Mesocosm Facility, Houghton, MI, USA - PEATcosm2014_Bin06_10_metaG | ecosystem: Environmental > Terrestrial > Soil > Wetlands > Peat | place... | reverse complement strand
TCTTCGACATAGACTCAGGTTTGTGCCACAGGGTCTTCGACATAGACTCAGGTTTGTGCCACAGGGTCTTCGACATAGACTCAGGTTTGTGCCACAGGGTCTTCGATATAGACTCAGGTTTGTGCCACAGGGTCTTCGACATAGACTCAGGTTTGTGCCACAGGGTCTTCGATATAGACTCAGGTGATGCTAATGCGTAATGGGAAGTTCGCTGCGGGTTTTCGAAGCTTCTTATTTTTGCTTTGGGTGCTCGGCGAGGGTGTGCGGCTGGGCGCGCAGGCGGATGTCCGCTACGGCGTGGCGGCGTCGAAAAACGTGATGGTGGCGATGCGAGACGGCGTGAAGCTCGCAACTGATATCTACAGCCCGGCGCGAAACGGGCAGAGGGTCGACGGCAAGTTTCCGGTGATTCTGATGCGCACGCCATACAGCAAGGACGCTGCGGCGGGGGGCGCGGATTACTTCGTGTCGCACGGATACGTGGTCGTGTTTCAGGACGTGCGGGGTCGCTATAAGTCGGAAGGGCGCTGGGTTCCGATCCGCGACGATCCGAACGATGGATTTGACACGGCCAAATGGATTGGGGAGCAGCCGTGGTTTGACGGCGGCATCGGCACCATGGGGTCGTCTTACCCTGGCGCGACGCAACATGCGCTCGCCATCGCCAATGCTCCTTATGTGAAGGCGATGGTGCCGCGTAACGCGATGTCGGATTTCGGCCGCTACGGCGTGCGGCACAATGGCGCCTTCGAACTGCGCTTTTTCAATTGGGTTTTGACGCTGGGGAACGCCGCCGGAACTCCGCTCGCGACCACGGCGGCGAAACGGGCGGCGGCCGACCCCGCTTCGGCGGCTGCACTCGTGGAGATGGGAGCGAAGGTCCAGGAATATGCACGCGGCCTGCCGCTGCGTCCGGGCACAACGCCGCTCAAGTTCGCCCCGGATTATGAAGCCTGGTTGATCGAAGCCATGAGCCACGGCGGTTATGACGCATTTTGGAAAGATTCCGGCTCGAGCGTAATCGACCACCTGGCGGAATACAAAGATGTTCCGGAGTACCACACCACGGGCTGGTACGACTCGTGGGGCACTCAGGTCGCCAACTTGAATTTCGTCGAGTTGCGGAGGACCAAGAAGAGCCTGCAGCGGCTGATCGTCGGGCCATGGATACACAGCAGCGAAAACCTCAGCTACGCCGGCGAGGCGCAGTTCACCGATGACGCAGCCCTGGATCTCGAGGCGTTTCATCTGCGGTGGTTCGATCACTGGTTGAAGGGCGTCGACAACGGCGTGGATCGGGAGCCTCCGGTGCGGATCTATGTGATGGGTGGCGGCGACGCGCACAAGACGCGCGAGGGCCGCATCTTCGTGGGTGGCCACTGGCGCGACGAGCAGGAGTGGCCGCTGGCGCGAACATCGCCAACCCCCTACTACTTGCACGCGAACGGCGTTCTCTCTCCGGAGAAAACAGCGGACGACCGGCCTATTATGTACCTGTTCGACCCGCGAAATCCGGTGCCGACGCTGGGTGGGAATGTCTCCTCTCAAGGCGCGCTGATGTTTCAGGGAGCGGCGGACCAGCGCTGCCGGGCAGACTTCTGGCTATGCACCGACACCAAGCCGCTTTCGGCTCGCAATGATGTTCTGGTGTTCCAGACCGCCCGACTCGGAAGCGACATCGAGGTTACGGGCCGGCTCATCGTGAAGCTCTGGGCAGCATCGAACTCTCCGGACACCGATTTCACCGCCAAACTCATCGATGTGTATCCGCCCAGCGCCGACTTCCCGGGTGGTGTGGACCTAAACATTGCCGACAGCATCGTTCGGGCGAGATACCGCAATGGAGGGGACGCGGCCGAGTTTCTAACTCCTGGACAGCCCTACGAATTCACGATCGAGATGTATCCGACTTCGCTGGTTTTCAAGCGTGGGCACCGGATTCGCCTGGATATTTCGAGCAGCAATTTCCCACGCTTCGACATCAACCCGAACACGGGAGAACCGCTCAACAACAACCGGCGCACGCAGGTGGCCGAGAACACTGTTTATCTGGACACGAAGCATCCGTCGCATATCGTCCTGCCTGTGATTCCGGGTCCGATGTAGACTCGGGTCATGCAGCCAGCTCGCCGATCCCTCCGAAGCAAGCTCGGTCGCCGAAACAAAGGGCGCCGTCTGCCTTCACTTCACGGTGATGGAAGCAGGTGCAGCAAATAGTAAGAAGGCCCAACGCGGAAGCGGTGATGAAGTTGCAGCGGCGTTAGCCACATCAGCATCGAGGAGAGCATCACCTGGAGCAAGGCCAATCCGAGCACCGTTCTGCAGTTCTCAAAAAGGATGCACGCCAGCACACCCCAGAAAAGGGTTCCGACCATCAACACCGGATTTGGGACGTGAAATAACGCGAATACAAGGCCCGAGATCAGCGCTGCCACCCAGCGCCGCTGCAGGGTTTTCCGCAGAACGCCGTACACGACAGACTGATAGACCAATTGCTGCACGACACACCAGGCAAAGTAGAGGCTGCCGCGCGCAAGAATATTGAGGTTGAATAGAAGACGCCATCCCAGGAGCACGAACAGCGTGGCGGTCAGGATCCATAGGACACGCCACCGGCGCAGCGACAGGATGAAAGAGGAGAATCTTAAGCCGAGGGAGTCGAGGGTCTGCGATTGTTTGCGCCAAAGCAGCACTACTAATGCGATAGGGAAGACGACTGTCCAAGGCGCGATTCTTGCCGGCAGCCATATATAAGCGGCGGTTGTGACGGCAATGGCCGCGGAAATGGCAAGCTCGCTTCGATTTGTGTTCCGGACGCCCGGGTTTAGAGGCACAACGGAAGGGTATCGCAGTGCCGGATGGGCGACCGGGGGTCGCCCCACCAGCGGGCTCAATGCCGCACAATAGAGATGCTTGATATGCCGCGCGCCACCAAGCTCGATCCGGAGCGCCTGTGGAATTACGCCTTGCGCCTTCTTGGCCAACGCGCTTACTCCGCTGGCGAGCTGCGCGCGAAATTGATATCACGTTCGGATTCAATTGGAGCCGCCGAGCAGGTGATGACGAAGCTTGCCGATTACGGTCTTCTCGACGATCAGAAATTCGCCGAGACGTATGCCGTGTCGCGCCGCGAAAACGACCAACTGGGCAGGCTGCGCGTCATCCGGGATTTGCGCGCGCGCAGGGTGCCGCATCAAGTGGCGGAACGCGCTGTGAGCCGGGCCTTTTCCGGAACGGACGAGCAGGAACTGGCGGCGGCGCACCTCACTCGCAAATTCCGCGGCAAGGACCTGGCGGAATGGTTGAGCGACGAGCGCCATCTGGCCAACGCATTCGGGCGTCTCCAGCGGGCCGGGTTCAGTACCTCGGCATCGATTGCCGTGCTGAAGCGATTCGCGGCCGGCGCGGTGGAACTCGAGAACCTGCCCGAAACGCCGCCGGCAGACGACGAAGCCGCGGAGTGAGCAGTGGCCGAAGCTGGCCGGGAGAGCGCTCCCTTGCGCTTCGCGAATTTTGATCGCGGAGAAGGCAGGCGACGTCACCTTGGAGCAGAAGCCGCCCCTTGGCGGGCGACAACATCGCCTGCCCCACCAACTCCTGTTGCCAGAACTTTTCCTGACGGCGCAGCGTATTGTCTGAAGGAAGGGGTGGAATTATGTATTGCACTTCCTGTGGAACGGAATTGGACAGCCAACATCGGTTTTGTCACCAGTGCGGGGCTGCGTACGGGGCGGCTGCGGCGAACCTGCCGCCGAAGCGCCTGAGCCGCCCGCGGTATGACCGAAAAGTTGCCGGCGTTTGCTCCGGAATCGCGCGCTATTTGGGTGTGGATGTCAGTCTCGTGCGAATTCTCGTGATCTGCCTTACGCTTTGGCCGCCCTCCTGCGGTCTGATCTTTTACATCGTCTGTTGGATCGTGATGCCGCGTGATCCGCTGGCGCTGCCTCAAGCAGACAATGCCAGCCTCGCTTCATCGCCGACTGGCGCGCACGCGGTTTCTTAACCGCCGCATCTCATTGACCTGGCTCAGCGTGTGGCTGCCCGAGTCGCTGGGCGAGCGGAAACGCGCAGAAAGAACCAACTGATAAACCGGTGATAGCAGGTGTGGCAGCGCATCGGTTTTGCGCCCAACAGCCACAATGGCCATTCGTATCGCCGCCATCGGGACGCCGTTACCTTTCTGGACTGGCAACCCGGACAGTTCAGCGGGTATTTCTCCAAAGAATGCATAGTGTCGACCCTCCTGTCGAGACGCTTGCGTCACTCTGAAGAGACAGTGGGTAGACGGCCGGAGTTATCTCTGGCGGAAATTTCCGAATGTCTTGCCTGGGAGGGGCTCGATTACCTAATACGAAGTTGCAGAAGTCGTCCGCTTCCCTTACGGTCGCGGTTCAGTGCGGGCCTGTGCCTGCAGGGCGTTTACGGCAGGCCGCAGATAGCACTGAACCGCGCGTGTCAGCAAGCGGACAGGCAGACTTCTGCGACTTCGTACTAGGTGTGGCTGACCTGCATCAACTCGTTGCTGACGCGTTTCAACTGGCCACAGGCGGCGAATATGTCGCGGCCGCGCGGCTTACGCAAGTAGCAGGGGAGCGATTTGCGGAGGATGCCTTGAAAGCTGGCAACACGCTCGGGCGGCGGCGTGGTGAAGGGAATGCCGGGTCCCGGATTCAGCGCGATCAGATTCACCTTGCAGTTGAGGTTTCCCAACATGCCTGCCACGCGGCGCGCGTCGGCATCCGAATCGTTGACGCCGCCAAGCAGGACGTATTCGAACGAAAGCTTCTCCCACGGACGCAGCGGGTAGCGCCGGCACGCGTCCAACAATTCGCGCAAGTGATATTTGCGTGTTATCGGCATCAGCTCGCGGCGCTGCTCCTCCGAAGACGCATTCAAGGAGATTGCCAGTTTCGGGCGTACTGCCGCGCGGCCCAGCTCGTCGATTTTCGGAATGATCCCAGAAGTTGAGAGCGTGATGCGCCGCGGGGAGATGGCCATGCCCTCCGGGTCGCACAGTAGCCGCGTCGCCTTGAGCACCGCCTCCAGATTCAACAAAGGCTCGCCCATGCCCATCAGCACCACGTTCACGCGGCCGGCAGCGGCGCGCAAGCCATGCTCCCGCATTACCACCAGCACTTGCCCAACAATCTCTCCCGCCGTCAGGTTCCGCTCCAGGCCCATCAATGCCGTCAGACAGAATTTGCAATCCACCGGGCAGCCTACCTGGCTAGAAATACAAATGGTATCCCGGTGCTCCTCCGGCATCAGCACGGTTTCCACTGTGCGGCTGTCGGCCAGACGTAGCAGGTAACGGCGCGTGCCGTCGGACGATTGGAAAGCCTGCTCAATTTCCGGCAGACCGGGCTTGAAGACTGTAACTAATTGATTGCGAACAACTTGTGGCAACGACGAAATTTGTCCTAAATCCGAGACTTGCTGCCGGTAGAGTGCGTCAAACAATTGCCTGGCTCGGAAGCCGGGCTGATCGCCGCCAAGCGCCGAGGCCAATTCGGCGAGCTCCAAACCGATGAGCGGGCGGCAGACAAGTGATTGCACCATCTAGAGTTAGTGTAACTCGGGAGGGTACGCGCCGCAGTGCGCGAGCTTCTGGCGACGAGGAGCCAGGCCGCCAGCAACGCTACACTGAAATAAGATGACGAGTACGCAACCAATAGGCCGCTACGGCATGCCGACTACTTCCACGGCACGGGAAATCGAGCGAGCCTCGTTAGCCAACGGGGTGCGGATCGTTACCGAGTTCATGCCCGGGGTGCGCTCGGTGTCACTCGGCGTATGGATCGGCACCGGTTCGAGAATCGAAAAGGGCCCCGAAAGCGGCATCTCGCATTTCATCGAGCACATGGTGTTCAAAGGCACGGCCACCCGGAGCGCCGAGGACATCGCCCGGGCGGTGGATTCCATTGGTGGAGGGCTCGACGCCTTCACCAGCAAGGAACTGGTGAGCTACAACACCAAGGTGTTGGATGAGCATCTGCCGATAGCCTTCGACGTTTTGTCTGACCTGGTTCTGAGCCCCAACTTCGCCGCGGACGACATTGAGAAGGAAAAGAGCGTAGTCCTCGAAGAATTGAAAATGGAGGCCGACCAGCCTGAGTACCTTCTGCACGAACTCTTCGTCGGCAATTTGTGGAAACACCACGGGCTGGGCAAGCCAATTCTGGGCACTCGCGAGTCGGTGAAGAAGTTTCACCGCGATCCGCTGCTGGATTATTATCGCCGCGTGTACTCGCCGGGAAACATTCTTATCACGGCGGCGGGCAGCCTGGATCACGATCGCATTGTGGAGATGGTGCGCGATCGCTTCTCCGGATTGGGCTCCCGGCTCGCGCCCGAAGTGGAGAAGGCGCCGCGGGCGGCCGCGCCGATCATGCTCAAGAAGAAGGATTCGCTCGAGCAGGTGCACATCAACCTGGGCGTTCCGGCTTTCGAGTTGTCGCATGAATTGCGCTTCCCGCTCTACTTGTTGAACACTGTGTTGGGTGGCGGAATGAGTTCGCGGCTCTTTCAGAACATCCGTGAGCGCCAGGCTCTGGTTTACACCGTCTACACGGAACTCCATCTGTTCAGCGATACCGGATGCCTTGCCGTCTACGCCGCTACCGGCGCCGAGACGGCTTCTAAGGTGGTCGAATGCGTGATGACGGAACTCCGCCTCATGAAGAATAACCTGATTGGCGAGGACGAGTTGCGCCGAGCCAAGGACCATTTGAAGGGATCCCTGATCCTGGGCCTGGAATCCACCTCCAGCCGCATGTCGAATCTCGCGCGGCAAGAGCTGTATTTCGACAGTTTCATGACGCCCGACGAAATGCTTGAATCCATCGAAGCCGTGACGCGCGACCAGGTGCAGGGGCTGGCGCAGGAGTTCTTCTCGACGGAGAACATTGCACTTGCAATGATCGGCAGGCTCAGCGGCCCCGAACTGAGTCGCGATAATCTGGTGTGTTGAGTACGCGCGGCTGCCGCTTTTCCGGGGAACAACCTGGCTGATTATTGCGTTCTCAGTTTTGAGCAGCGTCGCGCGATTGGGTGCACCGGCGGAACTCGGTTTTCGAAACTGCCCCCAAAACTCAACGATGACCAGCTCACGAATGACAGGCTTACCGGTGACACACGCTATGGTGATAAGCTCGCCGGGGGGCTCCTTTTTCGGTACTGCAGTCCTGCTGCTCGCCCCACGAGGGCCGTCGCGCGCGGCTTGAGCCGCGCCTGGCAGCGATTCTCATGAAACATTCCATCCTGCGCGCGTGGTCCGCGGTTGCCATACTGGCGGCGGTTCTCGCGTTCCCGCTTCTCGGAAAGGTTGACGTCGACAAGCTGAAGCCGCAAGGCTACCTCAGTGACTACGCCGGTGTTGTGGATGACGCCAGCCGCGCCGAGATTGAGAGCTATTGCACGCACGTTGAGCAGGCGCTCAGCATCCAGTTGGGCGCGGTCACGATTTCAACCATTGAAGACGAGCCTCCTGAGGATTTTGGCATCCGTCTCTTCCGCCATTTTCGGCCTGGCGACCCCAAGACCAATCAGGGCGCTCTGCTGATTCTTGTGATTAACGACCACAAGAGCGACATCGAGTTAGGGCGCGGTTTGGAAGCTTACGTCAATGACGGCTTCGCCGGCGGCATTCTTCGCGGCATGCGGCCTCAATTGCGCGCCAGCGCCTATGGCCCGGCCATTCTCTCAGGCCTGCATCAGATGGCGGAGGAAATCGCCCGGGGCAAGGGCATCGCGTTTGAAGATGCTCCGCCCGTTCCTGTGCGCAGGCAGCCATCCGGGCGGCGAAGCGGCATCCCGTTTGGGCTGATTGTCTTTGGGTTCTTTGTGCTGGTTTGGCTGCTAGGCCTGGGCTCACGCGGCGGCAGGGGAGGCGGAACCGGCAACTTCCTGCTAGGCATGTTCTTGGGCAGCATGTTCGGCGGCGGCCGTAGTTCAGGCGGTTGGGGTGGCGGCGGGGGATTTGGCGGTTCCGGCGGCGGTGGCGGCGGCTTCGGGGGATTTGGCGGTGGAGATGCCGGTGGCGGCGGCGCCAGTTCCGATTGGTGACGCCGGCGGCGCGCTGGACGGGCTTGACAGCTTGACGACAGCGGGGAGGAGAGGCCACAAGTGGAGAAAAAGCTAGCTCAATTGACGGAGCGGTTGCAGGCGGCATTTGGAAATCGTTTGGTTTCCGCCACCCTATATGGGTCGGCGGCGGCGGGGGACTGGCACGAGCACGCTTCCGACCTTAATGTACTCTGTGTTCTTACGCGCGTGACACCCGTGGAGCTGGGAGAGTCCGAGCCGATTTTCCGGTGGTGGCGCGAGCTGGGCAATCCGCCGCCCTTGCTGATGAGCGCCGAAGAGGTGCGCCGCTCGACGGATTGCTTCCCTATGGAGTTTCACGACATGAAGGCGCAGCGCCGGGTATTGACGGGTGTGGATGTCATTGACGATCTCGAAATTGACAAGGGCTATTATCGGGCGCAGGTTGAGCATGAATTGCGCGCCAAGCTGCTACGGCTGCGCCAGAAGGCGGCGGGAGTGTTGTCGAGGCCCGAGCAACTTTCGAAGCTGCTGGTGGATTCGGTTTCGACCTTCTGTGTGCTGGCCCGGCACGCTCTGATTCTGGGCGGACGCGAGCCCCAGTGGCGCAAGCGCGAGGTTGTCAGTGAGGTTGAGAAGACGCTTGGCAAACCGATGGCAGGCTTTACCGCCGTGCTGGACGTACGGGCCAACGGCAAGTTGCCCCAGGGTATGACCACAGGGGTGTTATTCGAGAAATATCTGAGCGAAGTGGATTCATTGGTCGAGTACGTAGACCACATTGAAAAGTAAGGAGGAGAAAAAAATGAAGGCCGTATTGATCACTCTCGTAGTTGTAATTCTGGTGGCGCTGGTTGTGGGTGGCCAGCTAGTAGGCATGCGCAACGGACTGGTAGTCGAGAGTAACGACATTCAGGGCAAGTTTGCCGAAGTCGACAACTCGATGAAGCGCCGCGCGGACCTGATTCCCAACCTGGTCGAGACCGTGAAGGGGTTTGCCAAGCAGGAAAAGGGAGTTTACGATGACATCGCCGCGGCGCGGTCGCAACTGCTGAATGCGCAATCGCCGCAGGAAAAAATCAATGCCAATAATCAGCTCACCGGCGCCTTGGGGCGACTGCTCGTGGTGGTTGAGAATTATCCCCAGCTAAAGTCCGACGAAAACTTCCTGCGCCTGCAGGACGAGCTGTCGCGGACCGAGAACCGCATCGCTATCGCACGCAGGGATTACAACGACGCCATCACTAAGTACAACACCGATATCGAACTGTTCCCCAAGAGCCTCGCAGCGTCGCTCTTCGGTTTCCATCGCAACGACGCATACTTCAAGACCACCGAGGAAGAAAAGAAAGTCCCGCAAGTGAAGTTCTAATAAAAGAACTGGACGCACTTGTGGTGTCGAGGGCCGATTGACAATCGGCCCGCAGGGTTAACGACCTGCCCCACAACGTAGAGTGAACAGCTTGATCGTATGATTCAAACCTTTGGCAACTACATTAGCGGCGAATGGGTCACGAAGGGCGACACGTTCGAGAATCGCAATCCGGCTAACACCGATGAGATCGTCGGTCTTCTGGTGAAAGGCAGCGCCGCGGATGTAGAGCGCGCGGCCGAGGCTGCCGATGCAGCCTTCCCCAAGTGGGCGGCGACTGCGGGTCCGGCGCGTGGAAACTATTTGTTCAAAGTGGCCGATCTGCTCGATCAACGCTTTGAGAGCATCTCGGCCGAAATGACCCGGGAGGAAGGCAAGACCCTGCCCGAGGCGAAAGGCGAGGTGCGGCGCGCGATCAACATCTTCCGCTATTTCGCCGGCGAAGGCTCACGGCTGCCGGGGTTCCTGGTGCCGAGCGAACGCGATCGCGTTCATATGTTCGCTTTGCGCAAGGCGCTGGGCGTGGTGGGGTTGATCACTCCCTGGAATTTTCCGATCGCCATTCCGGCCTGGAAGCTGGCGCCTGCTTTGATCTGCGGCAACACGGTGATTCTGAAACCGGCGTCCGCTTCGCCGCTCAGCGCCTGGCGCATCGTCGAGGCCTGCCATGACGCCGGCATCCCCGCTGGCGTGGTCAACTTCATCGCCGGTTCCGGAGGCACGCTGGGCCACGCCTTGTTGAACGCCAGGCCGCTCAAGGCGGTTTCCTTCACCGGCTCCACTGAGACGGGCCACTGGATTCATGCAGAAGCCAGCAAGCGGCGCCTCAGGATCCAGCTCGAGATGGGCGGCAAGAATCCAACCATTGTGCTCGCCGACGCTCCTTTTGGCGCCGCTGTTGAGAATGTCGTTAATGCGGCCTTTTTCTCCACCGGCCAGAAATGCACGGCAACGAGCCGCGTGATCGTGGAAGCCCCAATTTACGACAAGTTCCTCGAAGCGCTGGTCGAGCGGACAGCGAAGCTCAAGGTGGGCAACGGGCTCGAACCCGGCATAGAAATAGGTCCGGCTATCGACGCTGGGCAACTGGAAACCAACATGCGCTATTGCGAACTGGGGACGCGCGAGGCGGGACCGCCAAAAATAGGAGGGAAGCGGCTCACGGGTCCGGGCTATGACAAAGGGTACTTCTTTGAGCCGACCATCTTTGCCGATGTCACGCCGGAAATGCGCATCGCGCAGGAAGAAATTTTCGGGCCAGTGCTCGCGGTGATGAAGGCCGCCGATTCCGCTGACGCGCTGCGGATTGCGAACCAGATTCCTTTTGGGCTGTCGTCGTCGATCCAGACCTCGAGCCTGACCCACGCTTTCGATTTCATCCACGGATCGCAGGCCGGCCTGCTCACCGTCAACCTGCCGAGCGCCGGCGTGGAATACCAATTGCCGTTTGGCGGAACGAAGGATTCCAGCTTCGGGCCGAAAGAACAGGGTCCGGCGGCAATGGAATTCTACAGCGATCTGAAAACCATCTACCTCAAGTACTGATGTTGAGGAGTGGGCCGGCCAGGGGGCCGGCTGCGGACCAGGGGGTCCGCCCCACAAGTTAGAGAGGCAACCGGTGCCGTCGGTCTACACCCAGCGTTTGATTGAGGAAAGTGTCATACCTGCCACGGTGGCTCCGGCCTACCAGGCTGCCATCGATACCTACGCCGGCGAAATCAACAAAGTCGCAGCCGTCTGGCTCGGTTTCTCCGACGCGGATTTGGATTGGCGGCCGCATCCTCGCTCGAGCAGTGTTGGAGAAATCCTCAAGCACCAGTTGTTGAGTGAACGCCGCTTCTTCGGCGAATTTCTCGGCTGTCCCGAGCCGCCGCCCGATGCCGTGCTTCCCGCCGAATTCACTGTGGCAGCGGCAATGCAGCGCCTGGGTCAATTGGCACGGCGGCGCTTGCCTTTCCTCGCGGCCCAGGAAGAAGCCTGGTGGCTGGAGCGGGTCCACTTTTTTGACGTCGAGCGCGAACGCGCGTGGATTTTCTGGCGGCGCATCCTGCACACCGCTCACCACCGCACGCAGCTCGCCGTGTATTTGCGCCTGCTCGATCGCCCTGTCCCTTCTGTCTATGGGCCAACGGCGGACGAAAAATGGGAAGGCGCGGACCCAACCCAATCGGTATCAGCCGCGGGACGAAAATGAGGCTCACGCCCTCGCTGGCCTCTTCGTCAACGAGCTCAGTGTTCTCTCCACGGCTAGCTCTTGCTCTGATTTGGTGCGCTTTCCTCCTGCGCGGCATTTTCTACTGCGTGGAACAGCCGCTGTGGGAAGGCTTTGACGAATGGGCCCACTTTGCCGTTATTCAGCACGTTGCCGAACACGGCTCGCTGCCATCGCGAGCCGACCTCATCTCGCCGGCCGTTCAGCGCTCACTCTCACTCGCTCCGCTTTCGCGAGCGGCTGCCGGCGGCATGCCGGATCGACTGACTCACGATTCGTTCTGGCGGTTGCCGGTGGAGCAGCGCACCCAGTTTCAGGAAGCACTCCGCGCGTTGTCTTCCTCAAGCCCCGCCCCTGCCCCGATCGAAGCCATCGCCAATCAGTACGAAGCGCAGCAGCCTCCTCTCTACTACCTGCTCCTCGCGCCGTTGTTTCTTGCCACGCGCGGCCTTTCCCTGATCGCTCAAGTTCTTTGTCTGCGGATGGCGAGTCTCCTCATTGCCTCACTCATCGTTCCTCTCGTTTTCGCCGTTTGCCGCGACATATTGCCAGACGTGCGTTTCGCGCTGCTGGTGGCGCTGCTGACGGCAAGCTTGCCAGGCCTGTTTATCGACATTTGCCGTGTCGCCAACGATGGTTTGGCGGCGGTTGCAGCTTCAGCGGTGATCCTCTACGCGATAAAGGCGTCGCGGCCAGCGGCGAGGTTGCGGGTCTGGGTCACTCTTGGCCTGCTGATGGGAGCCGCGCTATTGACCAAGGCGTACCTCCTCGTTTTCCTCGCACTGTTGCCGCTGGCTGCCATTCTTCGAATCGCGCGTGAGCATAGGAAACGGCGGATTGCAGGTGGCTGCGCGATCGCGATCGTCACGTGCCTCGTCATCGGCGCCTGGTGGTATGTCCGAGCCTGGTGGATCACGGGGACACTATCCGGCGAACAATTGGATGCACAGACCGCGCGTCTCCCTCTCTCTCAGAAGCTTTCCGCCGTCCTCGCCATCGATTGGCGCAAAGTATGCGACGATGCCGTTCGCTCTCACATCTGGGTTGGCGCCTGGAGCTTCCTTGTAGTTCACGCTTGGATGTACCGAGTCTTCGAACTGGTGGGGCTCATTGCGATTGTGGGGCTGCTTGCCTTTTTCTTCAGGCTTCGCCTCGATGCTTCTCGAGTGGCAAATGTTCGCGCGGCTGACATCGTCTTGCTGCTTGCCGCTTGGGTGTTAGTCTGCCTCGTCGTTGCCTATCACTCGCTCGTCCTCTTTCTCACACAAAGCTCCTCCACGGCCCAAGGCTGGTACCTGTATCCGGGGCTCGCCTCTGAATTGACTCTCATTGCGGTGGGCTTTCTGGGCCTCTTCGGGGAACGGTGGTCGCCGCGCTGCCTGGCGCTGCTTTGTTTGCTGGCGCTCGCCCTCGACCTCTACACGCTCCACTCCCTTCTCGCGCCCTATTACACGGGCATCATCAGCCACAACGCGCGGGGAGCCCTGGCGCTGGCTCAGCCCGGAACGCGGAAAGATTCCGCTCTGGTTCTCGAGACTCTCCAGCGGCTCTCTGCCAGCAAGCCCGCCGCCATCAGTCCGCCAGTTATCGGCGTGTTGTGGGGCCTGTACCTGGCAGCTTCCGCGACTCTCGCCGCCGCGGCTCTTTTGCTAGGCATCGGTCCGGCCCCGAGCCCGGAGCGCGACAGAGCATAGTTCACGGGACAGGCCGTGCAACACCTGTATTGCCTTCCGGCGGTTTCGCCCTTTCTCTCAACCGCGGTACAATCGCCCCGATGCGTCTTGGACAAGTGCACTCTCACGGCCGCGTTGTCGCCGCCATCTACTCCGACGGAGGCGCGCGGCCAATCGGCAACTGGACTCTGGTTGAAGTCATTGAGCGCGCCGAGGCCGAGGGCTTGTCTCTCGAGGACTTCGCGGAGCGCGAGGCCGGCCCCATTCAGTCTCTGGATCCGGCGATCGTGATTTCTCCGCCCGAGGTTTGGGCTTCAGGCTGTACTTACGAAACCAGCGCCGCCTTCCGCGATGCGGAGCACGGCACTCGCGAAGGATTCTATGCCCACGTCTATCGCGCCGAGCGGCCGGAAATTTTCTTCAAAGGCACGGCCCGGCACTGCGTCGGCCACAATCAGCCAATCGGCGCAAGAGCCGACTCAAAGTTCACGGCGCCCGAACCCGAGCTGGCTGTGATTCTCGGCGGAAGCGGCCGCATTCTCGGATACACGCTGGCTAACGACGTTTCCGCCTGGGACATCGAGCGCGAGAACCCTCTCTATCTGCCGCAATCGAAAACTTACACAGGTTGCTGCTCGTTAGGACCGGTTCTGGTCACACCGAGCGAGATCCCCGATCCTTACTCCCTCCAGATCACTTGCCGGATCAAACGCCAGGGCCGGATTATTTTTGAAGGCTCGACTTCAACTTCGCGCCTGAATCGGAAGCTCGAAACCATCGTTGGCTTTCTGCGCCGGGCGAACCCGGTGCCCGCCGGAACCGCGCTCTGCACGGGAACTGGGATCATCGTGAAAGAGGACGCCGCACTGGCCGCCGGCGACGAAGTGGCTATTGAGTGCGCACCCATTGGAGTGTTGTCGAACGAGGTTATCGTCGTGAGCTAGGGTGGCAAACGCAAGGCTGTGGGGCGGAACCCCTGTTCCGCGGGCGACCCCCTGGTCGCCCTGCTTTGCCGTGAGAAATCAGCGCGGTTCGTGGAACCACCTTTGTATGGCATTCTACCGGCGGCGCCTTCCACACCTCTACGGTATTGGGCAGCCCGTGTTCCTCACATGGCGTCTTCATGGCAGCCTGCCGGCCCATCGAGTCTTCCCGGCAGAGGCCCTAAGTTCCGGACGCGCCTTTTCCGTGATGGACCGGCTACTGGATGAAGTGCGGTTTGGCCCCTTTACTCTTCGGCAGCCGGCCGTTGCCGACATGACCGTCGAAGCCATGCAATACAACGCAAGCATCCTTCGGCACTATGACCTGCACGCTTTCGTTGTCATGCCGAACCATGTTCACCTGCTGGCCACTCCAGCTGTCGCGCTGCCCAAACTGATGAGATCGTTGAAGAGCATCACGGCAAAGCGCGCCAACGTGATGCTGGGGTGTACGGGAAGTCCCTTTAGGCAGGAAGAGAGCTATGACCATCTGGTGCGGCATGATCGGGAGCTCGATAAGATCCGGGACTATATCGAGGGGAATCCCGTGCGGGCGGGGTTGGTGAGGGAAGCGAGCAAGTATCGGTGGTCGAGCGCGGGATGGGCGACCAGGCCGAAGTAGGGCGGACCCCCTGGTCCGCGCGGGTCCCCCCGGACCCGCTCCTCCTCCTGTGGTCAATTAATACTTACTACATGGGGCAAGGCGTTCGGCGCGGGATGGGCGACCAGGGGGTCGCCCGCGGACCAGGGGGTCCGCCCCACTAGTTGAGCATGCCCGGTAGGGTCACATAGAATGGAACCTGTTACAGCCCCAAGAAGAAGGCTTGCGCATCTGTCAACTCTCTCTGGCGCCACGTTTGATGCTCCGCTTTGCCTTATTGATTTTTTTCTTTCCCGCGGCGCTCCTGCCGGCGGACCAAAATCCCTGTGAACGCTGTCATGCGGCCGAAGTAAAAGCATTTCAACGCTCGAGCATGTCCCGGTCGGTCAGCGCGGTTGCCAGCCAGCCGGATGGGCGTGTGCACCACAAGTTATCGGGGACCACGGTCACTATACGCCACGACGACCAAGGCGGCATGCTGCAACATCTCGTCTCTGACGGCTTATCCGCCGAATACAAAGTCGACTACGCCGTAGGCGCGGGCAAAGTGGGTTTTAGTTATGTCGTCTCCATTCCGCCCTTCCTGTTCCAATCACCCGTTTCGTTCTACTCGCAAGAGGGCGTCTGGGACGTCACTCCCGGCTACGAACCGGAACGCACCCTCGACTTCACACACCCCATTCCGGAAGGTTGTGTGTTTTGTCACACCAACACCGCAAACCTGAGGCCGGGGACAGACAATCAGTTCAATGAACCCGCCCTTACCCCCATTTCCTGTGAGCGTTGTCACGGCCCCTCTGCCGCTCATTTGCAAAAACCGGTTCCCGGCTCCATCGTAAATCCCGTCAAACTCCCCGACGCGGCGCGCGATAGTGTCTGTGAGCAGTGCCACCTGGAAGGAGAGGTGCGCATTCTGGATCCGGGGAAGCACTGGCAGAATTTTGTGGCCGGCGAAGAAACCGAGTCTGTGTTTTCCACTTACCTGGTGCGGGTTCCGGCGAACGAAGGAATAAAGGCCGTAACCCAGTTCGAGCAGCTATCGCTCAGCCGGTGCGCCCGGGAGAGCGGCGGCCGCCTCTGGTGCGGTACGTGCCACAATCCGCATTCGGACGCGACAGATCGCGCCAAAGAGGTTCGCACCGCGTGTCTCGGGTGTCATGCGCAGCTTTTCACCGCTCAAAAACACCAGCCCGCCGAAGAATGTGTCTCCTGTCATATGCCGCGCATCCGTCCGAATAACATCGCGCATGCGGCCATCACCAGCCACGTGATAGCGCTGCCCAACATTGCCGCGAAAGCAGAATCGCCACAACCCGGAGGGGTGGCTCTGTCCGCCTGGCGCAGTCCTCGAAACGGGTTTGCCGATCGCAATCTGGCGCTGGCTATATTTCACGTGGCAGCCGGAAAGAAAGACTCCAGCCAAATTCTGCGCGCTTACGAGATGCTGTCGCACTTGCGCGAACGAGATCCGGAGGTGTTGGCAACCCTCGGCTCAATTCTGCTGGGACAGGGCTATGGAGACCTCGCGGTTTCCCTTTACCGGGAAGCCGTCGGCGCCGCGCCGAACAACGCGCGATATGCCTTCGTGCTGGGCTCGGCCTACGCGAGCCAGGGGAAGCGGACCGCTGCGATCGAAGAGTTGCGCCGCAGCATCTCCATCGACCCCTCCTCCCCGGACCCTTATCGCAAACTCGCCGAAATATACGAAAAAGCGGGCGCACACACGCAGAGCCTTGAAGTGATAGGTGAATACCTGAAATTCATGCCGCAAAATCTCGAATTCCGGCGAGCGCAATTGTCAAACGCGGCAAACCAGTCCGTTCCGAACAGAAGGCCCGGACAATAAGCGAGGTCTCGGGATCCGCAGCGAGAACCTCTCCGTTGCGCTTCGCGAATTTTGGTCGCGGCTCGGTCAGCAAGTTAACGCGTCAACATGGTCCCGAGCTCGGATTCTTTCTTCTGTTTGATCCGCAGGCCTTCTTCGAAAAGGCGCTTGCTCTCGTCAAGCTGGCCTTTCTGCCGGAGGATCTGGGCGAGCGTGTTGTACGGCCCCGGGTCTTCACTGTTGAGCTTAATGGCGGTTCGCAACGCCTCTTCCGCTGGACCCAATTGCCCTTTCTGTTTGAGGACGGTTCCCAGCATGAAGTACGCCGCGGCGTATTCGGGCTGCTCACGGATGGCCTCGCGCATTTCCGCGGCGGCCTGGTCGAAATCGCCGGACTGCCAGCAGGCGATGCCGGTCATGTAATGCGCTTCGGCAAGCTTCGGGTCAATCGCGAGGGCGCGCGCGAATTCGGCTTTCGCTCCTTCGATATCGTCCTTGTTCTTCAGAGCGACCCCGAGGTTGTAATGGACCGCCGCAATGCCTGGATCGCGCGCGATCACGTCTCGAAACGCAGCGATGGCCAGGTCCAGCCGGTCTTTCTGCAAATGCGCAAACCCGATGTTAAATAGAGCCGCGTTGTTCGAAGGATCCAAGACCAAAGCTTGTTGAAACTGGGCGATTCCCTCGTCGGCTTGACGCGTGTTGACGAGCGCCAACCCGAGAGTGTTTCTGGCGTCCACGCTGTTTGGATCGAGATCGACTACGCGCCGATAGGCATCCACCGCCGCCATTCGATCACCGGTCTTACCGAGCGCCATGCCCAGATTGTTCCAGGCGGCGCGATCGCGGGGCTCAGCGGCAGTGGCAATCTTGAGATGCCCGATGGCGTCTTCATATTTGCCGGCCGTCGTTAGTGCTTGCCCCAGTCTGGATTGATAGGCCGCGTTGCCCGGATCAAGGGTTACCGCGGACTGAAGCTCCGCCAGCGCGGCCGATGAGTTCTGCGCGAGCCAATAGGCTGCGCCCAGGTGAAAGTGGGCCAGGCTCAGCTTGGGATCAAGCTCGATCGCCCGCTTGAAATGCGCAACCGCTTCGTCACGGTGGTTCAAAACTGCCAGCAGGAATCCAATCTCGTCCTGATACGGCGCGGACTGGGGATCAAAAACGGCAGCCTGCTCATACGCGGCAAGCGCTCCCTGGGCGTCGCCCTGTGATTTCAAAGTGGCGGCGCGGGCCTCAATTTCTTTCAGCTTGGCAGCGTCACCAGACGACTGACCGCCAATTGCGGCCAAGCTTGCGAATGCAGGTTCGCCGAACACCAGCAGCGGTACAAGCAAGGCAAGCACGAAACTGCGTTTCGCCGGCAAACGGCTATTCCGTTCCCTTCCGAGGAGAATCACCCTCTTTCACAGTTAGCACCTGATTGGCTTTGATTCCTGGAAGCATGTCGACAACGCCGCTAGGCCAGTGGATCTCGATGTCCGCCTTCTCCGCGGAGCCGAGACCGAAGTGAACGCGCAAATCGCTTTGCGAGATGTAAGAAGAGCCGCTGCGCACTTCATCTATCTGGCGATGGCCGGGCGTAGAACAGGAGATACGGGCGCCGATCCCGGACCGGTTGGACTTTACGCCCACAGTCTTGATCCGGACCCAATTGTTCTTGGACGTGGATTCGCAGCGCAGAAGCTGCGGCACATCGTTGACGCAATTCACAAGCACATCGAGAGCACCGTCGTTGTTAAAATCGCCGACCGCGCAGCCACGGCCGGAAACTTTCTCGAGGATGCCGGGACCGCCATCCATCGAAACGTCAGCGAACCGGCCGTTTCTTTGGTTCTTGTACAAAATCTTGCGCTCACGGTGGCCGGATTCGACCTCGGTGTCGGCGACCTGGGCATACACGTGTCCATTCGTCACTAAGATGTCGGCCCAGCCATCGTTATCAAAATCGAGGAAGCTGACGCCCCAGCCCAGGAAGCGGGTGTTCCGGCCGAGGCCGGCGAGATAAGTAACATCTTCGAAGGTCAAGTTGCCTTGGTTGTGATAGAGGGTCGAGGTATCGCCCGCAAAGTTGGTTTTGACGATGTCGAACTTGCCGTCGCAATCGTAGTCGGCCGCGGAGACGCCCATGCCGGCCTGGGGCTTTCCATCCGCGCTATAGGCGACACCTGCTTCAATCCCAATATCGGTGAAAGTGCCGTCGTGGTTGTTCCTATAGAGCGTGGATGAGGTGGAATCATTGGCGACGTAAATATCGGGCCAGCCGTCGTTGTCGAGGTCTGAAACCAGAACGCCGAGACCATAAGTGCCGGGCGTATTCAAGATGCCGGACTTTTGGCTGACGTCGGTGAAGACGCCGTCGCCATTGTTGTGGAACAAAATATTCTTTCCGCCCTTCAGCCCCGGAGGACCACAGGGCACCAGGATGCCTTTGTAGAGACAAGGGCCGGACTCCGGAAGCGGCGCGGTCTTCGGATCGAAATCGATGTAGTTGGCGACGAAGAGATCCAGGTGTCCGTCCTTGTCGTAGTCGACAAAGGCACAGCCGGTGTTCCAGCGGGATTGGCCATTCGCGGGATTCGTCGTGACACCCGCCTTTGGGGCCACATCGGTGAAGGTTCCATTGCCGTTGTTGTGCCACAGGGCGCAATCGCCCCAGTAGGTGACATACAGGTCGTCAAAGCCGTCATTATCGTAGTCGCCCGCGCACACCCCCTGCCCCCATCCGGTTCGCGCGACACCAGCCTTGATAGTGACATCGGTGAACGTCCCGTCCCGGTTGTTCTTGTACAGCCGGCTGACCGGCGCCTGTCCGGCGGGCCAGTCGGCTTCGAAGCGCGTGCCGTTGACCAGGAAGATGTCGAGCCAGCCATCATTGTCGTAGTCGATGAAAGCGCAACCGCATCCGGTTGTCTCGAGCAAATACGTATTCTTGCGTTCACCAAAAATGGTTGGCGCGTTCAGCCCGGCTTCCCGGGCGACATTGACGAACTGGACGCCCAGTGGGAGGCCCGCGACGAGCTGGTCAAAGGAAAAAACCGGAAGCGTGGCGCACAGAGAGCGGATGAAGCCGCGCCTGGAGACAGGAAGGAACATGCTTAACAAAGATGAGCCCCCGGAGGACCCTGATCCATGTTAGCGAAGCACGGATTGTTGAAGATCTCCAGGGGCGCCAGATCCGCTGGTATCAATGCGAAGCGTATTTCGGGTCGATCTTGGCGGCGAGCGTCATCTCCGCTTCCGCTTCCTGCTTTTTGTTGATTCGATCCAGCGCCACACCCAGGCTGTAATGCAGCGATGCGTCCAGCGGGTTTAGGTTGATGCCCTGTCTGTATAACTGAATAGCTTCTTCATATTGACCCTTGGCGTACAGCGCTCCGCCCCAGTTCAGGTAGGCAGGCGCATAGTCCGGATCGATTTCGAGAGTCCGCTTGTACTCTGGAATTTCCTCTTCACTCTTCATCGCACCGTACGCCAGACCGAGATTGTAATGCGCGCCTTCGTCTTTTGGATAGAGACGTGTCGCGATTTGCAAGATGCCGGCTCCGATATTCGGGTTGCCGCCAACGGAGTAGGCTATGCCTAGATTCGTCAGCGCACGCAGGAAGTTCGGATAAATCTTGAGGGCCTCGATCAATGCAGCGACCGATTCCTGTTGCTTGCCTTCTTTACGCAGCTTTATTGACTCGTTAAACTTTGCATCCGCGTCCTCGCGAAAATTGCGCGTCATGCGCTGCAGGATGACGTACTTTCCGTTCGCCTCGACGACGCCGGAAATCTCTCCGAACTGGAGCTTCAGCGCTGTCGCCGACCACGCTGTATCGAGCTGTCCTGGCTCGAGGTCCCCCATATAGCCGCCGTTGACTCCGGTGGCGCGGTCGAGCGAATTCGCCCGGGCAAGTTCGAAGAACGATGCTCCCGAGAGAAGCTGCTGCCGCATGGCCGACGCTTTTCCCGCATCGTCCAAAACGATCATGCGGAGATAAAGGTGCCTGGGAGTAAGCGTGCTCCGCCATGCCGGATTATGTTCCGCCACTGCGGTCTTCTGCTCAGGGTGGACGCGAATCCAGTGATCGGCCAAATGAAACGCGCCGCGAATGTAGTTCGGCAAATGACATCCAACGCAACCGCTGACCCGGTTTACCGGGCACAGACCCGCATGCTTGATTACCGTGGCGCTATGGCAACGCAAACATGTTTTTTCGCTCTTGGCGACCACCACGGAATGCGGCGCATCCTGATGCGGGCTGTGACAGTCTGTGCAAGCGATCTGACCCCCGCTTTGACGCCAGCACTCGCTGTTTTTCAATCCGGTTATTTGATTGGAAATCAGCAAGTTGACTGGCAGAGGGTCTTCCACGGCGCCAGCGCCCGCATGACATTGCGAGCAGGGCCGCATGCGCTCGGCAACCGGCAGCTTGTCCGGGTTCAGTATGCCCAGGTCTCGCGAGTGTGCAGCGAGCGCGGCTAAATGCGCTTGGCCCGGGCCGTGGCAATCCTCGCAAGCGACGCCGATCTCGGAGCGCGTTCCCAAAATTCGCGGCGCGGTGTGACAAGCGAGGCATCTCTTCTCCAAACTCGGAGTTAAGACGCGGCCAAACGCTTCTTCGTAATTCGATGGCTTCTCTTCGGAAAAACCGAGCTCGAGCGCCAGCCCGTTCTCCAGCACCGAGTGGATGTAGCGGCCTTCGACAAGAGGCGCACGCGGCAGAGGCAAGCCGTCGAGCGCGGGAACGCGGAACAGAAAAGTGACCCCGTGGCGTTTGCCGCCGATGATGCCCTCCACTGGAAATTCGAGCGCTGGCTGGCCGGGCATTTGCACGCGATATTGCAGCTTCTCGCCGGTTCTTTGTACCGCGTATTCGATCAGGGGCTCGGGTCCCTCCGCATGCGTCTCAGAATAGTTCGCCGGCAGTTGATGGGTAGCAAGTGCCTGCCAGGTCCCGGCCATATTGGTTTGGGACTGGGTTCTGGCGATGTCCTTGTGGCAGCCGGCGCATACGTCACTCCCCAGATAGCCGCCTTCGCCGGCAAGCGCGAGCGAGGAGATCATCAGCAGCAGGTAGATCGGACGCACGGGCGCGACCCTATTTGCCTTCACGCTCATGATTTTATCCACCTGCCCCGCATAGGTGGATAGATTTTAGACCACATAAGCACAGAAAGGGCCGGTCGAGCTTGCTGCTCGACCGGCCCTTTTTTTGTTTGAGATTCAGGCGAAGCCTAGAACCGGACGGTGCCGGAGAACTGCAGTGAACGCATATAAGCGCCGCCTGCAAGTCCGGTGATCTGCCCGACGTTCGGGCTCTGCACGTCGGTGTTCGGACCACCCAGGTTGGTGTGGTTGAAGACGTTTCTCGCATCCGTGCGCAGCGTGAAGCCGACGTGCTCGGTCACCTTAAAGGTCTTTCCGAGAGACAGGTCCTGCTGGATGAACCGAGGTCCAATCAGGGTGTTGATCGGGTAGTTGCCGAAGACGTTGGACGCCGGGTACACGTATGGGCCGGTGGAACAGTCTCGGTCGGGACAGCCCAGGAACCACTGAGCGCGGTTCTGCGTTGAGGGATACAAAGCGCCAGAACCCACGTCAGGCCGGTTGTTCGGCCCAGTGTTTGGCTGGGTGTTCGCGCCGTAGTTCTCGAGGCTGGGTGAGAACGGGAAGCCACTGTAGTAGGTGGTGATGCCGCTTAAGGTCCAGCCGCCGAGAGCCATGTCAAGCCCGCGGTTGATATCGGCGCCATAAGTGCGGCCTCGCCCGAAAGGAACATCCCAGACCTCGGAGAAGATCCATTCGTTGTGCGGCAAGACATTGTCAGTGCCATACCCTCCCGAGCGGGGACCGTTAACGTAGTAGTAGTTGCTGTCCCATGGGCTGGCGCCGTCGCCATATTGCTGCTCGTAAGTGTAGCTCCCCTGCAGGGTCAAGCCACGATATGCGTTGATCTTGATGGTTGCCTGGAACGAGTTGTAGTCCGCATTGGCGCAGTCGCAGTAATACTGGAGCCCAGTCTCGCCAACGGTTCCAAGGTTGTAGTAAGGATAATTCGATGGGCCGACAGGTTGGCCAGCAATAAAGACTGGCTCATTCGGGTTTGTGGTGTTGCCGCTGACGCCGAGGAAACCGTGACGGCTCATGTTACCGACGTAGCCGGCGGAAACCGCAATATGACCCGTCAACTGACGCTGGATGGTGGCGTTAAACAGATAAACCTGCGGATACGTAGCTGTCGCTGGCCGGAACTTCGGGCTTACGCCAGCCGGCAGAGGGAACGTCCCGTTCGAGCTAACAGCCACGGCGGGTGGTAGAGCCGGGCCTTGCGCGAGAGTAAATACATCCTGGAAGCTGTTCGGCACCGGATAATTCTGATATTCGAGCACTGGCGGATTCTGGGACACGTTGTGGCCGAAGGTAGAACCGAACACGCCCAGATCGTAGCCCCAGCCGAAGCCGGCGCGAACTACCGTCTTCGAATCGATCTGGTAGGCGGCGCCGAAGCGCGGCGCGAAGTCGTGGTAGTTGGCGGTTTGGATGCCATGGTTGGAGACGCCACCCTCGCCGAACACATACATCAAGCCATTCGCGAGGTCAAACGTGGCGCCATTGCCAGGAGCGGTGCTTTCTGGCTGAACGATTTCCCAACGTATGCCGATATTGAGGGTCAGCTTGGACGTCGGGCGCCATTCGTCCGTGCCGTAAAAGTAGAGGCGCGGTTGATGTTCCGAGGCGTTTGTCGAAGAACTGTAGTATCGATCGAAGCCACTCACCTCACCCAGCAGGAAAGTCGCAAGGCCTACGCCTGTAGCGCCGGTTCCGGCGCCGACAGAGGAGACGTCGCCGGTGTTGCTGGCGTTGAAGGTCAATTCACCAGCGCGGTGGCTATCGGAGGGCACGCGGAGGTTTTCGGCAAAACGAATATCCGCACCCACCTTGATCGTATGCTTCCCAATGGTCTTGCTGAGGTTATCCACGAATTCGAACTGGTGCTCGGTCTCCGTCAGCGGACAGTTGCACTGATTGGTGCCGAGAGCGTAACCCAGTTGCATCGGATCATTGGGGCTAGTGATGTCGAAATACGGCATACCGGAAGCATAAGTACTGTTGATGTTCAGGCCGGGGATGCCGGCGGTGGTAGCCGGCGTAGTACCGTAGCCATTCGGAACATCGAACACGTGATAACGTTCCCAGCCGAACCGGAACTCATTGATCAGGGTCGAGCTGATGGTATCGGTCCAGCCGAGTGCCAAGCTCTGGTTCAAAGCTTGAGAGTCTCCGGCGTAGTTGACGAAATCGGGACCACCTGCCAACGAGCCAAACGCGCCAGGCGCTTGCTCGGTGAACGCAGCATAGCTATACCGGCCGAAAATGGTGTTCTTATCGTTGAGGTAGTAGTCTTCGCGCGTATCCCAATTGTTGCCGGTGATTGCCACATTACCATCTTCGGCAAAGTTGTTCATGAAAGGCGCGCCGGCAATCTGCTCATAGTTCGCTGGCAGGAAGTAGGCCATAATGGCTGCTGCCTGCGGGCTGATTTGGCTGCCCGGAATGGTGTTGTTCATGAAGGGGATACGGCCGACGCCGGTGGCGGCATTCCCCGTATTGGGCTGATAAATCTGGTAGGAGGAATTGTAAGCCAGCCAGTCGCTGAAGTTGCCGGTGCGGTTCAAGGCGTCGGGCGTGCTAGTCACGATCGAACCGCCCTGCGATTGCCGGTTCAACTGTGCGTCGCCAAAGAAGAATAGCTTGTTCCTCTTGATCGGACCGCCGATTGCGCCGCCGAACTGGTTCTGGCGGTACACAGGAGCGGCAAGGCCGGTAAACGGGTTCGCGGCGAAGGTGACAAAGCCGGGCGTATTGATCTGCAAATTCTCGAACGCTGCGCCGTGGAATTCGTTCGTGCCGGACTTCGTCGAGTAGGTGTTGGTGCCACCGGCGACGTAGGAATATTCGGCCGAGTAGTTCTGGGTAGCCTGCTTAATTTCGGAGAGCGATTCGATGTTGGGGTTGATGACGATGATGCCGAGAATAGGATCCTGGTTCGTGGTGCCGTCGAGCTCATAACCCATCTGGGAGAAGAGCAGGCCGTTCACGACCATCTGGATGCTGTTCTGCGGGTTCTCGTCCGAAGCGTGCTGCCAGCCGAGCTTCGCGGTGCCGGGTTCCAGCAACGTCATGGACTGAACGTTGCGGGAGATAACGGGCAAGTTTTCGATTTGTTTTTCGTTGAACGTCTCCGAGACGTCAGCGCGATCCGACTGGAGAAGCGGCGCCGCAGCCGTGACTTCGACTTCCGTTGTGACGTCACCAACCTTCAGGCCAACGTCGTAACGAGCCGCCGCGTCCACCTCTACGTTGATGATGTCGGAAGAGACCTTCTGAAAGCCGGCCGCTTCAATCGTGACCTTGTATGGGTCAGGAACTAATTGGCTCTTGTTGTAGTTGCCGGAAGCATCCGTATTGACTACAAACACCGTCCCCTTACTTGTGTCTGTAATTGTGATTTTGGCATTGTTGACCGCTGCGCCCGAGGCGTCTGTGATCGTGCCGTAAATGCTGCCGAATACCTGCTGAGCAACGGCTGTGGAAGCCATTACAAACAAGAGGACTAAAACGGCAAAAACCCCTGTGCGTACCCTCACCATAATTCTTTCTTCTCCTTGGAAGATGGATCAAAACTTAGGCACGACCCCTAATCTCCTTCGTGCCGCATAACTTGGAGTTTTGTCCAGAAACAGAATAGCAGAAATCTGCTAATGTCATCACACTATGGAGTTAATCAATAGAGGGTAGCTGGGTTTAACACCGAGGACGGTGTGTAACGATGATTTTCGGGATTATTTTGCCAGTAATATCAATGACTTCCGTTTTCAAGAGACCCGATTTCCCATTTCGGAAGGCTGGCTTTCGCGCCCGAAACCGAGTCGTGCTTTCGCAACCGAGTCGCTCGTCGAAGGGGCGCCGATCCCCATGGCTGTGGTCGCCTCGGCGCGTCGTCGTGCTTCTGGAGCGAAGCGCTCACTTGGCCGCAAGAGGAAACCATTTTGCACGGGCGCAGGCGAAACAGGTAGAAATACGCATAAAAGCCCGCCAGGAGGGCATATAACGTCAGATCTGGCGCAGCTCAGTTCTTCCGGCAGTGGCGGTTTGCACCTCCCGGAATATGTTTCGCACCCGTCAGTTTGACTTTGACACGACCCGGGCGACCGCCAGTAGACTGAATGACGACAATCGAGTGTGACAACTCACTTACCGGGTAGTCTTTCGATCGGTTTGGGTATGGAGGCCAGCAAGTGCCTGATAATAGTAATGCTACATTAATGCGTAACATCCGTAACAGCCAAGCCTGATAACCGCTGGTGTCACACGTTACCAAATGTTTCAGGACGAGTCATGCCCTCGCGCAGCACTGGCTCGCCCCTGGCAGCCACACGCTCGATGATATCGGCCGCACGGCTGAGACCGTTCCCTTCCGCGATGATGCGCTGAAACCGCCTGGCCGATTCCCGGAACGTAGCATTGCCAAGCACGGTCTCGACGGCATTGCCAAGACGAGCAGAATCGCATTCGGAGGCGGGAACGCGCACGCCCGTGCCGGTCCACTCAATCCTGGCCGCGACTCCGTGTTGATCGTGCGCGATCGGAACCGCAACCATCGGAACTCCCGCCGCAAGGCTCTCGAGCGTCGAGTTCATGCCGGCATGGGTGATCATAAGGACAGCCTGTTTAAGAATCTCCAATTGCGGAGCAAAGGGAACAACCAGCAGATTTTCCGGCAGATCCTTGGGAAGCTCCACTGCCTGCGCGCCACCGAGTGAAAGGACAACCTGCGCGTCCAGGCGCGCCGCCACGCTTGCGACTGCGTTATACAAATGCCAATTCCGGTTCTGGGTCGTGCCGAAGCTCGAGTAGATCAGCGGCTTTCCGTTCAGCCGGTCCCAGGGGAAGGGTGTTGACGGACGATCGGACGGGCGAGCGAACGGTCCGGTGAAATGGAAACACGCGGGCAGGTTCCGGCGTGGAAATTCGAACTCCGCGGGCTGCTGCGTGATCTGCGCCAAACCGGACCAAAGGGTGTCGAAGCTGAACCCTCCCATTCCCGCTTCGATCCGGCGTGCGCCGATGTAATCGCGGAAGGGCTGGCTGGTCGCCAGGAATGCCTCGTTGGAACGGCGATCCCGCTCGATGACGATAGGGTCGTCGGTGTAGATCTCGCCGCTGAATCCAGGGACGCCGTCCTCAATGTGCCGCATCAGCCCGACGATCACCGACACAAACGGAGCCTGCATGCAG
>Ga0181525_10000826_pt1 | contig 26999 bp, 17 predicted proteins | sample PEATcosm2014_Bin_48_FD_121100 | JGI IMG/M metagenome (GOLD analysis project Ga0181525, IMG submission 121100) | Peatland microbial communities from MTU Mesocosm Facility, Houghton, MI, USA - PEATcosm2014_Bin06_10_metaG | ecosystem: Environmental > Terrestrial > Soil > Wetlands > Peat | place... | reverse complement strand
TCTTGTTCGACAATGTTTTTGCTAATGAAGACGGCAATATCCGGAACTCGCGTGGTCACTGGATCGCGGCGGATCACCAGACCAAAAGTAGCGACGAGGACTTGAACAGTTCTGCGATCCACTCCCGCCCTCAGCCGGGAGGCCAGATTTTCGACGGTGAAAGCGTGAATTAGCTTGTCCGGCGGCATTTTGCGAAGCTCACCCCGAACCACCTCTTCCACGCCCTCCACTTCCGGAAGCGCGAGCCATTCTTCGTAGCTGAGCAGTTTGGACGTTGTCGACATGGCAGTTTCTGAGACAGTCCTTTTCCCTTAGTGTACGATGGCGTTTTGTGACCAGCCGTCTCCCAACGTTCGCCCCATGACGTTTCCCCGATGACCTACCCCGATTCGGTCCGTTATCTTTACTCGCTCGGCAACGAAGTGCTGACGGCGAAGCTGGGGTTGGAACGCATCACTCGCCTGCTGGAAGCGCTCGGAAATCCGCACCGTACCTGCCGTTGGATACACGTCGCTGGAACGAATGGCAAGGGATCGACGTGCGCGATGATCGAGGCCGGCTTGCGCGCGGCCGGCGTTCGCACCGGGCTGTATATTTCACCCCACCTGATGGAACCCACCGAGCGAATTCAGATGTCCGGCCAGCCGGTAAGCCAGGAACAGTTCGCACATGCATTCCTGAAGGTTCACCAGACTGCCGAGCGGATGCTCGCATCCGGCGATCTCGACATGCACCCCACGTATTTCGAAACGGTAACCGCCATGGCGTTCGTGCTCTTTGCCGCTGCCGCGCTGGATCAAGTGGTGCTGGAAGTTGGGCTCGGAGGGCGTCTGGATGCAACCAACGTAGTCACGCCCGAGCTGTGCGTGATCACGCCCATCGATTATGATCATCAGTTTTTCCTTGGCGACACCATCCAGCAGATCGCGGCTGAAAAAGCCGGGATCCTCAAGCCGGGCGTACCCGCAGTTTTCGCCGGGCAGCGTCCGGAAGCGGAGGCGATACTTCGCGCGCACGCGAAAGCGCCATACACTCTCTCGCGCGACTGGCCGATCGAGGATCTTGCAATGGATGCCCGCTGCAGCCGCTTCCGGCTGCGCGCCCCGGATGGAGCCTTCGAAATTGTGTGCCCGCTAGCCGGCGAGCATCAGGTGGAGAACGCGCGCGTGGCCGCGATCGCCCTGGCGCAACTCGGCGTTTCTCCGGCCGGCATCTCCTCCACGCATTGGCCGGCGCGCCTGGAGCGGGTTTCCGAGCGGCCCGAAATCATCATTGACGGAGCGCACAATCCGGCTGGAACACGCGCCTTGGCCGCCTACATCCGGCGATTCTATTCGGGACGCCGCGTATGGATGGTGTTTGGCGCGCTGCGCGATAAAGCAGTCACCGAGATGACGCGGATACTTTTTCCGCTAACCCACCGAGTGATCCTGACCGCGCCCGCCAACTCACGGGCCATGCCACCCGAGGACTTCGCCGCGCCCGGCGCCCTGATTACGCATTCCATCGCCGAAGCCATCGAACAAGTGCGTGATGCCGCGCCGCAGGACGTTGTCTTCATTGCGGGGTCCCTCTACCTGGCCGGCGAGGCGCGTGCTCTGCTGGTCAAATAGAACCCGTAAAATAAAATGGATGTCATTTCTTCGGGCGTATCTGATCACGGCTCCGCTCATCGTTCTTGCTACCATTTTTTTCGGACTGCTGAGTCTGATGGTCTCTTTTTTTGAGGCCGGCGGCCGCAGGCAAAACGCTCTGGCGCGCGCCTGGGCACGCGGTCTGCTGTTGGTAAGCGGAGTGAAAGTCCGAGTGGAAGGGCTGGAAAAGATTGCGCCGGAAGCCAGCTATGTTTTCGTCTCTAATCACCTCAGCTACATGGATACGCCGGTAGTTCTCGCAAACATTCCGGTACAGTTTCGTTTTTTAGCGAAAAGCGGGCTCTTCCAAATCCCGTTGCTCGGTACGCACCTGGCGCGCGCCGGCCATATCCCGGTTCCGCGCGGCGACGCCCGAGCAGCGGTGAAGACTATGACCACCGCGGCGCAGCTGATTCGCGAGCGCGGCATCTCGCTGCTCATTTTCCCGGAAGGCGGGCGCTCCCACGATGGCGAGCTCGCATCGTTTCAGGAAGGCGCCGCCTACATTGCAATCCGCGCGTGCGTTCCGTTGGTTCCGATCGCGTTGAAAGGTACGCGTGAAGTGCTGCCCTATGGCTCCGGGAAGGTCTGCAGAGGATCGGTGATTATGCGCATTGGCGAACCGATTCCCACCGCTCAAGCCCAATTGCGGGATCGAAGCCGCGTCACGGACCAACTTCGAGAACGCATCGAAGGGATGTTGCAGGAGCAGCCCGTGCATGTTTAATTGGCCAACTTTGTCGCTTGCTTCCGGCTTTCAATCGTCTGCATTTCAATCCAGGCTACGGCGGCGTCCAGCGGCGGATCTTTCCCCTCCAGCAGCGCCTGTCGCGTGAGCGGCGTTTCCACGTCGGGCGTTACCCCCAGCCCTTCCAGCGGCTTGCCGCCCGCGGAAATGTAATTGGCGATCGCGTATTGAAATCCATCCCCGTTCGGAAGTTTTTCGAACACCGAAGGCAATGCGGCGGCGGCGGTACGGGTTCCGAAAATACGGGCGCGTCCCAGATCCTTCAGGCCTTCGGCCATAATTTCCGAAGTGGACGCCGATGTTCCATCCACCAGGATCGCGAGCGGCCCCGCAAAATTGCCGAGGCGCGGATTTACCACAAATTTCAGAGTGGTGTCGCGCATGTATAGAGTCCCGAGATTCTGATCCGGCTGCGCGATAAACCAGCCCGCCATCCCCATCGCCATGATCCCGATGCCGCCCGGATTTCCGCGCAAATCGACGATGAACCCGGCGCATTTTTCGCAGGCTTGCACCGCGTTGCCAAAAGATGTCATCAGACGCTGCGCGTCGAGAAAAACATTGAAGGCGGCATAACCGATGTTCCCGTCGCCTACCCGCGAGGATTTGAACCAGACTTGCATTGGCGTGAGATACCCGAACTGCACCAGGTCGCCTTTGGGCTGCCCCGGCTGGAGCGTTTTGCGGACGCGTTTGCCGTGGCCGTCCAGGAATTCCACTTGGACGGCGCCGGCTGCATCCTGAAGGCGCGCAAGAATGGCACGGCGCAGTATGAGATCGCGCAGCGTCGATCCGGCGTAGGTCTCGTTCAGCTTCGCCACCACCGGCGCAAGATCGTTTCGTCCGATCTTCACCATCTCCCATCCAGGCCGCACGCCCTGCAGGAAGGCCGATGAATCCGGTTCCACGGAAGTAACCAGCACCTGCGCCCCCACCACCCGCACATCCGCGCCGGTATTTGTATCGCCTCCGCGCGCCTCGCCGACGCTGGTATAAAGATCCGCCGGGACAATTCCGAAGTGCGTCTGGTGCAAGCGCCTCAGCATCTCATTCAAAACGCCGCGCGCAGCGTCCATGTTGTCCGCCGTCTCGATTTTTGGGCGGAACTCGTCGTGGATGGCCGGCCAGTCCAGACCGCCAGGCTTGATCTGCCAGTGTTTATCCCGAATGGCGGCCCAGACATACTCGAACGACTGGATGTTGAGTTGCCGCTGTTCGGGCGTCAGCGCCGCTTCCAGCCGGGCGGAGATCAGTAACAGCGCTACGATCGCGATGCCGCGTGTCGTAGCTCGGGAGATCATTCCTTTTCCAGAACCTTGGCGCCGAGCGCGCCGCCGATAATGGGCAGAGCGGTGAGCACGATGAACAGCATGGCCAAAGAAAGCAGCAAGAGGACACCGAGCATGGCGGGATCGTTGAAAGCCTGAGCTACAGTCTCAGACCGCACGTCGTTGGCGGGCAACTGGCTGCGAAGGTAATTCGCCAGGCCGCCCTCCTTCGATATCGCAACCATCGCGATGGCGAACAGAACACTGACCAGCGTAAACGAGAAAATGCCGGTGATCCAGCCCATCCGCGCTCCACTTCGAATACTAAGCATCTGGCCGGTCCGGCGTGAATAAAGAAACACCGCGAAGAAACCGCCCGCGACAAAAGCGATCAGCAGGCGCAGAAACGGAAACGGCAGCGGCACCATAAAAAGGAACACGGCGCTTACCGCCGCAATAAATGCCACGCGCACCGCCAGCCGGTTGTGAAAACCGATCTCGCCAAAGGATGGCGCGTAAGTCGCCGGGGGAGCGGCCGGGACTTCAATAACCGGCGGAACGGCCTCAGGCTCTTCCAGCCCAGGGTAGTCGTACTGCGGCTTGCCGCACTTGTGGCAAAAGCGGGCATCGGGCGGCAATTGCGCGCCGCAGGTGCAGAATTCGGGCACGATCTCAGTTTGACACGCCTGCGCCCCGAACGGCGCAGCCGGCCGCTGGCGGCCAGACCCTTACCGGCGCAAACGCCCTAGCGGCACAAGCGATGGACAGCCTGGATAGCCCGCTCCAGCCCGTCGCGCCGCACGGCAATACTGATGGTAAGTTCGCTGGACCCCTGCGCGATCGCAATAATATTCACGTTTTGCTCCGAGATGGCTTGGAACAGGCGGCCTGCCAGTCCCGGCGTACCGCGCATTCCCTCGCCCACCAGCGCCAGCAGCCCGACGTTATCGTCCACGGCGATGGGTTTCAGATAGCCGTGAGTCAGCTCCATCGCCAGATCCGCTTCGAGCGACTTCATCACGGCCGCCAACTCTTCCTTGCGAACCAGGAAGCAGAAGCTTTGCCGGTAACTGGAGCTGCTGAGCGCCAGCACTTCGGCGTTGGCGTCGGCCAGCGCTTCAATCGCGCGCGCCATCAGCCGCGTCCCGCTCACCGCCGCACTCGCGGGCTCAATAGACACCAGGGCTACGTTGGCCATCGACGTGACCGCCCGGGGACCAACCGGCGCCTCCACGCTGGACACAATGCGCGTTCCCGGATGGTCCAGGTGAAAGCTGTTCTTGCTCCACACCGGAATCTGCCGCTCGATCAGCGGCGCGAGTGTGCGCGGATGCAGAACCTTCGCGCCATTGTAGGCCAGTTCGGCCGCTTCGTTATAGGTGAGTGCATCCAGTACGCGAGCCTCGGCCACCGAGCGCGGATCCGCGCTCATGATTCCATCCACATCGGTCCAGATCCACAGCTCGGATGCGTCCAGCGCGGCCGCCAGAATCGACGCCGAGAAATCCGATCCGCCTCGTCCCAGCGTGGTGGGCCTTCCGTCCGTTGTAGCTCCATTGAAACCCGTGACTACCGGCAGAGCGCCACTGGCCAGCAGCGGCTCAATAGCGCTCCCCGCCTTGCGCCGCGTGGCTTCCATAATCGGCGTGGCGTTGCCGAAAACCGCGTCGGTGACAATGACATCGGCGCCGTTGATGGCGCGCGCCGGGATCCCGGAAGCCTCCAGATATTCCGCCAGCATGAGCGCGGAGAGACGTTCGCCGATGGCGATCGCCTCATCCACCGAGCGCAACGGGCGGTCGCCCAGCATCAGCATGCCATGCGCGATGCGGTGAAAATCGGCGATCAGCTCGCGAATGCCGGACATCGCCCGATCGCAGCGCGCGGGCTCGCGCAGCAACTCGTGACAGGTTTTTTCGTGCCGCTCCGAAAGAGATCGAATGGCGTGTTCCACTCCCGCTTCGTCGTCGCCTTCGGCGTGCCGCAGTGCGCCCAGCAGCAGGTCCGTTACGCCGGACATCGCGGACACCACCGCCAGCACAGGCCGTTGCACCTTTTGCTCGGTGCAAATAGCCGCGGCCACGCGAATGCGCTCGGCGGAGCCCATGCTGGTCCCGCCAAATTTCATAACCAGCAGATTGTTCATTGAGTTCGTTCACGCCCGTTGGATGTGCGGTCGCGAATGATCTTCAAAATGGCCGCCTCCACTTCCTCGATGCTAAGACCCGTAGTGTCCAGATAGACCGCGTCGGGCGCCTGCACCAGAGGCGATTCGGCGCGGCCCCGGTCGCGCTGGTCGCGTTCGCGGATCTGTTGCTCCACCAGATCGGCGGGCAGCGCAATCTCGTTCGCGCGGCGCGTGGCGCGCTCTTCCGGCAGTGCGTCGAGAAAAATTTTGACCGTGGCCTCGGGAAATACCACGGTTCCGATATCGCGGCCTTCCATCACCACCGAAACTTGCCCGCCAATCTCGCGCTGCTTTTCCACCAGCGCGCGGCGAACCGAGGGCACCAGCGAAACTTCCGACGCTGCCTGGCTGACCTCCGGCGTTCGAATGGCCTGCGTCACATCCTCGTCGTTCAAAAACACCGCGTGATCGCCCGCGACGAATTCAATATGCGCCGCGTTGGCAAGCTGCTCCAAACGATGCATGTCGGAGGGCGCTACCTTGGTGCGCAGGGCCCACAGCGCGACCGCGCGATACATCGCCCCAGTGTCGACATACACAAAGCCCAGCTTGGCCGCGATGCGGCGCGCGAGCGTGCTTTTGCCCGCGCCGGCCGGTCCGTCGATCGCAATCGTGATTCGTTTGCTCAAATTATCATGAAAGCACATGCATGAGGAGATTATCCGCGCACTGGATTCTGGCGCCACTGTGATCACCGCCAGCCGCAGGTTGGCGCGAGTGCTGGCCCGCGAGTTTCACTCGATACAAGGGGAGCGATGGCGCACGGTGTGGAATCGTCCGGACGTTTTGCCGCTGGACGCTTTTCTGGATCGCTTGTGGCGCGAATGGTTGAGCCATTACGCGAGCGAAAGCGCTCCGGTCCTGCTGAATGAATCGCAGGAGCAAGCCCTGTGGGAGCAGATCATCCGCGAATCTCCGGCCGGCGCATCCTTGTTGCGGATTCCTGAGACCGCGCGGCAGGCGATCCTGAGCTGGCGGCTAATGCTGGAATATCGGCTGCCGCTGGATGGAAGCTTCGAAGCGGTGGACGATTGGGCGGGCTTTGCGGCTTGGGCCCGGGAGTTTCGGCAGCGCTGCGGCGCGAATGGCTGGTTGGAGCGGGCGCGCCTTGGCGATTTTCTGCTAAGCAGGGTTGACGCGGGAGAGGTGGAGCGGCCGCTGGCGGTTTACGTCGCCGGGTTCGATGAAAAAACGCCGCAGCAAACCGAGTTCTTCGATGCGCTGGGCGAGTGGCGCTCCATCCAGCCCCAGGATCGCGCTCCGGACCTGGATCGAAGAAAGCTGCGCGACGCGTCGGAAGAGATTCGCAGCGCGGCCCACTGGGCTCGGAAATTGCTCGCTGCGGATCCGGAAACACAAATTGGCATTATTGTCGCACCCGATCTTACGCGTTCGCGCGCCAAGGTAGCTCGCATTCTCGGCGAGATTCTGGAGCCGGGCGCTGAGCGGGCCTCGCGTGAGCAGTCTGTTCATCTTTCCGTAGGACCGGCGCTCGCGGAATATCCCGTAATTCACGCCGCTCTTTTAATGCTGGAATTTTCACTGCGCCATTTGCTCTTGCCACGCGCCGGCATGTTACTGCGATCGCCTTTTCTCGGCGGCGCCGAAAAGGAGTGGACCCACCGTGCGCAACTCGACGCAAAGCTGCGCAGGAAGGGTCTATGGGATGTTTCTGTTTCTCTTTTGATGGAAGAGGCGGGAAGTTGTCCCCAACTCCAGCGTGTGCTGCGGCGCGTGGAGAAGCAGTTTCGAAAAATCCCGCAGGAGCAACCGGCGAGCGACTGGAGCCGCAGCGTGGACCATTTGCTCGAAGCCTACGGTTGGCCGGGTGACCGCACTCCCAACAGCGAGGAATTTCAGATTATTGCCGAATGGCGCAGTCTGCTCTCCAGTTTAGCCTCGCTCGATCTGACAGCGCCGCCGCTGAATCTCGCGCAGGTAATCGATTGGCTGCGTCAACAGACCGCCGCTACTCGTTTTCAGGTGGAAGACGAAGGCGCTCCCGTGCAAGTAATGGGGATGCTGGAAGCCTCGGGACTGCGCTTCGATCGTCTCTGGATCATCGGCCTGCACGATGAAGCGCTTCCCGCGCCCGCAAATCCCAATCCGTTTCTTCCAAATTCGTTGCAGTTCCAGCATCGGCTTCCGCATTCCTCGGCGGAGCGCGAACTGGAGTTCGCCGGAAAGCTGCTGGATCGTTTAATTGCGAGCGCGCCGCACGTTGTGTTGAGTTACCCACAGACAGAAGGCGATCGGGCTTTAGTGCCAAGCCCGCTTATATCTGGTCCCTGGTCAGAGGATCAGGCACCCGCCAGCGATTGGATTATGCGCATGCGCGCCGCGGCTGTGTTCGACGAAATCCAGGACGAAACCGGACCGGCGCTGGTGGCGAGCGGTTCGCCCGGCGGCGCCTCGCTATTCAAAGACATGGCGGCGTGCCCGTTCCGCTCGTTCGCCAAACATCGATTGGCAGCGCGCCCGCTGGAAGAAGCCGATCTGGGATTGAGCTACCGCGATCGCGGAACTACCGTCCACAAGGCGCTCGAGGTTATCTGGCGCGAACTGGGATCGCACGCCCGTTTGATGGAGCTTAGCGCGGGCGAACTGCAAGCGCTGATCGCCAGAGCCGCGGAGGCGGCCGTTGCGAAACTCGGACCTGGCATTGGGAGGGATCTGGAGAAGCAACGTTTGCAAAGACTACTGCCGGAATGGCTGGCGCTGGAAAAGTCGCGCCCGGAATTCAGCGTGGCCTTCCTGGAAGCCGAAAGCGTGGTGGAGATTGGCGGCTTCCAGATAAAAACCCGAGCCGATCGCGTGGACGCGCTGCCGGACGGCCGCGCGATCGTTCTGGACTACAAAACCGGCAAGCAACTCAGCTCTCGGGGTTGGGAGGGCGAGCGGCCCGACGAACCGCAGCTTCCGCTGTATTGCGCCACCAGCCACCGGCCTGTCGCAGGCGCGGCGTTCGCAATGATTCACGCCGCTGATTTGCGTTTTCGCGGCTTGACTGCCGGCGATGTCAGCTTGCCGTCGTGGACGAAGATGTCCATCGATCCGTGCGTTCCATTTGAGCTGCAACTTGTGGAATGGAGAAGCGTACTGCAACATCTGGCCCAGGATTATCGCGCCGGCAAGGCGCAGGTGGATCCCAAGAACCACAACACGTGCAACAACTGCGGCCTGCGAGCTTTCTGCCGCATCCGGGAGTTGGGAAATGATAGCCGATAAAGCTGCGCGGTTGCGCGCGCTGGACGTTTCGCAATCCTTCATCGTGCAGGCGCCGGCGGGTTCCGGCAAAACCGAATTGCTGATCCAGCGTTACCTGAAGCTGCTCGCGACGGTAGAAACGCCAGACGCAGTAGTGGCGATTACGTTCACGCGAAAAGCCGCGGGCGAGATGCGGTCGCGCGTAATGGAAGCCTTGCAAGCGGCCCGGCGCGGCGCCGAACCGGAACAGGAACATCAACGCTTGACTTTTCAAATCTCCCGAAGCGTACTCCATCACGAGCGGCAGTTAGGCTGGGACCTGCTGCGCAATACCGCGCGCTTGCGGATCGAGACCATCGACGCTCTGTGCGCCGCCATTACGCGCCGCATGCCGTGGCTGGCGCGTTTCGGAGGCATGCCTGAGATTTCGGAAAAGGCCGGCGACTTATATCGCGAAGCCGCCCGCAACACGCTAATGCATGTGGAGCAAAACCACCAGGGCCTGGCCTTTCTTCTCCTGCATCTGGACAACGATTTTCAAAGAGCGCGGCAGCTCATCAGCCAGATGCTCGAAAGGCGCGATCAATGGTTGCGGCACACCGGCGCGAATCCGGATTTCGAAGCCCTGCGCCAGGGGTTGGAAGCGGCGCTACAGCGTCTGATCCTGGAAGAACTCGCGCAACTGCGCCGCGCTTTTCCCCCAGACGCCGCGGCCGAAATCGCTTTTCTTTGCGATCTGGAGCGTCTTCCCGAAGCGCGCTTGGAACATATCGGCGCTTGGAGCAATATCGCCGATTTTCTGCTGACCCAAAAAGGCGAGCTGCGCAAAAAGCTTAGCCATCCACTCAAAACCCGCTGCGATCGATTGTTCTCGCGTCTGCGCGGAGAGGGCGCTCTCATCGAAAGCCTGGCGCGATTTCGCGAGCTGCCCGCGCCTCACTTCAGCGATTCGCAATTCCAAGCGGTGAAAGCTGCGGTGTCCGTCCTCACGCTGGCCGCCGGCGAATTGCAGCTGGTGTTCCGCGAGCTGGGCCGCGTGGATTTCGCCGAGCTTGCTATTCGCTCAGCGGAAGCACTCGGGCATATAGACGCACCGGAAGATCTCGCACTGGCGCTGGGTCAACGCATCCGGCATTTCCTGGTGGATGAGTTTCAAGATACCTCGTACACCCAATTTGCGTTAATTGAAAAACTGACCGCGGGCTGGGAACCCGGCGATGGGCGAACGCTGTTTCTAGTCGGCGATCCCATGCAATCGATCTATCGTTTTCGCCAGGCCGAAGTGAGCTTGTTTTTGCGGGCGCGCTTGGAAGGGATCGGCGCAATCCAGTTGGAGCCGCTCACGCTCAGCGTGAATTTTCGTTCCGACGCGCGGATCGTGGGGTGGGTGAACCGGACGTTCGAGTCGATTCTGCCCGCAGAAGACCATCCCGAGTCCGGCGCAGTGGCTTACTCGCCGAGCGCTCCAGGGGTGGGCGGCGACAGCTCCGTAATTGGTATTCACGCGCTTAGGGACGAACGGCAGGAGGCGGATCGAGTGGTTGAGTTGATCCAGGCACACAACTCCGGGAGCTTGGCGGTGTTGGTCCGTTCGCGCACGCATCTGATCGAAATAGTCTCCGCACTGAAGCGCCATCGAATCGCGTTTCAAGCGATCGAGATCGATCAACTCGGCGAGCGGCAAGTTATCGAAGACCTGATGGCCCTCACCTTTGCGTTGCTGCACGCTGCGGATCGCGTATCCTGGCTCGCTTTACTGCGGTCTCCCTGGTGCGGTCTTACGCTGGCCGATTTGCACCAGCTGGCCGGCGCGGATCACCACGCCACCGTCTGGGATTTGCTGCATCGCCCGCTGGATGCCTTAAGCGACGACGGCTGCGCGCGCATCCGGCGGATTCTGCCGGTGATCGAACAGGCGCTGGCAGAGCGCGGCCGGCGTCCATTACGCGCATGGGTGCAGGGCGCTTGGTTACGGCTCGGCGGCCCCGCTTGCGTGGACGACGAGACTGCTCTCGAAGATGCCGCATCCTATTTCGATTTGCTCCAGGAATTCGCGGAAGGCTCCGGCTTGGCCGACTTCGATTGGTTCCGCGAGCAAGTGAACGCGCTATTCGCGCAGCCCAACGCGAATGCTGGCTCCGGGTTGCAACTTATGACCATCCATAAGGCGAAGGGTCTGGAATTCGACACCGTAATCCTTCCCGGCCTTCACGCGCCTCCTCGTTCCGACGAGCAGCGCTTGTTGCTCTGGCTGGAGCATCGCGGCGAGCTTTTGCTAGCGCCGATCCCCGAACCCGGTAACGAGAGAGATCCAATTTATGGCTACCTGGCTGGCATCGATCGCCGCAAGTCCGAACAAGAAGCCTCGCGTGTGTTGTATGTCGCGGCCACGCGCGCGCGGCGAAACTTGCACCTGCTGGGCTTGATCCCGGCGAAGGCCGACGGCACAGTTGGAGAGCCCCAAAAGCTATCGTTCCTGAAACTGCTGTGGCCGACGGTCTCCGAGCAATTCGCAAGCTCCGCGCCCGGAGTGCCGGAAGAACCATCGCAACGAGCGAAGACCATTCGCCGCTTACCTGCGACCTGGCGCGTCCCCGGCGCTCCTCCGCCAGTGAAGTGGAAGCGTCCGTACCCGGAGCGAGCACAGCGGCCCGACATCGCATTGGACCGGGTGAGCGACCGTTCCCGCCAGGCCGGCGCGGCGCTGCACGTATTTTTGCAACGCATCGCGCGAGAGGGGTTGGATCAATGGGACGAAGCTGCTGTGCCCTCCCGCCGGGAAACCTATCGAGCAGTGCTGGCGAACCTGGGCGTCCCGCCGGGCGAGCTCGCGTGGGCCGTCGCGCGGGTGGAAGCGGCTTTGCTCCAAATCTTGCGCGATCCCCGCGGGCGTTGGATTCTCCAGAGTCATGCCGGCGCCGCGAGCGAGCTTCCGCTGGCCGGAATGGTGAACGGCGAGTTGTGCGAGGCGGTGATCGACCGGACGTTCATCGACGAGAACGGCATACGCTGGATCATTGATTACAAGAGCAGCGATTATAAAACCAGCACCCATCAGGGCTCGAACCTGGAGAATTTCCTCGCGCAGGAAAAGGAGCGATACCGGGAGCAACTGGAGGGCTATGCGGGGTTGATGGCCAGGCACGACAAGTCCGATTCGGAGCGTCCCATCCGGTTGGGGCTCTATTTTCCGCTGATGGGAGAGTGGCTGGAATGGGCGGCGCCAGTGGTTTTCAGCAAACAGGCGTCCTTGTTCGAATTGTGAGTTAAAATCGTTCGGATGACGTCGAGCTTTAGGAAGCAATATGTTAAGATGCAATTGCCGACGTTGGTTCACTCTTCGGGGACGTAGTTCAGCTGGTTAGAACGCCGGCCTGTCACGTCGGAGGTCGCGGGTTCGAGCCCCGTCGTCCCCGCCAATTAGCCTCCCTTGTTTTGAACACTTCGCCAGTATTCTGGTCCATGTGGCCATGCTAGGACTTCAGAAATACGGCCCTGTATCGGAACAACCGCTTGCTTACGCGCGCGGCTCATAACCAGCCACGACCTCGTGGGAGTGGTTGCGGCTTAATACGCGCCCGTATTTAAGAAACGGTGTAACCCCGGTTCGGAGGAACTGCAAGCGAAATCGTTGGCGATTGCGGCCGACCGCACATTGCGCGCGATCGATTTATTTTTGAAGGTTGGCCCGCGATAGAAGTCCGGTGCGAGGGTCATTTGCCGGCGGACGCGAAATGGTGCTTGGATTCACGCGCATACCGGAGGACGGCGCGCGGAAAGCTCCTTAAGCTAGCGAGTGTTTGATCCAGGCTCTCCACCATATAGTCGATCTCCGGCCTTCCCACAACAAGTGCCGGCTCCAGCCGCAATACTCCGGGATCGTTCAGCGTGAAAGCCGTCATGACATGGCGCCTCTGGTAAAGCTCCTTGATCACCAGGCCGCTCGCGAACTTTTTGGAGAGCCGGTTCAGAACGCCGCCGGTAACCGCGCTTGCAAACCCCTCCGTAGCGGGCGCCAACTCCACGCCGATGAGCAGGCCGTGACCGCGCACGTCCGCAATCATCCGATGGCGGGTTTGCAGTTCCCGCAAACGGCACATCAGGTATGCGCCGGATTCCTCGGCCTTCTCAGTGAGCCGTTCAGCGCTCAGCACTTCGAGCGATGCGAGGCCGGCAGCGCAAGCCCACGCGTTGCCGCCAAAGGTGGAGGAATGGAACGGGGACCGGCGGCTAGCGCCTCTGGCCGCCTGAAATACGGCGTCACTGGTTAGGACCGCGCTCAGCGGCATCACGCCACCTCCGAGCATCTTCCCCACCACCAGGATGTCGGGAGTAACGTGATACCGATTGACCTCGAATACCTTGCCGGTTCGCCCCAAACCCGTTTGCACTTCGTCGGCAATCAGCAACGTACCGTGAAGCGTGCAAAGATCCCGGATGCCCGGGAGGTAGCCAGGAGGCGGCACTCGGATTCCGCCTTCGCCTTGTATCGGCTCCACGATGAAGCCCGCGACGTCATCGCCGCGCAGAACCCTCTCCGCCGCGTCCAGGTCGCCATACTTAACGTGCATCACATCCGGAAGCAACGGTTCGAAAGGTTCCCGGAAATCCTTCTCGTCCATCAGCGAGAGAGCTCCCAGGGTCCGTCCGTGAAAGGCTCCCGTACAGGCCAGCAGTTTCTTTCGCCCAGTTGCCGCTCGCGCCAACTTGATGGAGGCATCCACCACTTCCGCGCCCGAGTTGGCAAAGTACACGCGTTCCAAACCTGCCGGCGCCAGCATCGCCAGGTTGTGCGCGAGCGCAGCCTCCAGGTGATTTAGCCCCGGCACCAGCACCGGAACTTTCTCCACCAACTCCATGGCCCGGAGCACAGAGGGGTGGTTATAACCCAAACCAACGGCCCCGAAGCCCGAGAGGAAATCGAGAAATCGAACACCGTTGCTATCCCAAAAGTAGGGGCCGGAAGCCCGTACCAGCCGTTGGTCGGCGCCTATTTTTCCGAGCATCCGGGCCAAGCGCGGATTCAAATGACGGCGATGAAGTTCCACGCTTTGCCGGTGGTCCATCCGCAGCGCATCTTCGAGCTTGATCGGTTGTTTAGCCTGATCGGACATCTGGTCTAACACTCCGGCTGCTTCGCCCAGCATGGCTTGGCTTGCAGTCTACAATCCCATGAGCCCCTGGCATCGGCTGCAAATAGGCATCAGGCCATCATTTTTCAAGAAGAGCCGAAACTCGCGCGACCGCTGACTGTTCCAGATGTTGAGTAAGCTGTCCTGTTTGATATTTCCGACAACTACGTCGGAATAGTCGCGGCAGGTTGCTACGTCGCCGTTCGGCATGATTTCGCACATGAGCCAAGGCGCCCGGCATTGGTGGTAGCCAAATGTATTGCTGTGGTCCCGGTAGTAAGCGGGCACATCTTCATACTTCAGGTCGGGGAAGAAGACGTAGGGAAAACTCCACTGCCGCGCATTCAGACGCTGGACAGTTCGAACCACCACCTCGGGATCGATCTCCTGGGCGCTCCAAAGGTAGCCCTTCCAGGACCACGGCGTGATGTTCATCTTCTCCTGCAGCAGGGCGGTATGGCGGGCGCCGCTGTCCAGGGTCTGGTACCAACCATACCAAGACAGCATTCCGTCGATCTTCAGCTCATCGCCGAGCTCGTAGATCTCCTCCACCCGATCCTGATTGTCCCGCGTGAACACGGACATCAGCGACACATAAGGCTTAACCTTTCCTAAACGCTGCTTCTCCGCCTGAATCGCCCGGATACCATCCGTGGTTAGGTCGAAAGCGCCCTTATACCCGCGAATATTGTCGTGCGTTTCTCTCGGCCCATCCACCGAAACCAACAGCACATCCAGGCCCGCATCCACCAATTCCCTGGCATGTTGGGCCACCTTGGTTCCGTTGGTGACCACCGAGACGATAAAGCCCTTCGACTTCATGTAAGTTATCAGCGGCAGGAGATCGGGATAGAGAAACGGCTCGCCACCCCAAATATAAATCCAGGGCTTGAAGGAGGCGACGTCGTCGATCATTTTCTTATACACCGACAAAGGAACGGTTTCCCTGATCTCAGCGGAAGGGCGGGTGAAATTGTATCCCGCTTCGCCCCATTGCGCGCACATCTTACAGCGCAGATTGCAGGCGTTCACAATCTTTAGATCGATTTGAATGGGCGGAGCGCTGAATCCGTCTGTCCGCCGGTAATCCAGACGGCTGGTTATGCGTTTGCGCACGGCGGTACGCGCGGTCCGGACGATAAGGTCCGGCGACTCCAGAACGCGCATCACGGTGTGCAGCGGTACTCGACTTGCCATCGCAACCTCCTTGGGGGCGTTTCTACTTGGTGCTTTTCTGCGACCACCGCCTGCGCATTCTTGATGACCGCGCGTCTTGATCTTATGTCAAGTGATACTTATGTCGAGCCAAGTGCAATGTTCACCAGATAGTTCGTGCCGGTTCGCTTCTGGCTTTCGCGCCCGGGGATGATTTGCTCCAACAAACTGGCAGCCAAGGCCGGTCCTCCATAGCCGGCAAGGATCTTCGCCAAACGCCGGACATTTTCCCGATACGACGGATCTTCGAGCACCTGCTCCACCGCCTTGCGAAGCCGTTGAGGAGTGCACTTTCGTGGCGACAACCGAATCCCGGCGCCGGCCTCCACCACGCGTTGGGTGTTCTCCGCCTTGTCCCATTCGGTGGGTACCAGAACCATTGGCACGCCGAATTGGAGGCCCGCCATAACGGTTCCTCCACCTGCAGTGGTGACCATCACATCCGTGCGCGGCAGCAAGTGATTGTGCGGCACAAACCGCTCCACGCGAACATTCGGCGCCAGAGGATCGAGGCCCAGTTGAGTTGGATCCCGATCCCCTCCCGAAGTGAGGACGACGCTCATCGGCAGGTTCGCCAGCCCGCGAGCCGCGGCTTTTAATACAAAAGGCTCTTGATAATGCAGGGTGCCCTCGGTCACGTGGATGACAGGCTGCCCGGAAAGCAAACTGTCCAACCAAGCCGGCGCTGCTTGTGGCGGATACCATTGCAGTGGGCCCACATAGCGCACGCAGGAGGGAAGGTCTCGCCGGTTGTAGTCGTATTCCGGACAACTGGGCAGCAGATAGAGAGGCAACCTCCTCGCCAGGTTGATTACGGGACCTTTCAGCGGCGATAAGCCGTATTGCTGCCGCAGCAAGCTGACATCGCGCCGCATGCCGGACATCAAACCATCGAGGGCGAAGCCCACCAGACGGTCCCGCACACCGCCAAACCAGCTCCGCGATAGCGGCAAGCCCAGACCAATCGGTGGCACGTCCGGGCCAGGCAGCATGCATCCTCCAGCATACGAACATAGCGCTACGGGCACCCGCTCCAGCTCCGAAAGCAGCACAAAGCTTCCCCACATCGCAGGATCGCTGACGACTACGTCCCCGCCCCACGTCGCCAAAATACGCTGGATGTCTGCAAATTGTTGAGGCACGCCCTCCAAAAAAAAGGCTCGCAACTGCTGCTGCAACTGCAGCGGTCGTGTCCAACTCCAATTCTTCCCGATACCTTCCGGCGAGAACACTAACTCGTCAAGCGCTCGTTCGTTCACCTGCTGGAAAGGAAAGTGCTGGAAACCCTCTCCCTCGATCAGCGATTGATATAGGGCGCCGGTGTAAAAGCCGCACTCATGTCCACGCTCTCTGAGTTTATGGGCAACAGCGACCAGCGGATGAACGCATCCTGCGAATGGCCAAACGGTGAATAGGAACTTCGCCATTGTGCTCGGCTCTCCAGCCCCCCCGATCCGGGGCTCGGCAATTGTACTCCAAATCCGACTGACAATGCAAGGATGCGAATCGAATTGTCAAGGCAATGGCAGAACGATGTGATCTTCCGCTTTCGGCGCTGATCCGGTGACGCATGCACGCACGCTCGCGTATGTCCAACGTCGTATGCGGAAAGGCATATATGCACGTCAATCACGAGGCGCTTGTGGTAAATTCGGCCTGCTTGCCTGCGCGCCGCGTTCGAACGCCTCGGTCGACGCAGACGTGTTCGCAAGAGTGCGAACACGGCACGTTAAGAACGTGCGCCACGCGGATAATGCACGACTTTGGTGCAAGGTCGGCATGTAGCCCGATCTGTCGGGAATCTTGAGGAGAGATTACGGAAGGATTCTAGCTTATAATTGCGCATGGCCTTCTCGGCGGGGAAGGGCCGTACCACGGGCATGCGGAGATTCCTTTTCACGGTCTGGCCTCTCACCGGCCACATTAACCCCAACCTGCCGATCGCACAGGAGTTGCAGCGCCGAGGCGCCGAAGTTGCGTTCTATACCGGCTCTGCGGCCAAGGCGGCGGTGGAAAAGGCCGGATTCGGTTATTTCCCTCTTCGCAGTGTGGACGAAGCGCTGATAGAACGGGTGGTCTTGTCGCAGGAAGGCATTTTAGGGAAGGAATCGAAACCCCTCCAATTAAGGCAGATGTGGCGCGACTGGACGGTTGGCACGCTGCCCGGGCAAATGAAGGATCTGACCGAGATTCTGGACACCTGGTCTCCCGACGCGATTGTTTGCGATACCGCCATGTGGGCGCCTTATCTGGTTCTGCGCGAGAAGAGGAACATTCCGGTCGCGATCTTTTCTCTGATTCCCGCCTGTCATGTTTCGGGCCGCGACGCTCCGATTCTGGGTATGCCCTTGCCGCGGCCGCGGAATGGCATCCAGCGGTTGAGGGCCAAAATCCTGCGCCGCGTATCGGATCTGGTGTTGGGAGGGGTTCGCAAAGAGGCCAGCGCGTTCAGAGAGTCCTATGGCCTGCCGCCGCTCAAGTGCGCCGTGATGGATTACGCAGCGCAACATGGGGTCTACCTGGTCCCGAGCAGCCCGGAATTCGATTACCAGCGTGATGACTTGCCCCCGGCGGTACATTACGTGGGGCCCTGTTGATGGAAGGGACCGGATACTCTCACGCTGCCGGATTGGGTTTCGCGCGTGCCGAAGGATCAGCCCTGGATCTACGTCAGTGAAGGCACCGTGCATCTGGAGCCCCGGCTGTTGCGGGCGGCGGCCCAGGGTCTGGCCAACCAGCCGGTGCAGGTGATCATGACCACCGGAAAGCATCGCAATCCCGACGATCTGGATTTGGGTCCCAGGCCGTTGGCGCCGAATATCCACCTGCAACAGTGGGTGCCATTGAACGCGCTATTACCTCATCTCAGCGCCATGGTTACGGTGGGAGGCCCGAGCACCATGATGGCCGGATTTGAGGTTGGCTTACCGGTGGTTATTGTGCCGTACACCTGGGATCATCCGGAGAGCGCCTGGCGGGTGCAGGAGAGCGGAGCAGGCATCCGGCTCAGTCAAAAAGATTGCACGCCGGAGAACATGAAGCGTGCGGTGCAGCGCATCCTGACCGAGCCGTCCTTTCGTCAGAACGCGCAGCGCCTGGCGGCTAGTTTTGTGCGCTGTGGCGGAGTCACCAGGGCGGCGGATTTGATTTATGGCCTGCTGGCGGGTTCGGATGGTGATCCAGATCAACGGCTGTAATCTTTGCGGGGCGACCAGCACGGCATGGCAGGCCACCTACCGCGACCCAGCCGACCGGAACACGACATTCCGGCTGGTGCGGTGTCACAGTTGTGGACTGGTTTACCTGAATCCCCGGGCGCCCCAGAGCGATTTCCTGTCCCGTTCGTCGTTTTATCAGGGAATCATTCGCGATATGCGGCAGAAGCTGTTCGCGAGCAGACTTGGGCAGTTTGCAATTCGCAGGATGCGGCAGGCTCGAACTCCGGATGGCTGGGCGGAGGGAAATAGCGTTCTCGATATCGGCTGTGCCAGCGGCGAGTATCTCGCCTACCTGCGCGGGCTCGGGTGGGATGTGCAGGGAATCGAACCGGATCCCGAGGCAGCGCGGGAGGCGCGAGAATCTCTCGGCATCGATGTGCGAACCGGCGCCGCTGAAGCCAGGCTTCCCCAACTGGCTGCCCAGCAATTCGATGTGGTCACCATGTGGCACGTGCTGGAGCACGTCGACGATCCTCGCACCGTTCTTGCGGAGGTGCGCCGCGTCCTCAAGCCGGGTGGCCGGCTGATTCTCGAAGTCCCTAATTTTCGGAGTGTTTGGGCTGCGCTGCTGCGAGGCTATTGGTTTCCACTGGAGTACCCGTATCACCAGTATCATTTCACTCCGCCGACCCTGCGCCGGATGCTGGAGCAATCCGGTTTTACGGTTCAGGAGATTCGCGGCCAGCCCGCTCCAGCGGAGACCACCTGGAGCTTTCAAATGCTGTGGAACCGTTTGCGGAATAAAAGTTGGGACGGCAGGCTGCTCTGGAGTCCCGCGGCGATTGTGCTGCTGTACCCGCTGGAGATGCTGCTCGCGGGGCTCGGTCGAACCAATCATATGCAAGCTGTCGCCGTACCGCAGGCGCTGCACGCCGGCCTCTCAAACCTGGAAGGAACGGCAAAATGACTGGTTGCGATGTTCGATTGCTTCTTTGTGGCGCTCCACTATGGGCAAAAGAGGCTGATTCCGGGAATGTATTCGTGTGGAGTAATCCTGGCCAGATCGATCCGTCGCCCCCAAGAACCTTAGGATTTTATCCACCTCGCCCCTGGGATCCCGGCACAGCTCGGGGTATGTAACAGAGATCGCAGAATCGCCTAGCTGACTCATGTGAGCCACCACGTAATCACAACAGGCGGCGATATTTCTGGATACTTGCCAGTACAACAGCGGCAGCTTGCCGCAGTAGAGAGCGCGCGCCATAGCCAGCTTGATCGGGCTCTCGTACAATTTCCGCATCCGCTCCACCATAAGGAGTTCATATTCATTCCGCGCTTGAAGGATTGAGCCTATGGCAATGATCTGGGAATTGATCACTTGTACAGGGTTGCGGTGAACAAAAATGAAACGCGCGGTTGAAAATGCTCGCCGCAGGTAAAGGAAATTAGGCAGATCGTAGGGGTTCTTCAGTAGCAGTGGACGGGCGGGATCCTGAATGCACTGTACGTTGTGGGCAAATTGCACGAAGTCTGCGAGATTCCTGGGCGTGAGGATGGGCCGCCGGCCTTGCGGCCGCAAAGCAAAAGCATATTCCTCGGGAGATCGGGGCTGACCTGAACGGAATCATACTTCCGAGTGCTGATTCCGCGGTCTTCGAGAAGTCGTACCAGTTGGTCGCGGCGCGCCTCGCCAACGGCAGGGTTGAAGTGGAAACGCTGCAGTTCATCGCGGTTTAGAAGGTGGAAGACTGTAGTGACATTGAAACAGCCGGTGGACGCCAGGAGTTGATAAAGAATGGTGGTACCGGAGCGATGGGGCCCCATGATAAACACCGGTTGCAGTTCCACAGGGGCAGAATATTCAGCTACGCTCACGAATCCACGAGCAGGCCGCAGCACCTGGTGCACACTGGCAAAAGCCCATCGTTCTGCAGGCAGTTTCTGAATTTCCGATAGCGTTCATTGTTCCAGATGTCGAGAATGCTGCTCTTCTTGATGTTGCCAACTATGTAGTCGGGATAATCGCCACAGGTTGTAACATCGCCGTTCGCCAGAATCTCCACCACCGACCAGGGGACCAGGCATTTCTTGGCGCGGAACAGCTTGGAGTGATCCCGATAGTATACCGGAATCTCCTCGTAGCTCAATTCCGGCATGAAAACGTAGGAAAATGGCCACCGCCTGTTCTTGATTCGCCTGACAGTCTGAGTGAGTACCTCGGTATCGATTTCGTTGTAATTCCACAGCCATCCGCGTTGCGAACAAGGATGCGTGTCCAATTTCTCCGCCATGACTGCTTCGTGCCGGCGGCAACTCTCCTCAGTTTGAAACCACCCGTACGAGGCGCTTACCCAGTCGGCCTCCACCTGTTCGCCAACTTCGAAAATGTCATCCAGGTTCGCTGCGTTTTGTTTGTTGATGGTCGCCGAGACAAGCACGTACGGCTTGACCACATGTCTGGTCTTTTTGTGCTGCTGAACAGCCTGGACCCCGGCAACCGTTTTGTCGAAGGCGCCATTCAAGCCGCGAACGTCATCGTGAATCTCCCGTTTCCCGTCAATGGACACCTTGAGAAAATCCAGCCCGAGGTCGACCAATTCGGCGGCGCATTTAGAGAGCGTGATTCCGTTCGTATTCAGCAGGACGGTCAACCCTTTTTCCTTCATGTAGGCGATCAGCTCAACAATCCCTGGATAGAGCAGAGGCTCTCCCCCCCAAATGCAAACCCAAGGCTGGAGCCCGCTAATGTCGTCGACCAGTTTCTTATAGGCGCTCAACGGAACAAGTTCTTTGAGGAAGGGCAACTGCTGGCCAAGGTGCCAGCCGGTCTCGCCCCACTGCCCGCACATCTTGCATCGGAGATTGCAGGTGTTGACGATCTTGATATCCACCCTGCTGAACGGGCCGCTATGGCCTCCGCGAAAATGGTAGTCCACCTGGGCGGTGATCCGTTTCCGTAGCGCAGTCTTACCGATCTGAACCAGGACTTCCGGCGTTTGAAGCATTTTGGCGGCTACGCCGGCGCCCCGGTTCGCAAAGTGCATTTTCATATTTAACTCCGGCCAGGTCGCCCGGCGGTTCAGTCATTGTCCTACCCAAATTCCGGGGAGTCAAGCTTAGCAGGCTGCTGAAAAAAGTCGTTGGGACCGGCTCCCTTACGGTCGTGGCTCGGTAAACACCTCCAAACGCGGTCACTCACTCGCTCAGCATCCCGTTAGGAGCGCCCGCAGCCTAGGGGCACCCGGTAATGGGCGGCAGTGTCGTCGGATCGGCGTAATAGGACATCGGTGTGATTGGCTTGCCGTTGGTCCAATGCCCCATTGTGAGCTGGTCGGAGTTCCCATTCCCGAGAAACACGTTGCAGTTGTTTCCCAGGAACAGACACTGCGCAGCGGATACCGAGAGCTTGTAGGTGACATAAAAGTCCCGGTTGTCGATAGCGGCGGTGTCTTTATATCCATAGGTATTGGGGAAGTAGTGATTCCCCACCTGGTTTGGAGTACCCGAATTATCGGTGTTGAAGAACAGATAGTTCTTCTGGGCCGCCGGCACCTGCGTTGTAGAAGTGAAGATGCTCACACCATCCGCGGAGCATGCCACGTTGTCCTGATCTGCCGACACAATCACCATTTTGGTCGCAGGACTAATTCCGCCAAAATTGATTGGCGGTAGCAGCCCCAAACTGGCAGGCTCGATCATCACCAGGCCGAGGGGCAGCGGGAAGGATGGGATGGCCGTCGACGCCTGGCCGGCCAGCCAGGCGCTAATCCAACCGCCAAACGAGTGGCCTACGATCATCGTCTGAGCGACACCGTTTACTGTATAAGGCCGCACGTGCGGCTCCCAGGTGTAGTTTTGCAACCGGTAAAGAGCATCGGTCCACGCGGCCTGCGCATTGGCCGGATAGTCGGCTATGGTGCTGGTGAGGCTGGACTGATAGGCAGCCCACACCACAATGAAGCCCTTCTGCACCATTTGGTTGATCCAGCCTTGATAGTCTGAAGCGGCGAATGCAGCGTAGCCGTGCAGGAATAAAATCACCGGAGCATGGGCTGGAGTCGGCGTGCCCGGCTCGTAAATGTAATACTCGAGGTCATTGTCCGTGTACCGGTTATTAGCCCAGTAAGGACCATTTACCGTCACCGAGCCGTAGGGGAAAGTGTCGCCCTCCGGCCCGCTGGTGGGTTGCGGGCAGATCAGCGGAGTACCCGTGCAACTCAATGTGGCCCGGTTGCTGACGTTCATTATGGCCGGAGCGGCGGCGCCTAATGCTGCCGGGCCCAATAGTCCGGCCTGGACCAATTGAGCGCGTTTGGAAAGCCGGTTCAGGATCAGTTCCAGTTCGCGGGCGTCGTGGGCGTTCACAAAGTCCGCGCCGGCGTTGTTCTTCAGCGAACTCCCAAGGCTCAGCAGTTTATCAAACTTCCCTTGGGCGGCTTCCGCTTCAGCCTCTTTGAGAAGGTCCGCCGCCAGACTGGCCTTGGCCGCGTCGCGGAACTTGCCGCCCTGCACCAATTTGCTCAGCAACTCGCGGGCATCGGTGAACGTCACCGGCGGCGCCTCGGATGGAAAAGTCACGAAGTTGGAGTACTCGGACAGAAGGCCTTGACCGTCTTCCGCCCTAATCTGGTAGGCATACTGCCCGGTGAGCGAGGCGCTCGCGTCCTGGTAAATCGGTTTCTCGGACACGCCGATTTCGAGCCACGCTGAACGGACATACGCGGGCCCGTCACTCCCCACGCCGAGTTCCTTGGAGTCTACTGGCAGGTATGATTGGCGAAAAATGTGATACTGTCCGGCTCCGCCATCCGGCGGATCCCAGGACAACAGAACACCGCCCCGACCGCCTTCCACCTGCACGCGCTGAGGGGGATCCGGAATCCGGGCAGCAGAAGTGGCGGATACTCCGTCCTGAATCGCTCCCGACGGCGGAACAAAGCCAGTGGCTAATCCCTGGTAAACCTCTAGCCCGTAGAAGGGGTTTGCGCTCCCCAGGAAGGCGCCATACGGGGTGACCTCTAACGAACGGACACCAATGTTGAACGCGTTCTGAAAACCCTGCTGGTCCACCTGCGAGAAGTACGTGCCATCTTGTGTCCACCACAGGTCGAATCCAAACTCGTTCTCATACTGAGATCCCTGCTTCGTATTGCGAAGCTCGGTTGACTCGTCGTAGGTTCCAACATAAAGACGGCCATCGTAGACGTTCATCCGCCACATGTGCTGGTTCAGGAACCAACTGAAGCCAATGCCGAGACCGCTCAGCGAGTTCTTTTGGCCTATGGGGGTAGAACGCGACTGGCCGGCAATCAGATCCCAGGTGTCATCGGTATGGAGGCGGAATAATTCGGCGCCTAGTTCCTTCACCGGGGCGCCGTTGCGCATACCGTCCCCTCCGACATAAAGATAGCCGTCGTATACCTGCATGCTGAGAGCGATCGGGTCGGGATACGGTGTCTTATAGCCCCCATTCGACAGCACCGTGGTGTAGGTGTACGGCAGAGGGCCGGTGGCGCTGGTTCTTGCAACCGAAAATCCGTTGGTGCGGTTGACAAACGTCACGTAGAGATTATTGTTGAACACGGCGATCTCGTAAGCCGGGGTCAGAGGGCTCGAAATCTGCTGGAAACTGTTGTCACCCAGCATCGGGTTGGGTGACTCTATAACCGTACCTTGACCCTTGTAGTCCACCGCCATCGCAACGAGTTGACCATTGAATGTCTGCATCCCGCGGAAACAGGCGTTGCCTAAATTCCCGAGGAAAGTGCCAGCGTCCTGTGGAACGGGCGAGAAGTTTACGCCATCCGTGCTGCGTAGCAGGCGTCCACCGGGCACTCCAGGGTAAATCTCCACCGAGGAACAGCCGCCCACATAGAGCGCGTCGGTCCCGTCCGCCTCTGTGAAAATCGTCATACCGCGGAACCCGATATCGGGTGGAACCATTAAGGGCGGGGTGATGTTAGGCACGGTGATACTCAGCGGCGATTGAAAGACGCGAGTCCAGGTTGTGGTGGTCGGATCGTAGGACCAGATCTCGGCTTGCAATGGCAGATCCTGATAATTCGGTGTACAGGAAATCCGGGGATCCGTAGGGGGGTAAGGAATGCTAGGGTCTAACTGGTGCTGGGACTCCGCATTGACGCAGTCCTCGGCGCGAGCGGTTCCAACCAGCAGCTTGTTGTTGTACCAGATCATGGACCAAGCCCAGCTATTCTGCCGGTCGCCGAAACCCTCCGGTGCGATAGGATTCCCCCAATTGGAACGAAACAAGGGCGGGTATTGGCTCTGGCCCACAGCGCACTGAACACCCAGGGACAGAAGAACTGCTGTCAACGCTCCACGGCTTAGCACTTCAAAAAGCCCCACACGCGGGCGTGGCTTCCGAAACCTTGCAGAAAGAATAACGGCTGTCATAAATCTCTCCCCTTTTATGAATTAAAGGTCGACAAACTGGTGGTTCGCCCGATAATTTGGCACCTCAGACGAACGAGTATACACGAGACGCCTGCACTTTTATCCTGCAAACTGCACCTGTGACATCGGCGTGTGAGAAGCAAACGAATAACTTAGATCTAGGCGGCACAGTACTCTCTGGCTGTGCGATCGCTTTACACATCCATTACCAGGGGAAATCCGACGCTTCCCGTGCCGCCGTCGAGCGTTTGTGGTGCGTGCCGCTTGCCAAGACGGCCGGGCAATCCGCTTCCCATAATCCGGCCGCCGTCCGGTGGGCGCCGTCCAGTAGGCTATAGACCGCGGCGGTGCCGCTTCGACGTTCTGCGGACGGTCTCCGGGATTCGTTCAGTTGCAGCACCGGGCCCGCGCAGGAACACGGCAGGCAGGAGGCAAAGACTCAGCCGGTCCTCCGTTGAGAGGCGAGTTGCTGCGCATCGGCCTTCGAAATCCGGGAGATCTGGGCTTGGCCCCTTAAACGCTCGGTTACCCGCTGTATCGCATCTTGCTCGCGCATAGCGCTCAAAAAAATCTGGATAGTGTCGCGCACCTCGCTCAGTTCCGCAATTCCGCTACCCGATGTCCGGGAACGTACGTGGGCAATATGAAATCCGAACGGCGTGCGAAAGATCGCACTGCGCTCTCCAGGCTGCAGGGCAAACACAACATTCTCGAATTCCTCCACCATGACGCCACGCTCGAAAGAACCCAAATCGCCGCCGTTGCCTTTGCAATCGGAACAGCGATCGGCTACTAACGCAAAGGGCGCCCCGCGCTCCAGTTCGGCGAGCGCCTCCTCAATGCCGGCACGCGCCTCCAGTTCAGGGTGCAGCTCGTCAATGTGCTTCACAATATGTGCGGCGTGCACGATTTCGGGCCGTTGGAAATTATGGCGTTGCGCTTTATAAAAGCGCGTAATTTCATCGTCTGACGGCTCGGGCAACGGACCTATCAGGTCACGCAGGGTGCGTTGGATGCGCAGTTGTCCCTCAATTTGCCTGGCCAGGGGACCTTCGTCGAAGAGCACGCGGCAGCTCTGCGCAGTAGTCAGCCGCTGGACTTGGGTGGCGACTAGCGCGGAATCGATGGGACGCGGGTCCTTGTCCGCCTCTTGCCGCAACAGCACCCGATCGATTACGTGCAACTCCGCCTCCCGGCGTAAGCGCATTTGCTTTTCGAGCGCATCGGGGATGGCACGCCACTCGGGAACTTCGGCCAGGCGCCGCTCTTCCTGTTGAATCAATTCCTGAGGAATTACTTCCCCATTTAGCAGAATGGGCATGAACGCACAGCATTAAGCTTCCGTGCAGGAGCCTGAGCGGTTAACGGAAGCGATAAAGTCGACGTACGTGAGCTGCGCCACCGCCTGGGCCGTGCTGAGCGGGTTGCCGTCCGTGCCGATTCCAATCAGAGGCGCGTTCAGCTCGCTGGCGATTAGCCCGCTCGAAGGCAAACCGAGGGCGCCCAGGGCTTGCGTGTACTGCGCGAGGGTGGCCTGCGTGGTGGCGTTGCCACTGAAATAATCGTTGCCCGTTTCCCTGCTGTTGTTGGTGGTGAGCGGATTGTAATCGTAGAACTCCGGGTCCGGCGGTGTCGAATTGGGAAAAGTGGTGCAAGGCGCCCAATCGTAATAGAACGCCAGCTTCGCCCCCATCTGTCCTGCGCTGACATCGTGTTTTGTCCGCATGCACACAATGTGGCTCTTGGAAGCGATGTTGGCGGCTTCGGCGTCGAAGGTATGGAGAATATAAGGCAGCCCGATGGGGGAGGGCGCCACGCGCGTCTCAGCGCTGTTGCTGTACAAGAAACTCCACATCGATTGGCGGTTGGACAAGTCGGGATAAGCCTGCTGCCATTTCGCGCTTCCACTGGTAGCTAAATCGCAGATGAACCCGAAGAAGTCCACGCCCGCGCACATCTGGTTCATCGAAATGGAGCCGCGTTGTCCAGGAAACTGGACGTAGAATGGCACTCGAATCGCCTCTTCATAGACACC
>Ga0181525_10000825_pt1 | contig 27000 bp, 26 predicted proteins | sample PEATcosm2014_Bin_48_FD_121100 | JGI IMG/M metagenome (GOLD analysis project Ga0181525, IMG submission 121100) | Peatland microbial communities from MTU Mesocosm Facility, Houghton, MI, USA - PEATcosm2014_Bin06_10_metaG | ecosystem: Environmental > Terrestrial > Soil > Wetlands > Peat | place... | reverse complement strand
GCGCCCGCTATGCGTCTTGGCGAGCTTTTTGAGATCGTCGACGATCGCCGCAGCATCGAACAGTTCGTCGGCAACGCGGACGGATCGTTGAATGTCGAGCATGATGGCTACGCATAGCGGAGCGGCCGCGCGGAGTCATCGTGCGCCGCACCGCACGGCGGAAGCTGGGCAGATCGCAGCCTGTTCCTGGGGTACGATTGTTCTCAACCAGACCATAAACGTAGCATTTATTTCTAATTGACGACTTTCATTCGCTCTCATAAAGAATAAATGTAACGCCTACAGCGCAAATCTTGGGATTCCAGATCGGGAGTTGGTCATGCTTTCACGCCGTGCTGTGTTGGGAAGTGCAATCGGCGCCGGCCTGCTGCCATTGGGCCTTGGCCGCGCCGCGCGCGCCGCCGACAAGCCGTCGGAGATCCGGATCGACTGGGCCACCTACAATCCGGTCTCGATGGTGCTCAAGGACAAAGGCCTGCTCGAAAACGAATTCGCCAAGGACGGCATCGGCGTTCGCTGGGTGCAATCGCTCGGTTCCAACAAGGCGCTGGAATTCCTGAACGCGGGCTCGATCGATTTCGGCTCGACCGCCGGCTCGGCCGCTTTGCTTGGGCGGATCAACGGCGATCCGGTCAAGTCGATCTACGTCTTTTCCCGCCCCGAATGGACCGCTCTGGTGACGCGCAAGGATACCGCGATCAACAAGATCGAGGACCTCAAGGGCAAGCGCGTCGCGGTGACGCGCGGCACCGATCCGCATATTTTCCTGGTGCGTGCGCTGCAATCCGTCGGCTTGAGCGAAAAGGATATCGAGCCGGTGCTGCTGCAGCATCCCGACGGCAAGATCGCGCTCATTCGCGGCGACGTCGACGCCTGGGCCGGTCTCGATCCGATGATGGCGGCGGCGCAAGTCGAAGACGGTGCCCGGCTGTTCTATCGCAACAAGGCGGCCAATACTTACGGCATCCTCAATTCGAGCGAGGACTTCCTTGGCAAATATCCCGATCTGACCAAACGCGTGCTCGCGGTCTATGAGGATGCGCGCAAATATTGTCTCGCCAATTACGACGACGAGAAGCGCGTGTTCATTTCCGTGACCAAGCTGCCCGACGCCGTCGTCGATATCCAGCTCAAGGAGCGCACCGAACTCACCTTCAACCGCATCGGCCCGCAGCAGCGCGATACCATCCTGCAAGCGGGGCTGGCGCTGCAGCAGGCCGGCGTGATTGCGGCTACCGCGGACGTCAAAAAGTCGCTCGATGATCTGGTCGACGACCGCTTTGTGACGGGGGCGTAAGGCCACGACCAAGCGCCTCCGGCCGCATTGCAATTGCGCATGGCACCATGTCTCTTGTCGCCATGACGGCTGTTGCTCAAGGCAATGCTGACGAAAGCAGCCCGACGGAGCGGGCGGCGGGACACCGCTGGGCGAGGCTGACGCGGCCGGCGCTGGGGCTTTTACTACCGGTCACCCTGGCGCTGTTCTGGGAAATCATCGTCCGCATAGGCTGGGCGAGCGGGCGCTTGGCGCCGCCGCCGTCCGTCATTTTCGCCACCTTCGTCGAGCTGGCGCGCACCGGCGAACTACAGCGCAACACGCTGGTGACATTGGCGCGGGTCGCCGCGGGCTTCGGTATCGGCGTTGCGGCGGCCACGGCGCTTGGCGCCGCCGCCGGCTATTCGCCGTTGGTGCGGCGGCTGCTTGATCCCAGCCTGCAGGCGTTGCGCGCCATACCGTCGATTGCCTGGGTACCGCTGTTCATCCTCTGGCTCGGCATTTTCGAAGCTTCGAAGGTGACGCTGATCGCGGTCGGCGTGTTCTTTCCCGTCTATCTCGGCCTGATGGGCGCGATCCAATCGGTCGATCGCAAGCTCGTCGAAGTCGGGCGGACGTTCCGGCTGTCCGATGTCGCGATGGTGCGGCGGATTTTACTGCCCGCGGTGCTGCCGGCCTACGTGGTCTCGTTACGGTCGGGGCTTGGGCTTGGCTGGATGTTCGTGGTCGCCGCCGAGCTGATGGGGGCGTCCGAAGGTCTCGGTTATTTGCTGATCGACGGCCAGCAGCTCGGCAAGCCGGCGGAAATCGTGGCCGCCATCGTCGCCTTCGCCATCGTCGGCAAGGCGAGCGATTGGCTGATCGTGCTTTTGGCCGCGCCGTTCCTGCGCTGGGAGGACGTAGTCCGTTCTGATTAGGAATGCCCGATGCTCGTGCTCGACCGCGTTAGCAAGACTTATCCCAATGGCGTTCATGCGCTCGGTGGCGTGTCGCTCGACGTCGAGCTCGGTGAAATCGTCGCCGTGATCGGCGGTTCGGGCTCCGGGAAATCGACGCTGCTGCGCGCCATCGGCGGCCTCGATCCGACGAGCGAAGGCTCGATCGTGCTCGACGGCGAACGGATCGCGGCGCCGCATCAAAAGATCGGCGTCATTTTTCAGGAGCCGCGGCTGCTGCCTTGGCTCAAGGTCGCCGATAATGTCGGTTTCGGGCTCTTCGATCGGCCGAGGGCGGAACGGGCGCAGCGTGTCGCCGCAGCCCTCAAACGCGTCGGTCTTGCCGACAAGGCGGCAATGTGGCCGCGCGAACTCTCCGGCGGCCAGGCGCAGCGCGTCGCCATCGCTCGGGCGCTCGTGCCGCGGCCGGAAGTGCTGCTGCTCGACGAGCCGTTCTCGGCGCTCGACGCGTTTACCCGCGCCGACTTGCAGGATCATCTCCTCGATCTGTGGGCCGACGCCAAGCCGACTTTGATCCTGGTCACCCACGACGTCGACGAGGCAATCGTGCTCGCCGACCGCGTCATGGTGATGTGCCCGCGGCCCGGCCGTATCTTCGACGAGATCGCGGTCGATCTGCCGCGGCCGCGCGACCGCCAGTCGGCCGCTTTCGATTTCGTCAAGCGCCGGGTGCTGGCGGCGCTCGACCGCTCGCTCAATCGCGCGGTGACCGGCGCCGAGGCAGAACCGAAGGCCGAAGCCGGCGCGGCGTTATGGTGGTGAGCAAATGCTTGTCATCGTCCGCCACCGGGTCCGGCTCGAAGTCGCCAGCCCGATGGGCGGCGGGTGGACACGATGAGTGGCGCTCGCTACTGGATTGCCCGCCTTCGCGGGCAATAACAGGAAGTCGAGGAGAAGATCATGGATGCCGCCGGGCTGCGCGCGCTGCAGGCGCCGATCAAGGAGCGCTACAAGGCCGATCCCAAGGCCGGGTTCATTACGCTCAAGGCCAAGGGCACCCTCGACGATTCCAACATTGCCTGCAAAGTCGAAACCGGCCGCGCGCTCGCCGTCGCAGGGCTCCATCCGGCGACCGGCGGGTCGGGGATGGAATTGTGCTCGGGCGACATGCTGCTTGAAGCTTTGGTGGCCTGCGCCGGCGTCACGCTCAAGGCGGTCGCGACCGCGATCGACGTCCCGCTCAAATCCGGCACGGTAGCGGCCGAGGGCGATCTCGATTTCCGCGGCACGCTCGGCGTCGCCAAGGACGCACCGGTCGGCTTCGCGCAAATCCGCCTGCGCTTTGACGTCGATACCGACGCGCCGCAGGACAAGCTCGACCAGCTCCTGAAGCTCACCGAACGCTACTGCGTCGTCTATCAGACGATCCGCAACGGGCCGCCGGTCGAGATCAGCATGAAGCGGACGTGATCCGTCATGCCGCGTCGGGCCCGGAATCCATGGCCCCAGTCGCTTGAATAATTTCGCTATCCGTCGGAAACCTCTTCTTCCGTGACTATGGATTCCGGGCCCGCGGGCCTTGCCCGCGTCCGGAATGACGGCCTGGAAATGACCTCCCCCGAACTCCTGTTCTGGTACGGCCTCGCCCTGAAAATGGCGATGACCGCGATTGTCGTCGTCGTCACTTCGCTGGCAGTCGAGCGTTCGGGGGCTTTCGTCGGCGCGCTGATCGCCGCGCTGCCGACCGCGGCCGACGCCACTTACGTTATTCTCGCCATCGAGCATCCGGTGAGCTTCATTGCCGCGGGCGCGGTCGGCACCGTTGCCACCTGTGCCGCCGTCTCGATCTTCTGCCTGATCTATGCCGTCCTGGCGCAACGCCACGGCCTGCCGCTCTGTCTCGGCGTTGCGCTGGCGGTGTGGTTCGCCGCCGCGGCGCTGCTGCGGCTGATCGATTGGACGCCGCTTGGCGCCGTGGCGCTTAACGCCGTGGTATTCGGCGTGACCATCCCGTTGAGCTGGCGCTACCGCGCCTCCGGCCCGTTGCGGAAATTCTTGCGCACGCCGTTTGATATTCCATTGCGCGGGCTTGCTGCCGCTATCGTGGTCGCGATCGTCACCACGGCGAGCTACAGCATCGGCTCGTTCGCCTCCGGCATGTTCGCCGTATTTCCGATCGTGATGTGCAGTTCCGTCGTCATCCTGCATCCGCGCGTCGGCGGCAAGGCGACAGCCAGCATGCTCGCGCATGCGCAAGTCGCCCTCATCGGGCTCGCGCTGAGTTTTCTCGCCGTGCATTATTGCGCCGAACCGCTCGGCTCGTGGTGGGCGCTGACGATCGGGATCGCCGTCTCGATCGCTTGGAGCGGTGTGCTTTTACTGGTTCGCCTGTGGTCTACGCGCCGCGCTTCGCCAGTTGCGTCTTGAGCGCGTAGAGCGCTTCGAGCGCATCGCGCGGCGACATTTCGTCGGGATGCAGCGCCGCGAGCGCTTCGACCACGGCGGTGAGCGCCGCATCGGCTGGCGGTGCCGGGGCGGGGCGCGCGGCGGCGAACAGCGGCAGATCGTCGATCAGCCGCCGCGCCGGCGAGGTGCGATCCTCGGCCTCGATCTGCGCCAGCACCACCTTGGCGCGTTCGATCACGCTCGGCGGCAGGCCGGCGAGCTTCGCCACTTGGATGCCATAGGAGCGGTCGGCTGCGCCGGCCACCACCTCGTGCAGGAACACGACGTCGCCCTGCCATTCCTTCACCCGCATCGTGGCGTTGTGCAGCCGGCTAAGCTTTGCCGCCAGCGCGGTCATTTCGTGGAAATGCGTGGCGAACAAGGCGCGGCAGCGATTGCTCTCGTGCAGGTGCTCGATGGTCGCCCAGGCGATCGACAGACCGTCATAGGTCGCGGTGCCGCGGCCGATCTCGTCCAAAATGACCAGCGCGCGTTCGCCGGCCTGATTGAGGATGGCCGCGGTCTCGACCATCTCGACCATGAAGGTGGACTGGCCGCGCGCCAGATCGTCGGCGGCGCCGACGCGCGAGAACAGCCGGTCGACCACGCCGATATGCGCGGCTTTCGCCGGCACGAAGCTGCCCATCTGCGCCAACACCGCGATCAGCGCGTTCTGCCGCAGGAACGTCGATTTGCCCGCCATATTGGGACCGGTGATCAGCCAGATTCGGCCGGCCTTCGCGTCCGCCGGCGGCGATAGATCGCAGTCGTTGGCGACAAACGGGCCGCCGCGCGCGACCAGCGCCTGCTCGACCACCGGGTGGCGGCCACCGGTGATCGCGAAGGCGAGGCTGCCATCGACCTCGGGGCGCGTGTAGTCGCGCTCGGTAGCGAGCGCCGCCAGCGCGGTGGCGACGTCGATTGCGGCGAGCGCGTACGCCGCCTCCTTGATCGCCGCGCTTGCCGCTGCGACCGCCGCGGCGAGGCGATCGAAGATTTCGAGCTCAAGCGCCAGGGCGCGGTCGGCGGCGCTGGCGATCTTGGCTTCGAGCTCGCCCAGTTCGGTCGTGGTGAAGCGCACCTGGCCCGCCGTCGTCTGGCGGTGGATGAACGTGGCGTTGAGCGGCGCGCTCATGAGCTTGTCGCCGTGCTGCGCCGAGACGTCGACGAAATAGCCGAGCACATTGTTGTGCCGGATTTTCAGCGCGCGGACGCCGGTGGTTTCGGCGTAGCGCACTTGCAGCGCGGCGATAACGCGGCGCGACTCGTCGCGCAACGCGCGCGCTTCGTCGAGCACCGCGTTGTAGCCGCCGCGCACGAAACCGCCGTCACGGCGCAATGCCGGCAATTCGTCGCCGAGAGCGCGCGCGAACTCGGCGGCGATGGCGCCATCCGGCCGGCGCAGCCCTGCGATCGCCTGCTCGATGTCGCGTGGGATCGCGGCAAGCGCCGACAGCCGCCGGGAGAATTCCGTCGCGGCGAAAATGCCGTCGCAGATGGCGGCGAGATCGCGCGGCCCGCCGCGGCCGACGACGATGCGCGCCAGCGCCCGCGCCAAATCGGGCACGGCTTTGAGGAGGGCGCGCAAATCGTTGCGCGCCGGGCCATCGTCGGTAAAGACGGCGACGGCATCGAGCCGGTGCGCGATCTCGGCCGGATCGGTCAGCGGCGCCGCGAGCCGCTGCGCCAGAAGCCGCGAGCCGGCCGCGGTCACCGTGCGGTCGATCGCCGCCAACAGCGAGCCGCGCCGCTCGCCGGAGAGCGTGCGGACGAGTTCGAGATTGCCGCGGGTCGCCTGATCGATGGCGAGCGTCGCGCCGGCGGCTTCGCGGGCCGGCACCGACAGCGGCGGCCGCTTGCCGATCTGGGTGCGCTCGACATAGGTGATCGCGGCGGCCGCGGCGGTCAGCTCGATCCGCGAAAACGCGCCGAACGCGGCCGTGGTGGCGACAGCGAAGAACGACGCCAGCCGGCGTTCCGCCGTGGCGCCGTCGAACACGTCGCGGGTGAGCGGCGTGAGCGCCGGCAGCGCGCGCAGGTAAGGCGCGAGTTCGGTGTCGGCATAGAGCGCGTCGGACACGACGATCTCACCCGGCTCGATGCGCGCGATCTCGGCAGCCAGCGAAGCGCGGTCGCATTCGGCGACGCGGAATTCGCCGGTCGAAATGTCGATCCAGGCGAGCGCAAAGCGGTCTTCGGTCGAGGACGCGCGGCTGCGCGCCAGCGCCAGGAGATAATTGTTGCGTTTGGCGTCGAGCAGCGAATCCTCGGTCAGCGTGCCCGGCGTCACCAGCCGCACCACGTCGCGGCGCACGACGCTTTTCCCGCCGCGCTTGCGCGCTTCCGCGGGATCTTCGAGCTGTTCGCACACCGCGACGCGGTGACCGAGCGCGATCAGGCGATGCAGATATTCATCGGAGCGTTCGATCGGCACCCCGCACATCGGGATGTCGAGACCTTGATGCTTGCCGCGCTTGGTCAGCATGATGCCGAGCGCGCGCGAGGCGGTTTCGGCGTCGCCGAAGAACAATTCGTAGAAGTCGCCCATCCGGTAGAACAACAGGCAATCCGGATTGGCGGTTTTGATCTCGATATATTGCTCCATCATGGGCGTGATGCGGGAGCCTTCGTCACCCGCTTTGGGTGTTACGCGGGTGACTGCCTCAGGGGCAGGCTCCGGCGCGTCGGTCACGATGGTGCGTGCGGCGTCCATGACGCGACGCTAGCAAAAAATCGGCCGTCGTGCCCGGCCGATGCGTTATCCCACCGGAAAAGCGGGGAAGGAGGCAGCCAGATAGCCGGCAGGAAGAATCGCGCGATCCGCGCTAGAATAACCAAGATAAACCGGGAATGACTCGATGATGGCAAGCACGCCCGCGCAGGCGCTTGAGCGCTTCGAACGGACAAGTGACGACGATCTCGCCATCACGTTTTTCTATGAGGGACTTACACCGCGCCAGCACCCATCGGCGATTCTGCGGGTGCTCGGCGATGAGTTGAAGGGTGCCTCGGATTGTCCGCCGCGCATCATGCCGCTTTGGCTCGCGAAAGCGGCCGGGCCGCTGTTCAATGCGCGTGTGCAGAAGGGCGTTGAGATTTTCCCTGAAGGTGCCGCCAAGGCGTGGGGACTGAAATTTTACGGCGAACTCAAGCGGCTCGACGGCAAAATCCCATTTTCCGTTATCCACGATTGGCATGCCAATACGATCGGGCCGATGGTTGTGAAATTCAGCGAGCGCGCCGAACCGAATCCGTGGAGCGGCGTGGATCGGCCGGTGGCCTTGCAGGCCCTGCATGCCGCGGCTTTGGCCGGACGCCAGGTCGCCGCCGATGAATGGCGGCCGGTCCTGCGCGATGCATTTTCGCATATCCATGCCGGCGGTCGCATCGGCCCGGCCGTCACAGCCGCCAGGCGCTATACCCTGGACGAGACCATTGCCATGACCGCCGACGCTTACGCCGGTGCCTACGCATCAGCCGACGCCGACGCTTTCGCGCATGCGCATTGGGATGACGGGGGTGGACTCGATACCTATGCGGAACTCGCGGTTTCGGCGTATCGCATCATTCAGAACCACGCCCAGTTACTCGCCGATCCGGACCCCAACTACGATCGTTATAACTATCTCGGCGCCAAGAGCGCCTGTATCGCGCTTGCTCACTTCGCTGACGGCCTCGTCGCATGCCTCGCGCGTGTTGCGCCATGAGCCTGCGCCGCCTTTTCGGTATCGCGGGCAGCATGGATACCGAGCTGTTGAAGCCCTGACAGAAGCCTTGTTACTTCACCAGCTTCTTGCCGGTGACCGCTTCGAGGTTCTTGTAAAAAACCTTGTCGCTTGTCGCCTTGTCCATTTTGAGGGACTCGAGAATCCGCAATGTTTCGCGCGGGAACATCGTGCCGCCTTCGGGATCGAACGGGCAGTCGGAGGCAAACACGATCTTGTCGATCGGGAAGAACTCCATGCCGCATTTGGTGGCTGGTTCAGCGGTGAAGGCCGCGGTATCGGCCCAGAAATCCTGCTTGAAGTAATCGAGCGGCCGTTTCTTGAGGCTCTTGCGCAACCCGACATAATCCTCGTCGGTGGTGCGATTGCCCATCACGTCATTGCCCGGCCCGAGCCTTCCTTCGAGCATCGGCACGATGCCGGCAAAGTGGTGCGTGATGATTTTCAGGTTGGGATGCGTGTCCATGATCTTGGAATAGACCAGGCGCAGCATGGCGCAGGCGGTCTCGTAGGACCATCCGATCGTCCACCAGATCTCGTAAAGCGATTTTTTCTCGTCGAGATAATCCGGCGTATCGGCGCCGCGCGCCGGATGAATCCAGATCGGCGCGCCGAGCTCGTTCATCCTCTTCCAGAACGGGGCATATTCCGGGCGGTCGATCGGTTTGCCGGCGACGTTGGTATAGATCTGAACGCCGAGCGCGCCGTTCTTGAGCGCGCGCTCGGCCTCGCCGACGCCGGCGTCGGGCGCCGCGAGCGAAACCTGCGCCACCCAGCCGGGGAAGTGGTCTTTTTCCTTGGCGATCAGCTCGGCAAAGCCGTCATTGATGATGCGGCAGAACTCGTCGATGTCCTGCGGCGTCTTGGCAAAGCGTTCGACCGGCGGCTGCGGATAGGACAGGATCTGCTGGTAATCCTTATGCCCGTCGACGATTTTCTTGCGCACGTCGAGATCGAACAGCGCCGGCAGCGAGCGGATGCGCTTGCCCATGTCCTTATAGTCGCCGGCGACTTCGTTGAGCTTTTCGAAGAATTTTTGCGGAAAAAAGTGGGTATACGCGTCAATGCGCATGGACGTTTCTCTCCCTTAGGGTGAGAGGCTTCTAGCGCATTTCCGCGCGGTCTGGAAACACGCAAGGCTTCAACGTCAGCCCTGCGTGAGACGCGCGACGACGTCGGGCGGAATCGCCTGCGACTTGATGCTTTTGGGATCGGCGGGATTGCGGCCCACCCAGACGCGCGTCTCGGAGCCTTCGGCGGCCAGCACGCCGGCGAGGGTCAGGCGGTGTTCGATTTTGAAGCTCGATCGGCCGCAGGCGAGGAGCTTGCTCTCAATCTCGACATCGTCGCCGAACCGTGTCGGCCGGTGAAATTTGGCGCGGGTCTGGACCAGGGGGTGGCCGACGAAGCCGTAGGCCTTGAGGTATTCGATCTTCTTCATTCCGAGCGCGCGCTCGATGAGGCAGGTCGTCGAGACATCGAAAAACTCGAAATAGCGCGCATAGAAGATGATGCCGGCGGGGTCGCAATCGCCCCACTCGATGCGCATGTTACGGATGTTAGTCAGCATTTTGAGCGATTACCGCGGCGCCATGCGTAACGCCCCGTCGAGCCGGACGACCTCGCCGTTGAGGTAGCCGTTCTCGATCATGTGACGCGCCAAGGCGGCATATTGCGGCGGCTGGCCGAGCAATTTCGGAAACGGCACTGATGCGGCGAGGCTTTGCTGCGCGGCTTCCGGCAAAGCATGCAACATCGGCGTGGAAAAAATTCCGGGCGCGATGGCGTTGACGCGGATGCCGAACTGGGCGAACTCGCGCGCCGCCGGCATGACCAGCGCGACGATGCCGCCTTTCGAGGCGGCATAGGCGGCTTGGCCGATCTGGCCCTCATAGGCCGCGACCGAAGCGGTGCAGATGATGATGCCGCGCTCGCCGTCATGCAGCGGCGGCAGCGCCTGCATCCCGGCCGCGGCCAGCCGCAGCACGTTGAAGGTGCCGACGAGATTGATCTCGACGATGCGCGCGAACTCGGCGAGCGGCATCGGACCGTCGCGGCCGACGATCCGCTTGGCCGGACCGACGCCGGCGCAATTGATGACGATGCGCGCCGCGCCGTGATCGGCCGCCGCCGCGGCGATCGCTCTTTCGGTTGCTTCACCGTCCGTCACGTCGCAATGCAGTGCGATGCCGTCGATGTCGATCGCCACCTCGGCGGCGGCCTTCTCGTTGACGTCGAAAATCGCCACTTTGGCGCCGGCTTCCGCCAGCATGCGCGCGGTGGCGGCGCCGAGGCCCGAAGCGCCACCGGTGACGATTGCCGCGTGTCCTCGAATGTCCATGCTCAATTCACCTGTGCGGTTCGGGCCGTGTCCGCGACAATGACACGGGACGGCGGCTGCGCGGCGTATAGCTCATCGACCAAGGCGGCGCGATGGGCGAGCACCGCGCGCTGGTTGATCGAACCTTTGTCGGTCATTTCGCCAATGTCGAGCGACGGCGGGTCGGCGAGCAGGATGGCGCGAGTGACGCGGCCCGACGTGCCGCTGCTCGCGGCGACGAACGAATTGAGCAGACGGACGAACCCGGTCCTCACGCGCAGATCGGCAAGCAACGCTTGGGGCGGAGCGTCGGCGGCGAGATCGGGCGCAAGCTTGCGGCAGGCGTCAAGGTCGGGAAACACCAAGGCCGCGACCTCGTCGCGATCCGCGCCCGCCAACACCACGTCGCGCACCAGCGGGGCAAAATGCGCGATGAAGGCTGTGCGTAGCGGCCCGACGCTGACCCAGGTGCCGGTCGCGAGCTTGAAATCCTCGGCAAGACGCCCGTCGAACAGCAATCCCTTCGCCGGATCGGCCGGATCGTGGAATTTCAGCGCGTCGCCGATCTTGTAATAGCCCTCATCGTCGAACGCTTCGCCCGTAAGTTTTGGCGCGCGCCAATAGCCGGGGGTGATATTGGCGCCCTTCAGCCGGGCTTCGAATTTGCCGTCGCGCGGCACGAGCTTGAGCTCGACGCCCGGCAGCGGCAGGCCGATATTGCCGGCGTGATCGGACGCCCAGCTGCAAGCGAGCGCGGCCGGCGCCGTCTCCGTCGAGCCGAGGCTGGAGATGAACATAACCCGCTCGCCGGTCGTCTTTACGGCAAGGTCTTGCAACGCATCGAACACGTGCTGCGACAGGCCCGCGCCGGCGTAGAACATCACCTTGAGGCGGCTGAAGAACTTCTCCCGCAGCGCGCGATCGGCCGCGAAAAAAGACACCAGCATTTCGAAGCCCTTCGGCACGTTGAAATAAATGGTCGGCGCGATGTCGCGCAGATTGCGCGCCGTCGCGGCGATGGCGCCGGGCAGCGGCTTGCCTTCGTCGATATAAAGCGAGCCGCCATTGTCGAGCACCAAACCAAAATTATGATTGCTGCCGAAGGTGTGGTTCCACGGCAGCCAGTCGACGATGACGGGCGGCTCCTCGGCGATAAAGGCGAGCCCGGCGCGGATCATCGCCTGGTTGGCGCATAGCATCCGTTGCGTGTTGATGACGCCCTTGGGCTGGCCGGTCGAGCCGGAGGTGAACAGGATTTTCGCAATCGTGTCGGGCCCGACTTCGGCGTGCGCGGCGTCGACCGCCGGCCCGGGTTTCCTTCTCAGCAATTCCGCGAAGTCCGTCGTGCGCCGATCGTCCGGCGCATTGGCGGCGACGACGATTTCGGCGCTCGGCGGCGCGGCCGAGGCGATGGCCCGCGCAAAGGCTGCGCCATTGGCGGCGAAGACAAGACCCGGCGACAGCGTCGCCATGATCGCTTTCAGCTTGCCGAAATCCTGTGACAGCAGCGAATAGGGCACCGAGATCGGCGCATACGGAATGCCGACATGCATGGCGGCAAGCCCGAGTAGCGCGTGCTCGATGTCGTTGCCGGACAGGATCGCAACGGGACGATCGGGCGACAGGCCGCGTTCGAGCAACGCGGCCGCGATCGCGCGCACCGCCGCGAGCGTGTCGGCATAAGTCAGCGTGCGCCACCCGCCCGCAGTGTCGCGCTGCGCCACGAACACGCGATCCGGCGCGGCCATGGCCCAATGCGCGAGCCGCTCGGTGAGTTTTTGCGGATACGGCGGCAGCGGATGCGGCGAACGCATCAGGATCACGCCGTCGCCGCGCCGCTCCACCATCACATCGGCGGGCCCGAGCTTGACCGGCCGCAGCGGCGGCAAATTTGGCGTGGCGATGGTCTTCGCGGGCGCGCTCAACATGGTCAGCTTCGCGCGACTTTGGGTGCGCGTTTTTCCAGAAACGCCTTAAGGCGGGCTTTCGCCTCGTCGTCGCCTTGCGCGATCGCCGCGGCCAGCGCTTCGGTGATGTAGCCCGCCGCCGGATCACTCTTGGCGATGCGGGGCAACAAATGCATCACGGCGAAATTCGTGAACGGCGCGTTGCCGGCGATCCGATGCGCGAGTTCGAGCCCCTTGGCGAGCCCTTCGCCCTCGTCCACCAGATATTGCGTCAGCCCGATCGCTTGGCCTTCCTCGGCGCTCAGCGTCCGCCCGGTCAGCATCATGTCCATCACGCGTGCGACGCCAATGAGCGGCGGCAGCCGCACCGATCCGCCGCCGCCGACATAGATGCCGCGGCTCGCTTCGGGCAGTGCGTAGAAGGCGCTCCGCTCGGCGACCCGCACATGGGCCGCGGCCGCCAGTTCGAGCCCGCCGCCGACCACTGCGCCGTGCAGCACGGCGACGACCGGCACCGAGCCGAACTCGATCCGCTCAAAAGCGCGATGCCAGGAGCGCGAATGCTCGACGCCGGCAAAAGTATCGCGCTCGGCGAGTTCGGAGAGATCGAGCCCGGCGCTGAAATGATCGCCTTCGCCGGCCAGGACGACGGCACGAAAATCCTCCGGCAGCGTACTGAAGAAGTCCTCGATGCCGCGCACGGTCGGATCGTCGAGCGCGTTGCGCTTTGCCGCCCGCGCGAGCTTGAGCACAGCGACCGCGCCGTGCCGCTCGGCCTTCAAGGTCGGCGGCAGATCTGCGAATTCGGCTGCCGGGCTGGTCATCCTGCCTCGATCGATCGGCGTTACGCCGCCATTTGACCCGTTCCGCCGCGGCCCGTAAATAGCCTGCAAGAGCGCAAAAGGCGTGGAAAACGGAGCTGCCGATGCGGGAGGTCTATATCTGCGATGCGGCGCGCACCGCAATCGGCCGCTACGGCGGCGCGCTCGCCAAGGTTCGCACCGACGATCTCGCCGCGGTTCCCATCAAGGCGCTGGTGGCCCGCAATGCCAAGGCCGACTGGTCGCGGCTCGACGAAGTCTTCTTCGGCTGCGCCAATCAGTCCGGCGAGGACAACCGCAATGTCGCGCGCATGGCGCTCTTGCTCGCTGGGCTGCCGGACACGATTCCCGGCGTCACCGTCAACCGGCTCTGCGCCTCCGGCCTCAACGCCGTCGGCGATGCCGCGCGCGCGATCCGCTGCGGCGAGATGGAATTCGCCATCGCCGGCGGGGTGGAATCGATGACGCGGGCGCCGTTCGTCATGGCCAAGGCCGGCGAAGCATTTTCGCGCGCGGCGGAAGTCTATGACACGACGCTCGGCTGGCGGTTCATCAATCCGCTGCTCAAGGCGCAATACGGCGTCGATTCCATGGCCGAGACCGGCGAGAACGTCGCCGAGGAATTCCAGGTGACGCGGGCGGATCAGGACGCGTTCGCGCTGCGCTCGCAGCAACGCGCCGGTAAAGCCGCCGCCGCGGGTTATTTCGCCGCGGAGATCGTTCCGGTCGCGGCGCCGGGCGGCAAAGCCGGTCCGGTCACGGTCGACAAAGACGAGCATCCGCGGCCCGACACCACGCTCGACAATCTCGCCAAGCTCAAGCCGATTGTGCGCAGCCCCGGCACCATCACCGCCGGCAATGCGTCCGGCATCAATGACGGCGCAGCCGCCATCGTCCTCGCCAGCGCGGACGCCGCGAAAGCGCATGGCCTGACGCCACGCGCGCGGGTGCTCGGCATGGCGTCGGCCGCCGTGCCGCCGCGTATCATGGGCATCGGCCCGGTGCCGTCGACGCGCAAGCTGATGCAACGGCTCGGCTTGAAGATCACCGATTTCGATCTGATCGAGATCAACGAGGCCTTCGCTTCACAAGGTCTTGCTTGCCTGCGGCAGCTTGGCGTCGCCGATGACGCCGAGCACGTCAATCCGCACGGCGGCGCCATTGCGCTCGGCCACCCGCTCGGCATGTCCGGCGCGCGGCTCGCTTTGACCGCGGTACATGGGCTCGAAAAGCGCGGCGGCAAGCGCGCGCTCGCCACCATGTGTGTCGGTGTCGGACAGGGCGTGTCGCTGGCGTTGGAGCGCATTTAGCCGTCATTCCGGGACGGCGCGGAGCGCCGGGCCCGGAATCCATAACCCCGGTGTTTTAGAATGTGCTGGGATGGTGCAAATTTCGAATGACCGTGGTTATGGATTCCGGACTTGCCGCTGCGCGGCAATCCGGAATGACGAAATAGAGTACTTCTCGTGCCGATGAGCCCGGGTTACATTCCCTTCCATCCCAATCCGTCGAAGCCGAAGTTCACGCCGCCGCCGGGCGCGGTCGATGCCCATTGCCATGTGTTCGGGCCGGAAGCGAAATTTCCCTATGCGCCGGAACGCAAATACACGCCGTGCGACGCGCCGAAGGAAAAGCTGTTCGCGCTGGGCGACTTTCTCGGCTTCGATAAGAACGTCATCGTCCAGGCGTCATGTCATTCCAAGGACAACAGCGCCATGGTCGACGCGCTCGATGCGGCGAACGGCAAGGCCAAGGGCGTGGCCTTTGTCGGCGAAGAGGTGACCGACGCCGAGTTGAAATGGATGGACAAGGCCGGCGTGCGCGGCGTGCGCTTTAATTTCCTCAAGCGGCTGGTCGATTTCACCCCGCGCGACGTGCTCGCACGCATCGCGGCGCGGGTGGAAAAGCTCGGCTGGCACATTGTCGTCTATTTCGAAATGCCGGATCTGCCCGAACTCGAGGATTTCTTCACGTCGCTGCCGACCAATGTCGTGGTCGATCACATGGGCACGCCGACCGTCGGCAAGGGCGTCAATGACCCGGAGAACCAGCGCTTCCACAAGCTGATGGACAAGCATAGGAACTTTTGGGTGAAAGTGACGTGTCCGGAGCGCATGAGCATCGCCGGACCGCCCTATGACGACGTGGTGCCGTTCGGCCGCGCGCTCATCGAGCATTTCCCCGATCGTGTGATCTGGGGCACCGACTGGCCGCATCCCAATATGAAGAAAGTCGCTCCGGACGACGGCGTCCTGGTCGACTATATTCCCAAAATCGCGACAACGGCGGCGGCGCAGCAGGCGCTCCTGGTCGACAACCCAATGCGGCTTTATTGGAGTTAGAGTGGTTCCAATGCGCTTGAAGCTTGCAACTTTGTTGATCGTCTTGAGCGTGTCAGCGGCACTCGCTCAGGCCTGGCCGGCGCTGCCGACCGCGGGGTTCGTCTCCGGCCGGCCGGCGACCGACAAGGACGTCGCCGAGGGCAGCGCCGTTTTCGTGCTGAAGGCCCATGGCGTTTATTTCGGCAAGCCGCTCGATATCGCTATTCCGCAATACGCTTACCTGCTCAAGAAAGGCGACAAGCCGGTGCCGGTCATCGTCATCCAAGGCGAGCAAGAACGAAACCTAAAACTGTTCGGAGTTCGCGGCTTGGACGGCGATCTTTCGGTGGTCAAGGAGACCGATCTGCAATTCTTGGGCGTGAAGCCGCCGCAATAGCCGGCCGGCAGGTGTGACGGCTGACGTTGCCAAGCCTGCCTGCGCTATATATGTCAAACGAAACGGGAGAAACGCGATGGCCCGCGAACAGCAAGATTATGACGACATCCCGGGCACCTTTGTGTTCGACGCCGAGCGGTCCCGCCAGGGCTATGGGATCAACATGTTCTGCATGTCGCTGATGAAGGACGAGAACCGCAAGGCCTTCAAGGCGAACGAGGCGGAATACCTCAAAAAATTCAAGCTCACCCCGGAGCAAACCGACGCCGTGCTCAAGCGCGACTACAACCGTCTGCTGGAGCTCGGCGGCAACATCTATTTCACCGCCAAGCTCGGCGCCGCCGACGGGCACTCGTTCCAGCATCTTGCCGCGGTCATGACCGGCGCGTCGCAACAGGACTACGCCAGCATGATGCTCGGCGGCGGACGCTCGGTCGAGGGCAATCGCTCGCGGACCGGCAAGAACGCGCCGTCCAAATTCCTGTCGGCTGCGGCTTCCAAGAAAGCCGCCGCCAAGCCGAAAGCTAAAGCTAAGACCAAAACGACCAAGACCAAGACAAAAGCCAAACCCAAGTCAGCAAAACGGAAGTGACGCCGTGGCCAGGATCATTGCAGGAATAGGTGCATCGCACGTGCCCGCCATCGGCGCGGCGATCGACAACGGCAAAACCGAGGAGCCGTATTGGAAGCGCGTGTTCGTGGGCTTCGAAAAGTCGCAACAATGGATGCGCGAGACCAAGCCCGACGTCGCCATCGTGGTTTACAACGATCATGCCTCGGCGTTCTCGGTCGAGATGATCCCGACTTTCGCGCTCGGTTGCGCGGCGGAATTTCCGCCTGCCGACGAAGGCTGGGGTCCGCGCCCGGTGCCGGTCGCCGAAGGCCATCCGGCGCTCGCCTCGCACATCGCGCAGTCCTGCATCCTCGACGAGTTCGATCTCACCATCTGCAACAAGATGGAAATCGATCACGGCATGACGGTGCCGATGAATCTTCTGTTCGGCAAGATCGAAAAGCACGGCCATTGGCCGTGCCCGGTGATCCCGCTCGCCGTCAATGTGGTGATGTATCCGCCGCCCACCGGGCATCGCTGCTATATGCTCGGCCGCGCCATCCGCAAGGCGGTGGAGTCGTTTCCGGACGATCTGCGCGTGGTGATCTTCGGCACCGGCGGGCTGTCGCACCAGATTTCCGGTCCGCGCGCCGGCTTGATCAACAGCAAATGGGACAAGAATTTTCTCGATAATCTGACGAAGGACCCGCAGAAGCTCGTCAAGGTCCCGCACATCGACTACATGCGCGAGGCCGGCGCCGAGGGTATCGAGATGGTGATGTGGCTCGTCATGCGCGGCGCGCTCGACGACAAGGTCGACGAGGTCTATCGCTTCTACACAGTGCCGGCGTCGAACACCGCGGTCGGCCATATCATCCTGGAAAACCGTGCCCGCAAGAGCGCGGTCAAGCGCAAGCCGGCGACGAAACACAAGCGCGCCGCGGCGCGCGCCAGATCGGCCGTGCGCAGGAGCCGCTAACGATGAAGATTTGCGTAGCGGGGCAGGGCGCGTTCGGGCAAAAGCATCTCGACGCGCTCAAGCGCATTCCCGGCGTCGAGATCACGTCGCTGGTCGGCGGCAATCAGGACTCGACCGCCCAGGTGGCCAAGAAATACGGCATCCCGCATTTCACCGGCGAGCTTTCCGAAGGCATCAAGCGCGCCGATGCGGTGATCCTGACGACGCCGACCAAGATGCACTTCCGCCAGGGTGAACAGGTGATGCGCGCCGGCAAGCATGTGCTGGTGGAGATTCCGATCACCGACAGCGTCGAAGACGCCGAGGCCTTGGTGAAGATCGCCAAGGAAACCGGCGTCGTCGCCATGGCCGGGCACGTGCGGCGCTTCAATCCGAGCCATCAATGGGTGCACAAGCGCATCCAGAAGGGCGAACTGAAAATCCAGCAGATGGACGTGCAGACCTATTTCTTCCGGCGCAAGAACATGAACGCGGCCGGCCAGCCGCGGAGCTGGACCGATCATCTACTCTGGCACCATGCCGCGCACACGATCGATCTGTTCCAGTATCAGGCCGGCGAAACTATTTCCGACTGCTACGCCGTGCAGGGACCGATCCACCCGCAGCTCAATATCGCCATGGACATGGGCATCGTGGCAAAGACCCCGTCCGGCTCGATTCTGACGCTATCGCTGTCGTTCAACAATGACGGCCCGATCGGCTCGTTCTTCCGCTACATCTGCGACAACGGCACCTACAAGGCCTATTACGACGAGCTTTCCGACGGCAAGGACAACAAGATCGACCTGTCCAAGGTCGACGTGTCGATGGACGGTATCGAGCTCGAAGACCGCGAGTTCGTCGCCGCGATCAAGGACAAGCGCGAGGTGAATTCGAGCCTCGCCCAGGTGCTGCCCTGCATGCACGTGCTCGGCAAGCTCGAGAAAATCATCGATCCGCAGCGCAAGGCGCATGCGTAGATAGATTCCGAAATGCGCCAGCGCCGTACGCGGCTGTGTTCGACCGCTTTCATTGCCGCACTGGCCTATCTCGTTCTTGGGGTGTTTCCGCACGGTGGGATGCGCCTCGCTTGGGCGGCGGAGCGATCGTTGTCCGATGCTCAACTCAAGAACATCAATGCGGCGATCGCCGATCAAGGCAGGGACGTTGCCATCAGCGCGGTGATAACGGATATCCTGGGCCTGACGAGTAACAACCAAACGATTTCATGCCGCGCTTTTGCCGCCTTGGATCCCAGGGGCGACAATGAAGTCCATCAGGTCTATCTGTTGCCGGACGCGAAGGGTTACCTGGTCAGCCACTTCTATAAAGACAAGATCGATATCTACTGGACGGACAAGAACTTTGTTCTCATCGCCGCGTTGACCGGCGTTCGCGGCGAAAGACCCGCCGCGGCATCGTTTCTGGACGCGCAATACGGCTTCGGCTTCGAACTGAAATGGTGGGCGAACTTCGCCGATAAGCGCTGATCTTGCCCCCAGCTTTCGCGGGAGCGGATAAAGGAATTACTCCACGATCCCGATCAGCTTCGCCAGCCGGTCCGGATCGGCGCGCAGCGGTTCGGATTCGCCGTCATAGACGATGCGCCCCTTGTCGAGGATCACCGTGCGCGGCGAGAAGGTCAGCGCCACGCGGCTGTTCTGCTCGACGAGAATGATCGACAGCGCGCTGTTGGCGCGCAACCGTGCCAGCGCCGCGGTCAAGGTCTCGACCAGGACCGGTGCCAGGCCTTCGGTCGGCTCGTCCATCAGCAGGATAGTTGGATTGGTCATCAACGCGCGCGCGATCGACAGCATCTGTTGCTCGCCGCCGGAGAGCTGATTGCCCATATTGTCGAGCCGCTCCTGGAGCCGCGGGAACAATTCGAAGACGCGCGGCAGCGTCCAATCGCCCGGCCGTGCGGCGACGGTCAAGTTCTCGCGCACCGACAGCGAGGGAAAAATCTCGCGCTCTTGCGGCACGAAGCCGATGCCGGCGAGCGCGCGCCGGAAGCTCGGCGTGGTGCTGATGTCGCGCTCCTCGAGCATGACGTCGCCGGAGTGCAGCGTCGTGTGACCCATGACGGTCGCCAGCAGCGTGGTCTTGCCGACGCCGTTGCGGCCGATCACGCTAATGCATTCGCCCGGCGCCAGCGCGAGATCGATATCCTCGATCACGACGGTCTCGCCGTAGCCCGCGCAGACGCGCCGCAGCTCGAGCGCGCTAGGCATCGGCGGTCCTTTGGCCGGCCTGGCCGAGATAAACCGCCCGTACCTGGGGATTGGCTTCGATCTCTCGCGGCGTGCCCTCGGCGAATATCGCGCCGCTCACCATCACGGTGACGCGCTTGGCGAAGCGGAACACCACGTCCATATCATGCTCGATGATGAGCACGGCGATGTCTTCGGGCAGCCGTTCGATCGCGTCTAAAATGATATGGCTTTCCGCGCTCGGCACGCCGGCGGCGGGTTCGTCGAGCAACAGCACCGCGGGCTTCAGCCCGATGGTGATGGCAAGCTCGACCAGGCGCTGGCGGCCATAGGGCAGCTCGGATACGCGCTGGCGCGCGACGTCGGCGAGTTTCAGCGTTTCCAGAAGTTGCATGGATTCTTGGATGACGTCGCTGCGCCGGCCGGCCGGATAAAACATCGATCCGGCGGCGCCGACACGCTCGGCGACCGCGATGCAGACGTTTTCCAACACCGACAGCCCGCGGAACAACCGGTTGATCTGAAACGTCCGGGCGATGCCGAGCTTGACCCGCTCGGACTGCGCCTTGTCGGTGATATCGCGGCCGGCGAGCAAGACGCGGCCGTGCGTCGGCGGCAGCACGCCGGTGAGCAGATTGATGAAGGTCGTCTTGCCGGCGCCGTTGGGACCGATCAGCGCGTGGCGCGCGCCGGCGTCGAGCTTGAAGTCGATGCCGCTGACCGCCGTCAGCGCGCCGAAATTGCGGCTGAGCGCCTGCGTTTCGAGTCGCGCCTCGGTCATGACGTCGCGCGCCTCGACGCGTAGCGGCGCCACAGCACCTCGCCGAGCCCCAATATCCCGTTGCGCGCAAACAGCGCGACGAAGACCAGCAACAATCCAAGGCCGAGCTGCCATGCCGTCGGATAGATTTGCGCGAGAAAGTGTTCCAGCGCCAGATAGGCGACGGCGCCGACGAACGCGCCGTAGAGCCGCCCGTAGCCGCCGAGAATAAGAACGATGAACACGGTCACGGCCCGGTCAATATCCAACGCGCTGAGATTGACGTAGGCGTTGGTCTGCGCCCATAGGCCGCCGGCGATGCCGGCGAGTGCTGCTGAGATGGTGTAGCAGATGACGAGGCGGCGCCGCACCGGCGATCCGATCGCGTGCATGCGCAGCAAGTTTTCGCGGATGCCGGTCAAGCTTTGACCGAACGGCGAATAGACCAGCGTGCGCACGAACACAAAGCAAACCAGCAGCACCGCCAGGCTGAAGAGATATTGCGTATTGGCAAAAAGCGGATTGAACTCGAAGCGGCCTAGGACCGGATCGATCGTCAAGCTCGGCAGGCCGTCGAAGCCGCGGGTATAGTCGTGTGCCATGTTGGCGCTCTCTTGCAACAACGCCATGGTGCAGATCGAGAGCATGAGCAAAGTGAGGCCGCGGGCGCGCAACAAAACCAGCCCCGACAGCAGGCCGACAACGGCCGCCGCCAAGGCCGCGAGCAGCAAGCCCGTGATCGGCTCGGTCCAGATACCGTAGAAGGACAGCATTCCGACCGTGTAGGCTCCGGCGCCGAAGAACGCCGCATGGCCGAGCGTGATGATGCCGGCGTAACCGAGCGCGAGATCGAGCGACAGAGCGAACAGGATTGCAATCAAAAGCTCGGCGCCGAAGCCCAGATAATCGGGGAAGGCGAAATAAAAGCCGATCGCCGCAAGCCAAGGCAGCAATTCCCACCAGCGCAGGCGATGACGCCGCATCAAGACGCGGGCCGCCGGATGATCGGTAGGCGCTGTGGCGGCCGCCCGGCCGGCCGGAGAGGCGGCTTCGTTCAAGTCTCTTTCCTTCCGAACAGTCCCTGTGGTCGCCATAGCAGGAGCAGTATGGTGAGCGCGTAGATGAAGATGGTGCCGCCTTTCGGCGCATAGAGCTTAAGCACAAAGTCGAGCACGCCAAGCAGCAGCGACGCGCAATAGACGCCGGTCACGCTGCCGAGACCGCCGACCGACACCGCGATCAAAAAATATACCAGATATTTGAGCGCGTATTGCGGATCGAGGCCCAGGAACTCGGCGCCGAGCCCGCCGCCAATCGCCGCCATGCCGCTGCCGAACGCGAAGGTGATCGCGAACAGGCGATCGACATTGATGCCGAGCGATTCCGCCATGCGGCGATTATCGACGGTGGCGCGAATCTGGGCGCCGATCCGCGTGCGTTCGAAGACAAGCCAGATGCCGGCCAGCATCAGCAATCCGACCACGATGAGGAAGATGCTGTAAGTGCGATACTGGATGAAGCCGAGGTTGAGCTGGCCGCCCAGCGCCGGCGGCAGTTGAAGCTGCTGACTTTCTGGGCCGACCACAATCGTAATCGCGGCCATGAAGACGAAGATCAGGCCGATCGTGAACAAGACCTGGTCGAGTTCGCCGGCGCGATAGAGCCGGCGATAAAGCAGCCGCTCCAGCAGCACGCTGAGCGCCGCGGTGGCGACGAAGGCCAGCGCCAGCGCCGCGGCAAAGCCGAAATGCGCGCGGTTCATCGCCAGCACGACAACATAACCGCCGAACATGGCGAAAGCGCCGTGGGCGAGGTTGACGAACCCCATCAGGCCCATGGTGACTGAAAGCCCGACCGAAACGATGAACAGCACGGTGCCGGCGGACAGTCCGCCCAACAGGATACCTGCGAAGTTTGCGGCAAAATCCACGGGCGATCCGTACCAGGCGAACGGCGGGTGGCGCCTAACGCCTGCTGGCGCCACCCTATTCGCTATTTCGCGACTTCGCTATTCGGCCTTACAGATCACTTCTTGGGCGCGCACGAGCCGACCGCTAACGCCTTGCACTCGTCCTTCACGTTATGAACCACGGCGAGTTGCTTCTCGTGAAGCTTGCCGTCCGAGCCTTTCACCACCTCGGACAGATACTCGTTCATGACGATGTCGCGGGTCTGCGGATCGATCATGATCGGTCCTTGTGGACTGTCGAACTTCCAGCCGAGCAGCGACTTCACGGCGTCGTCGCCGTCCATCTTGCCCTTGGTGGCCTGCACCGCGTGGACGATGGCGGCCATGCCGTCATAGCCGCCGACGGCGGTGAAGTCGGTGGTCGAATCGGCGCCGTATTCCTTTTTCCAGGCGGCGACGAAACGCTTGTTCTGCGGATTGTCGAGGTCCGCATTGTAGTGGCCCATGGTGATCAGGCCGATCGCCGCGTCGCCCATGCCTTGCAACTTGATATCCTGCGTGATGTCGCCGGGTCCGATCAGCTTGATGCCGGCGGCGGCCATGCCGAGCGCACCATAGGTCTTGACCACTGCCGACGCGTGATCGCCGGCCGGCACGAACACGAACAGAACGTCCGGCTTCTCGTCCTTGGCGCGCTGGAAGAACGGCGTGAAATCGGGAACCGCGCCGGGCCCACCCGCCGGGATGGCGTCGATCACTTTGCCGCCGTTGGCTTCAAAGGAGTTCTTGAACGCCTCCAGACTGTCTCGGCCGGGCGGATAGTCGCTGTAGACCACGACCGCGGTTTTGGCATGCAGCGTCTTGGCGGCCTGCTCGCCCAAGGCGTAGCTGGAATGCCACATCGTGAACGACGTGCGGACGTAGTCGGTCGACAGATTGGTGATGAAGGACGTCGCGGCGTTCATGATCACCGCGAGCTTCTTGCCGGCGTTGACGACCGGCGCCGATGCGATAGCGTCGGGCGAATAGACCCAACCCGCCAGCGCGTCGACCTTGTCTTGGGTGAGCAATTCCTGCACCGCGATCTTGGCGGCGACGCCGTCCGGCGCCTTGGAATCGCGCTTGATCAGCGTGATCGTGTACGGCTTCACCTGATCGGCATTGACCTTGAGATAAAGCTCCATGCCGCGGTCAATTTGCTGGGCAAGCTCGGCGCCCACGCCGGTAAACGGCAGCACGACGCCGACTTTCACTTCCTGCGCCGCCGCTTGCTGCGTCATCGCCGCCCCGGCCGCGACGACAAGTGCGGCGACAGCCGCGGTCATTCGTTTGGACATGAGAAGCCCTCCCAATTCTTCAATTTCCATCGATTTCAAAGCTTATCGCCCTGACGCCGGATACTAGGGCGAAAGCCGAAAACGGCGCAAGCGAAGGCCGCTCGCGGCGCTGCGGGGCTTCGTCGCGGACCGGCGTCGGCGCCGTGCCAGCGGCGCAATGTTCATCGGACTTGCCGCGACGACGGGCGGCACATTTCAGCGGCCGCTGCGGGACATTCGCAGGCAGGTCCGGATGCGACTTGGTGGATCAGGTGCAAGCCTGGACAAGAACGGGCCGGAATGATTGGTATGCCGCTTACAAGGCAATAAATATAAGGGAGGTACCCCAATGAAACTCCATAAACCGCGATATTTTCTGGTCGCAGCTTGCGCTGCAGTTGCGCTCGCGACGGCGAGCGGACTCCACGCTCAGGACGGCAACACCGTAAAAATCGGTCTCATCCTGCCGATGACCGGACAGCAGCAATCGACCGGCAAACAGGAGGCGGCGGCCGCCAAGCTCTTCATGTCGCAGAACGGCGATATGGTGGCCGGCAAGAAAGTGAAACTCATCATCAAGGATGATGGCGCGGTACCCGACAATACCAAGCGCATCGCCCAAGATCTGATCGTCAACGACAAGGTCACCTTCCTCGCCGGCTTCGGAGTGACACCGGCGGCGATGGCGGTCGCGCCGCTGGCGACCGAAGCCAAGACGCCCGAGATCGTCACCGCCGCGGGCACCTCGATCATCACCGAGAAGTCGCCCTATATCGCACGCACGAGCTTCACATTGGCGCAGTCGACCGTGCCGATGGCCGATTGGGCGGCGCAGAACGGCATCAAGAAAGTGGTGAGCATGGTCTCCGACTATGCGCCCGGCGCCGACGCGGCAAAATCCTTCGCCGCGGAATTCACCGCCAAGGGCGGCCAGATCATCGACGCCATCACCTTTCCGCTGGCCAATCCCGATTTCGCGCCGTTCCTGCAAAAAGCCGCCGACGACAAGCCGGACGCGGTCTTCGTGTTCGTGCCTTCGGGTCAGGGCGGCACTTTCGTCAAGCAGTTCGTCGAGAAAGGCCTCGACAAGGCCGGCATCAAAATCATCGGTCCGGGCGACGTGACCGACGACGATCTGATCAACGGCATGGGCGATGCCGTGATCGGCACCGTCACCGCGCATTTCTACTCGGCCGATCATGATTCGTCCGTCAACAAGGCGTTCGTCGCCGCGTTCAAGAAGGCGAACGACGGCTTGCGGCCGAATTTCATGGCGGTCTCGGCCTATGACGGCATGCACCTGATATATGAGACGCTGAAGAAGACCGGCGGCAAAACCGACGGCGATTCGCTCATCGCCGCTGCCAAGGGCATGGCCTGGGAGAGCCCGCGCGGGCCGATCTCGATCGACCCGGACACGCGCGACATCATCCAGAACGTTTACATCCGTAAGGTCGAGCGGAAGAACAGCGAATTGTACAATGTCGAATTCGCCACCTTCCCGGCGGTGAAGGATCCGATAAAGGCCGCGGAGGCGAAGTGAAAGTCACCCCGACTCTCTCCCCGCGCTGCGGGGAGAGGGAGAACGGGGCGGGGGCGTTGAGTCAACGATGCTGACCATCCTGTTCGACGGTGTCGCCTACGGCATGCTGCTGTTTGTGCTGGCATGCGGGCTTTCCGTCACGCTCGGTCTGATGAACTTCATCAATCTGGCCCATGGCTCCTTCGCCATGGTCGGCGGCTATTGCACGGTCGTCCTGGTCAACCGCCTCGGTATTCCGTTTGCGCTCGGATTGCCGCTGGCGTTTCTGGCCACCGCGCTGGTCGGCGGGCTGTTCGAGCGCACGCTCTATGTCCACGTCTATGCCAGGAGCCATCTCGATCAGGTGCTGTTCACCATTGGGCTGGTCTTCATGTCGGTCGCGGCGGTCGACTACACGATGGGCTCGTCGCAGCAATTCGTGCAGATACCGGACGCGCTGCAAGGCCAGTTCGACGTGTTCGGCATCGGCATGGGCAAATATCGCCTGCTCATTATCGTGATCTGCGGGTTGCTCACCGTCGCGCTGCAATTGATGCTCGCCAAGACGCGGTTCGGCAGCCGGCTGCGCGCCGCGGTCGACGATCAGCGCGTGGCGCGCGGGCTCGGCATCAATGTCGGCGCGGTGTTCGGCATCACTTTCGCGTTCGGCTCCGGGCTTGCCGGGCTGGGCGGCGCGCTCGGCGCCGAAATCCTCGGCCTCGATCCGACGTTCCCGCTTAAGTACATGATCTATTTTTTGATCGTGGTGACGGTCGGCGGCACGTCGAGCATTACCGGGCCGTTCCTCGCTTCGATTCTGCTCGGCATCGGCGACGTCGCCGGAAAATATTACGTGCCGAAGCTCGGCGCCTTCGTCATCTACGCCATTATGATCGCGGTGCTGCTCTGGCGGCCGCAGGGTCTGTTCGCCCGCGGTACGGCACGGTGATGGCGATGACGGTAGAGGACCGGCCCGCGCTCGCCGACGATGTCGCCGCTCACCTCAAACGCCGGGCGCGCTGGTCGCCGCTGGAAATCGCATTTTGGATTTTCGCTTTCGCGACGATCTGGCTGTTCCCCGGCAAATACCTGATCCTGAAAGACGCGGCTATACTGGCGCTGTTTGCGCTGTCGCTCGATCTGATCCTCGGCTATGCCGGCATTCTCTCGCTGGGCCAGGCGGCGTTCTTCGGGCTGGCGGGATATTTCGCCGGGCTGGTCGCCAAATACGGCGTCATCAATGAGCCAGTCATTGCGCTGGTCGGTTCCGGCGTGGCCGCGGCGGCGCTCGGCTTTGTCACCAGCTTTCTGGTCTTGCGCGGCTCCGATCTCACCAGGCTCATGGTGACGCTCGGTGTCTCGCTGATGCTGGGCGAGGTCGCCAACCGCTATTCCGAAATCACCGGCGGCGCCGATGGTTTGCAGGGTGTCGACATCGCGCCGATTTTCGGCCGGTTCAGATTCGATCTCTACGGCCACAACGGCTACGTCTATTGCCTGATCGTGCTGTTCGTCTGTTTCGTCATCGCGCGCCGCATCATCTATTCGCCGTTCGGCCTGTCGCTGCGCGCGATCAAGGAAAACACGCTGCGCGCCGCGGCGGTCGGCATTCCGGTCAAATGGCGGCTGGTGGCGATCTACACCATATCCGCCGGCTTTGCCGG
>Ga0181525_10000824_pt1 | contig 27024 bp, 20 predicted proteins | sample PEATcosm2014_Bin_48_FD_121100 | JGI IMG/M metagenome (GOLD analysis project Ga0181525, IMG submission 121100) | Peatland microbial communities from MTU Mesocosm Facility, Houghton, MI, USA - PEATcosm2014_Bin06_10_metaG | ecosystem: Environmental > Terrestrial > Soil > Wetlands > Peat | place... | reverse complement strand
CTGAGGTCACCCTTGCTGAGGTCACCCTTGCTGAGGTCGCCCTTGCTGAGGTCACCCTTGCTCAGATCGCCCTTGCTCAGATCACCCTTGCTCAGATCACCCTTGCTGAGGTCACCCTTGCTCAGATCGCCCTTCTTCAGAGTCATGCCCAGGTCGCCCTTGCTCAGCTCGTGCGCGTTCAGATCACCCTTGTTCAATTCGTGCATGCTCAGGTCGCCCTTGCTCAAATCGTGCGCGCTCAGGTCGCCCTTGCTTAGATCACCCTTGCCCAGATCGCCTTTGCCGAGCGCACCCTTCGCGCCCAGGGCACCCTGGCTAATAGCGGTCTTATTGATCACGCTCTCCGCAACTGGAGCCGCCGCGGCTTCGGTCGGAACATCTTTCGCAGCCACCTCGGAATCCCGGTACACATCCCGATGGCCAATGGCGCCGAGCGCCGACTTTTGGCTGATGGGGTCCTTAACGAGAATGACTAAGCAACCAGCGGCTACGACTCCACCGCCGATTAACAACGAAACTAGAGATTTTCTTGAAAGGTTCATTTGTCTTTACCCTTGGCCCTTCTTGTGTGCAAGTCTAACACCAATCTATAAGCTCACATGATGCATATTTGGGCGCGAACCGGACAGTGTCGGGTTTTAGCCCGCTGCATCTTGGGCTCGGGCAGCCAAGTACCGGAAGCTCAGCAGGTTGCGGCCCTCTTTCCACTCGTATTCGAGTGAGTCGGCGAGCGTTTTTACCAAATGAATGCCCATGCCGCCGAGGGGCCGATCGGCCAAACTCCGGCTGTAATCCGGTGGACTACTATCCAGAGGGTTAAAAGGGGAACCCCAATCGGATATTTGGACAAGCAATTCCCCGGGCTTTGGGACGGCCCACGAGAGCTCAACGCTGCCTTCGCAGCCGGCCGGGTAGGCGTGGCGGGCCACGTTCATGAAGAGCTCTTCGAGCAGGAGATCGAGCCGGGCCGCATCCTCGACGCCGAACTGTGCCAGTTGGGAGCCCTGGTGCAGGAAAGCGAAGCAGGCGCCGAGTTGATCGAGGCGGGCCGGGAGGTTGATCCGCCGGAAGTCCGTATCCATCTACAGACTGGCGAGGGCCGCCTCCACGTTGTCGAAGACCGGGAACAGTTGAATGAGGCGTGTCATCTCAAAGACCTGCCGCGGCACGGCCTGGAGATGGCACAACGACAAAGACCCGGATTTCGGCTGGAGGGCTTTGGCCACGGAAAGGAACTTGCTCAGGCCCATGCTGCTGACGTATTGGAGGTCGGCCAGGTCGACGACGAGGTGCTTGGCCCCGCGGTTGATCCAGCCTTCGCAGGTGGTTTCAAACTCGACGGAAGTCTCGGCGTCCATGCGCCCGGCTACGTGAAGCACCACCGCTTTGCCGACGTCGTTAGCTTGAATTTCTAGCATCGCTGGCCGCCAAGCGGAGCCACAAATGGCCCTTGGTTTTCGAAGATCATATCCGACACATCATACAACGGCGCGGTGCTAGCCCGCCCGTCGCGTTGGGGGTTCCGCGGTCAACGGCGAGAGGCTAGCGATGCGCCCAGCCATACACCGATGTAACCAAGCAGCACGCTGCTTGTCATGTACAGCATGCCCATCCATCGGGCGCCGTCGCGGACGGACTGGAAAACTTCGTACTCGAAGCTTGAGAAGGTAGTGTAGCCGCCAAGGATTCCCACCACCAGGAAGAGCCGCCAATTGGGATGCGGTTGAAAGCGCTCGGCAAAGAGAGCCATCAGCAATCCGATGAGGAATGAACCGGTAACGTTGATGACCAATGTCCCCAGCGGGAAGCGGCCGCCGTACCTCGACATGATCCATGTGCCGGCCGCATAGCGAGCCACACCGCCGAGCCCGGCCCCTAGGAGCACCGCCAGATATCTATCCAATCGGGCAGGTCTCCTTTCACAAGTAAGTAACTCACAGGCCGAAGAGTCTGCTGAGAAACTTCGGGACTACGATCTTTCGCCGCCGATGAACGCCGATCAGCCATTTGTTCTCCATCAGCGTTAATCGCCGTTCATCCGCGGCCGGCCACATCCTGGCTTGAACGAATCAGCGAAAGGTTACGCGGCGCACGAAACGCACGGCTTTGTTTTCGAACAATTGCTGGATCACGGAATCGGGAACCTCGCCGTCGGTCTCGACAATCGAAATCGCGGTGAGAGGCTCGCCGGCGTGGAGCGGAGCATCCTGGCGGCCGAGGGCGAAGCTGGCGATGTTGACGGCATTGCGGCCGAGTACCGTGCCGAGAAAACCAATCACACCCGGTACGTCGTCATTCCGCGAGTACATGAGGTTGCCGCCGAGTGTGGCCTCGCAGGCAATGCCTTCGACTTGCGTCAGGCGCGGCCGATTCAACACAACCGAACCTTCGGCGGAGAAGGCTCCGAGATCGGTCTCGATTTCCACACGGATGGCATCTGTATAAGAGTCGCGCGCTTCACGGCGCTCGTCGATGGCAAAGCCGCGGCGGGCGGCGATCTGCATGGCGTTCACCACGTTGGCTTTCTCGGCGAGCGAACGGTTCAGAACACCGGCCAGCGCGGCATTCCTGAGCAACTGGGTGTTGTTCTCGCCGATCTTCCCAAAGTAGGTCAGCCGGATCGTATGCGGATTGCCGTTGGCGATGTGGCTGGCAAAGCATCCCAGCTTCCCGGCCAGATCGGCCCAGGGTCCCAGGGCGCGGAACTGGTCGGCGGTGAGCGCCGGCATGTTCACGGCATTCAGCGCGACGCCGCTCACCAGGTAATCGACAAGCTGTTCGACGATGCGCACACCGACAATTTCCTGAGCTTCCTCGGTAGAGCCGGCGATATGCGGGGTGGCGATAACCGACGGGATCCGGAACAGCGCGATCTCGCCCGGCGGCTCTTTCCGGAACACGTCGAGCGCAGCGCCAGCCACATGCCCGCTAAGCAGCGCCTGCTCGAGCGCCGCATCGTCTATCAGCTCACCGCGCGCGCAGTTGACGATGCGCACACCTGGCTTCATTTTCGCGAAAGCGGCGGCGTTCAGCATGCCATCCGTTTCCGGAGTCAGCGCAACATGCAAGGTGATGTAATCGGCTTCGGCGAACAGATCGGTTAGCGGCAGCAAAGAGACGCCGAGGTCGGCCGCGATCTGCGAGCTCACGTATGGATCGTGAGCCACGATCTTCATTTCGAATGTCTTCGCCCGCCGGACTACCTCGCGGCCAATACTGCCCAAACCCACGATGCCGAGAGTTTTGCCGCGCAGCTCATTGCCCAGGAATTTCTTCTTTTCCCACTTGCCGGCCCTGGTCGACTCGCTCGCCTGGGGCACGGAGCGCGCCATGGAAAGCATCACGGCCAGGGTGTGTTCGGCCACCGAGACAGCGTTGCCGCCGGGTGTGTTCATCACCAGCACACCGGCCGAAGTAGCCGCTTCGAGGTCGACGTTATCCACGCCGACGCCGGCCCGGCCAATCACTTTCAGGCGAGGCGCCTTCTCGAGCACCTCTTTGGTGACCTTGACGGCGCTGCGCACCAGCAGCGCATCGCAATCCGCGAGGTCTTTCTCGTAGGTCTTCGGATCGGCCAGGATCAGCTCCCAGCCAGGTTGCGCCCGCAGTAGTTCTACACCGGCGGGCGCCAGGGGTTCCGCAACAAGGATTTTCATTTTCGTAAAAAGGGCTTACTTCGTGGCGCCGGCGAGCGAGAGCTGGGGGAGCGCGAGCTCGGCGTACGCGTTCTGTATGGCGGCGACGCCGGAGCCGAACTTCACCGGGTGACCGTTCGCAGTCAAAATCAGCTCGAGTTCGGCGATCAGCGCGAACAAATCATGGAAGTCGAAGTAGCCCAGATGCGCGATACGGAAAATCTGGCCCTGCATCGATCCCTGGCCGTTGGTGATGATGGCGTTGAAGCGTTTCCGGAACTCCTTGACGATGACGCCAGAATCCATGCCGGCCGGCGGTTTGACGGCTGTGACGGCGGCGCCGGGAGAGCTTGAAAACACCGTCAGACCCAAGACCGAGACAGCCTGCCGGGTCGCAAGCGCCAGAGCCTGAGCGTTGGCGACGAGCTTATCCATACCGAGATTCTTGATGTATTTCAGCGCTTCGGCAAAGGCCAACAGCAACGCAATGTTCGGGGTCCAGGAAGATTCCCCACTAGCGGCGTTTTTCTTCTCTTTTTTCAAGTCGAAGTAGTAGCGCGGCCCAGCGTTTTTTTCGCTTTGCGCCCACGCCTTCGGGCTGACGGCAACGAACGCGAGGCCAGGAGGAATCATGAATGCCTTTTGCGAGCCGCCAATCACCACGTCGAGGCCCCAGCCATCGAGATCAAGCGGCATGGTGCCGATGCCGGTGATGGCGTCAACGACGAAGAGGGCGTTGGTTTTCTGGATGGCCAGGCCCATGGCTTTCACGTCGTGCGCGGCGCCGGTGGAACTTTCAGACGCCTGGACGAAAACGCCCTTGATGTTGGGATTGGCGGCAAGCGCGGCCTCTACGGCTTCCGGCGTCACAACATCGCCGTAAGGGGCGGTGAGGACCGTTGCCTTCAAGCCAAAGGCTTTGTTCATTTCCACCCACCGCTCGCCGAACTTGCCGGCCGTGCAGACCAAGGTTTCGTCGCCGGCCGAGAAGAAATTCTGGACGGCGGCTTCCATGCCGCCAGTACCGGAGGAGACGGTGACCAGAACGTCGTGGGAGGTATTCAGAACCTCTTTGAGATCGGCCAAAACCTGGCGGTAAAGGGAACGGAAATCATCCGTCCGGTGGTGGATGTCCGACCCCATCATGGCGTGCAAGGCAGCCGGGAGCAGGGGTGTGGGACCGGGGGTGAGGAGACGTTGTTTCTTGATGTGCATAACCTGGAATCACCGCAGTGCGGGGAACGTAATCTTGGGAGCCGAGTGCTTGCCGGACGGCGAAGGCCTACCGGTGTCGAGCACCAAGAGGCGCTGGAAGACCCAGAATACCAGACTGGGATTTGGCCGATGAGTTGGGCCTGGGTCCGAGGCGACGCGGCGACGGGTGGGAGGCGTCTATTAGGTGCACCTGAGCTTATTACGAAACGAACTGTTTCTCTTTTTGTTCGCCGCGCTTTTGGGCTGACTATGGGCCGCTGACTACTGAGGCGGTCACAGTGGCAAGCACGGTGTCGGTGCCCGTTTCGACGAGGGAAAACACAAGGCCGTTGGAGACCCATTTACCGGTAAGGCACGAGCCTGAGGTGGTAGTGTCGCCGCAGAGTCGGTTGGGGCCGACGAATACCGCCACGGGGACGTTAGCGGTGTAGTTCACGGTGGCAACACCGAGGCCGGACCCGTCAGTCACCACGACGGGGTTGGGCGTCAAACTGATCTGGCCGCTGGGGGGCACAACCTGAGCGGTGACCGAAGCCAGCACGACCTGAGTGGCGGCATCGACGAGCTGGAACACCATGCCATTGGTAACCCAGGTGCCCGTCAGGCATGATCCGGATAGTTGGGGACCGCACAAGAGCTTCCCGCCAACCAATACCTCCACGCCCACGTTGGCTGAATAGTTGATCGTGGCTATGCCGGCATTCGAGCCTGGGGCGGCCACTACCGGATTCTGGGCCAGGCTGATTGTGGCGCTGGGTGTCTGGACGACGGCGGTGGCAGATGCAATCGGGAGACCGTTGGCCGTGTTGGCAAGGGTGAACACCATGCCGTTGTGGACCCATTTGCCGGTGGGGCAATAGCCGGATTGGCCCGTGCAGAGTAGAGTTCCGTTAACGAAAATGCCTGCGTTGGGGGCAGACGCGGAGAACCCAACGGTGATGGTTGCCAGGCCGGTGCCATCGGTGACCACGGCGGGATTGGGCGAGAGCGTAATGGTGCCTGTACCGGCGCTGAGCTCAACCTGGGCAGTCGCGGTCGCCAGAACGGCCTTGGTGGCCACAGCCACGAGTTGGAATTGCATGCCATTTGTCACCCATTGGCCGGTTGTGCAGGAACCGCTGATGGCAGTTCCACCCCCGCAGAAGAGAGTGCCGTTCACGTAAATCGCGGCGGGAATGTTCGCGCTGTAGTTGAGAGTAGCGACGACGTCACCAGGGGTATTGGTGTTCAAAATGGGATTCGACGCAAACGTGAGCGTCCCCGCCGGCTTGGAAACCTGAGCGGTGACGCTTCCAATGACCTTGCTCGAGGTGACGTCGACGGCGGTGAACACCAGCCCGTTGCTAACCCATTTGCCGGTGGCGAAAGCTCCGGTGGTGACATCACCCACGAATTCAGTTGGGCCGGCATAGACGTTAACGGGCGTGTTGGCATTGACAGTGAGCGTGGCTGTACCCAAGCCGGTCCCGTCGTTGCCGACCGGATTGGGATTCAGTGTCAGAGTTGCAGCCGGCGCCTGAACCACAGCGGTGGTGGTTGCAAGAACGACTCCGGTGCTCGGGTCGACCAGGGAGAAAACCATGCCGTTGGAGACCCAGTCGCCGGTTGTGCAAGTGCCGCTCGAGGTTCCGGCCGCGGCAGTGCAGAACAGTTGCGACCCCACATAGACCACCGTGTTTGCAACCGAGGAGGAATAGGTAACAGTGGTGGTGCCGTGGGTTCCGGTCTCGGCTGCAATCGGATTGGGACTCAGCGAGATACTGGCGGAGTTGACGGCAACCAGGGTGATGTTGCTGATGTAAGCGTCCTGAGCAATATACAACTCGGCTTGATCGCTGGTAGTGGCTCCGGCCGGCACCTGCAATTCAACCTGGTACAGGCCTATGACGCCTGTCGGCAAGCCGGAATTGATTACCTGAGCGGCGCCGCCTTCCAGGGTTGCGGCTACGAAATCGTTGACGGTATTCGGCTGCGCTCCGTTATAGGGAGCGCCGGCGACAAGGGTAGCCGCGCTCGATCCGGTGATGATGCCCAAACCGTCGCCCCAAACATAAAAGAGCTCGTTGGGAACGAGCGGGTTGGCCGCGGTGACGGGCGCGCCAGCCGTATTGGAGCAACAGGTGGGGGTGTTCAGCACCGTGAGGAGGAGATCCGCGCCGGTATCGACAGAGGCGGTTAGGGGAATGCCGTTGCCGGCCGGTCCAGGAACCCGCGCCTGGATAACAACGCGCGTGAATGTGCCGGACGCGGTTGCAGTTACCAGTGGGTCCTGATTGATCAGGTTGACGAAAGCTGTCTGAATCGTGTTCAAAGTATCGGTGCTTTGCACGGTATAGGTGTAGGTATTGTTGCCGACAACCACCGTACCGATATCTCCGGCATTAATCGTTCCGTCGATCGAGAACACCGCAGAGGCGTAATTGGAGCCATGAAAGGCAAGCGCGGTGGGTGGCGTGCCGTTGTTCATGGAGAAAATACCGGGATTTGCGGGGACGATGGCCAAAGGTATGGCGTTGGAGTAGCTCACCGAGCCGTCAGGATTCTGAAGGCGCACATAGGCACTGGACGAGTTTGCGGCGGCGTCCTGAGTGTAGGAGAAGAGCAGGTACGGGATCTGGGCGCGAATCTGGGTGGGCGTGACATAGGCAATTGGCGCCGCGATGCCGTCAAAATACACCTGAACGCCGGCATAGTCGACATCGAGTGGGGAGTCGTTGTCGGTATGAGTTTCACCATCGGACGCGAAGACGACGCCAGGCGGCGCGTTGATTACCACCAGGCTGCCCGGAGCCAGGGTAGCGCTGTTGCCGCCGGTGAGCTCGTCGTCTGAGACCGTGACGGTTTCGGCGGTGCCAGTGGTGAGACTAGCCGCCAGAGTGACCGAGTTCCCGGCGGGCCCGGCGACTTTGGATTGCAGCGACAGGGTGTCGTTAGGCGCAGCGATGGCAATGACGTTCGGATCCCCAGCGCCGCTGTTGGAGCCGTTGATGACTTTCACCAAACCGGCCACGATTTTAGCCAGCGTGTCGCCGGATTGAACGGTGTAGGTGTAAGCGGTGCCGCCAATAGTAACCGTGATCACGTCGCCGGTAGTGACGGAATCGCCGCTGTTGAGACCAACAATGACGTAGCCCTGGGCGTAGATGAGAAGGCTGGCGGCGTTCAGGATTGAATCATTGGGAAGAATCAGGTTGGGGGAGCCAGGCGTGAAATAAAGGACTCGATTGTCAAACGGATCGGCTACGTAGAGGTTGGTGCCATCCCAGGCAAGCGAAGTGGGGGTACGGATGGTATCGGCGCTGCTGTTATTTGAAACAACCGTCGAAGTGATGAGCTGCGTCTCGTCCGACACGATGTTGGTGATCATGTCAACCTGGCCGAGCACTGTGTCGGCGGCTGCGCCGTTTACGGTCGGGATGGTGGCATAGATGAGAACGCGGTCATTACCACCGTCGGCGATGAACAGGCGGGTGCCATCGGACAAGGCGAAGCGCGGAAAACTGAGGGTCCTTTCACATAGCTCGTTATACGTGGGCACGTTCGGCGTCACCGCAGTATCGGTGCCGGTTGAGGCACAGCCGCCAGTAACCCAGGTGGTGGATGTGGTGGTGTTGCCGTTCCCAAGAATTCCAGTGACGTTGTCAGCCATGTTGCTGGTCATGTCGGGCTGGCCTACCTCGACATCAGCGGGCTGTTGATTGGCGGTCGGGATTTCATTCCAAATCAATACGCGGTTATTGCCGAGGTCGCTGACAAACAAACGGGTGCCATCGGAGCTGACGGAAACGGGATCGTAAAGCGAATTGGCTGAAGTCGCGGGGTTGAGCGGGTTGGCAGCGATGTAGCGGGTTGTAAAGTTGGGCTCACCCAAAACCAGGTCGGCGGGTTGATTGTTGGTGGTGGGGATGGAATTCCAAATAAGGATCCGGGAGTTTTGGGTATCGGCAACAAACAGCTTGCCGTTTTGAATCCACAAGCCTTGGGGTCCACGCAGAGTAGAGGCCGTAACCGCATCCGGGGTTTGAAAGGTAACGAAATCGGGTTGACCTAGAACCACATTGGCGCTGGCGTTCGGGGTGGTGGGGATGGTGTTGTAGACGAGTACGCGGTTGTTATTGGTATCGGCAACGGCGAGAATGGTCCCATCCGTGGCCACGGCGGTGGGTTGGTTTACTGAATTGGCCGCGAGAGTCGCGGGAACTATCTGACTCGTGAAGTTGGGCTGGCCAATGACGTTAGAGGCCGCAAGATCGCACAGCGGGCAGCGGGCGGGCTGGAGACCAACCAAGTTGGCGGTGGGGGCCGGAAGTTGGGTGGTATTGAAGGCTAAGACGCGATTATCCTGGGTAGCCCCGAGGGAGAATGTGACAACGGCGCCGGCGCTAGCCAGCGCGGCGGTTGTGCTGTCATACCCACGGACAACGCCGATGGTGTGGCCGTCGGAGGAAACGGAGGAGACCTGCAGCTCCTCGGTGCCAATCAGCAGGACGGTTGAATTGGCTACCATGCCGGCCGAACTGGTTACGTAGATGGTGGTGGAGGCGACGTTAGTAATGGCCTGGGAAAGCGTAGTGGACGTATAGTTCGTATTCAGTATGGATAGGACATTGGAATCGGCGACGAAAAGCCAGTTCCCCCCCACCGCTACGCCTTGGGCACCGGCCAGAACGCTAGCCGACACGGTATCGGCGCCACCTTCGAAAGTGGCTTGGCCGATTACGCCACGCGCTGCCTGGTCATTCACAAAACCTGTCTGGGCGGAAACCGGCAGGACGAGGCCGGAGGCCAGGAATAAAGCGCACAAAAACTTCATAGTAATGACAAGCCCTCACAGTATAGCAACCGGGTTAGACGGCCAAGCCGAACGGAGGGTTGCGTGCTCGACCAGAGGGGTCAACGTGGCAGCGGCCCGCTGTCAAGCCTTCGATCAGGGACCGGAGCTAAAGGGCTAAGCCGCCTGATATCATCTAGGTACCAAGGTCAGCCAAGACTATGGAGGACCGCCAAGTGGGGACTGCCCCAACCACTCTGCCATACGAGCCGATGCTCCGGAACGTGCCTGGGCCGGAACCGGACGACCGGGACCTTGCGGACAGCCAGGGCAAACGCATCGGGATCCTGATTGTCACCTACAACGCACTCACCACGCTGACCAGCGTATTGAAGCGGATACCGCCGGTGGTTTGGGACAACGTGGAAGAAATCGCGGTGTTCGACGACGCGAGCCAGGATGAAACCTACGCACTGGCGGTTGGGCTGATGACGCTGCGGAGCCTACCGAAGCTGCAGGTTTTGAAGCACTCCAAGAACCTTGGGTACGGGGGAAATCAAAAGGCCGGATACCGGTATTTCATAGAAAAAGGGTTCGACATTGTCGTGCTACTGCACGGCGACGGCCAATACGCGCCGGAGGTTCTCTCCCATCTTTACCATCCGATTGTGGAAGGAAAAGCGGACGCGGTGTTTGGCAGCCGGATGATGAAGACGTACGGCGGCCCCTTGAAGGGGGGAATGCCGCTTTACAAGTACGTCGGTAACCGGATCCTGTCGGTTTTCGAAAATCGGGTGCTGGGCCTGAATCTGACAGAGTTTCACAGCGGCTATCGGGCGTACAACCTACATGCGCTGCGCCAGATCGACTTCTCGGAGATGACCGACGTTTTCCATTTCGACACGGAAATCATCATCAAACTGCATCACCAGCACTACACGATTCTGGAGACTCCGATACCCACCTACTATGGGACCGAACTTTGCCGGGTGGAAGGGATGCGGTATGCAAAAGACGTAGTGCGGGCAGTGTACCGATACCGGCAGACGTGCCGCTCGGTTACGTGCTATCCGGAATTTCGCGAATACTACATTCACTACCCGATCAAGCAGAGCAAGTACTCGAGCCACTACTACGCGCGGCAGATGGCGGGCGCGAATCACGAGGTTCTCGACATCGGATGCGGCGAAGGATTTCTAGCCGCGGAGCTCCAGAATCAGGGGAACCGAGTGACTGGAGTTGACGCGGTCCCAAAAGCGAAGAAGCCAGAGTCATTGGAGCAGTTCTTCAGCGCCGATCTGGACCAGGGAATCCAAGCGGTGATTGACGAACTGGGGGGCAAGCGATTCGACCGCGTGCTGCTGTTGGACGTCCTGGAGCGCTTGAAACAGCCGCAACGCCTGCTAAGCCAGTGCCACCAGGTGCTCAGCCGGGATGGCCTGATCGTGGTTTCGCTGCCGAACGCGGCCAATATCACTGTTCGGCTGATGCTATTGATCGGGCGGTTCGATTACACGGAACGCGGGATTCTCGACAAAACCCACCTGCGCTTTTTCACTCGCAAGACGGCACGGCGATTAATGGAAGAGAACGGGTACTCGATCGTTGCGGAGAAGAATACGGTGATTCCGCTGGAGCTGGTGTTCGGGATTCCACCTGAGAACCCGATCATGATACTGATGAATCGGATGTTGGCGGCGATTACCTGGCTGCTGCCGGGGTTGTTTGGGTATCAGGTGGTCTTTCTGGCACGGGGTCGGGGATGAGAGGCAGAGGCTTTGTGGACGGGGCAAGAACGGGTGACACAGGCTAGCGTGGCGGCCGAGAGGCAGGCTCAGTAGCTCGGCACTTCTAGTTTCAGTCCCCCGATCATGTGGAAGTGCTTGCGGTTCTTGGTTGCCAGCGTGAGTCCTTCTTCGAGAGCCGTAGCCGCTATCAGCGCGTCAAGCGTATCTAAACCGTGAGAGCGGGCGTAGGTCTTTATGAGGTGGTACGCACGCCAGGCAATGTCCCCGCTCGGCGGGATCGCGCGGAGTCCGCTCAGCACAAGGTCGAGATCGGCAGTCTCGCGCTGCGTGCGCGCACCCACCAGGAGTTCAAGGCAGGTGTACATGGAGACCGACCACGCCTCGGCGAGGCTGTCCAGGTAATCGGCAGCCTGTGCAATTCCCCGAGTAGCGTCCACCAGGATGTTGGTATCGACGAGGTACGGCATCAAATGACGCGTGGCTCAGTAGCGGGGCTGGCGGATGCGGTCTTCGTAGGTGACACCGTCTGGGATGTCGTCGCGGTCGGCCCACATGCCGAAGATGGGCCAGTCTCGGACGGAGCTCGGCCGCTTGGGGGCTACTTGCGCGGGCACGAGCACCTCGACCCGGGTGCCCTCGGTCAACTTCACGTTTTCGAGCGGTTTGAAGACGCCGTCCTCGTATTTCGCTGCAATCGTCATTGGCGCTTGCCTTAGCAATTCCAGGGTACCAAGGGAGATGCGAAGTTATTCGATGACCAGCAGCACGTCGTGGGCGTCGACGCTTTCGTGGATGGCCACGGCGATGCGCTTCACGCGGCCGTCAATCGGCGCATAGACCGTGGTCTGCATCTTCATCGCTTCCATCACCAGAAGCTTGTCGCCCTTGGCAACTTTCTGGCCACTGATGACGTAAAGCAGAGTAACCGAGCCAGGAATGGGAGCACCCACCTCGCCGGGTTTCGAAATGTCGGCCTTGGCGCGGGCCTTGACAGTAGCCTTTAGCGACTTGTCGCGCACTTCCACTTCGCGCGGCTGGCCGTTGAGCTCGAAGAAAACCGTGCGGAAGCCGTCGGCGCGGGGCTCACCGACGGTGAGCAAGCGGACGATGAGGATTTTGCCCGCCTCTAGCTCGATGCCGACCTCGACCCCTTTCTCGAGGCCGTAGAAGAACTGGGGCGTCGGCAGCACCTCGAGTTCGCCATACTGGCTGCGCGCGGCGGCGAACTTGAGGAACACGTCCGGATACATCAGATAGCTCATCAGATCGGTGCGGGAACTGGAACCGGTTTGTTGCGAGATCGCGCGAGCGGCTTTGTCGAGATCGACCGGAGCAAGCCGCGCGCCCGGGCGTCCCGTGTTTGGCGATTGGCCGCGGAGGATCACCTTCTGCAGTTTAGGGGGCCAGCCGCCTTCGGGTTCGCCCAAAGAACCCATGAACATGTCGACCACCGAGTTCGGCACGGCGAGGTTGTGATTTAGCGGAGCGTTCTCGAGTTCTTCGATGGTAAGGCCGTGGCCAACCAGATAAAGCGCCAGGTCGCCGACCACCTTGCTCGACGGCGTCACCTTCACGATGTCGCCGAAAGCCATGTTGACGTCGCGATACATTCTTGCGATTTCGGGCCAGCGACCGCCGAGGCCCATGGATTCGGCCTGTTCCCGGAGGTTGGTGTATTGCCCGCCCGGCATCTCGTGGATATAAACATCGGCGGCGCCGGACTTAGGCGCGTTATCGAAGGCGGCGTAATGGGAGCGGACCACCTCCCAGTAATCGGAGCAGGAATTCAGAGCGTCAAAGTCGAGTCCGGTGTCGCGTTCGGTGTGAGCCAGCGCAGCGACAATCGAGTTGAGATTCGGCTGGCTGGTGGCGCCGCTCATGCTCGAAATCGCCGCGTCAGCGACATCCACGCCGGCTTCGGATGCTTTCAGGATGGTAGCGGCATTAACGCCGCTGGTGTCATGAGTATGCAGATGAATGGGGACGCCCACTTCATCCCGAAGCGCCCGAACCAGCTTATAGGCGGCATAGGGGCGAAGCAGCCCGGCCATATCCTTGATAGCGAGTACGTGCGTGCCCATGCCGACAAGCTCTTTGGCGAGGCGAACGTAGTAATTGAGCGAGTACTTGTCGCGCTTTGGATCGAGGATGTCGCCGGTGTAACAGATGGCGGCTTCACACAGGCGGCCGGTATCGAGCGCAGCCTCGACGGCGACTTTCATATTCGGCATCCAGTTCAAGGAGTCGAAGATGCGGAAGATGTCGATTCCGCGCACCGCGGCTTCCCGGATGAACTCGCGAACCACATTGTCCGGATAGGCCGTGTAACCCACGGCGTTGGAGGCGCGCAGGAGCATCTGGAAACAGATGTTCGGGATTGCCTCGCGAAGCACCTCGAGGCGGGCCCAAGGGTCTTCGTGCAGGAAGCGCATGGACACGTCGAAGGTTGCGCCACCCCACATTTCGAGGCTATAGAGGCGCGCAAGTTTATGCGCGACGAAAGGGGCGATGCGGCGCATGTCATAAGTGCGCATGCGCGTGGCCATCAGCGACTGATGCGCGTCGCGGAACGTGGTGTCAGAGAGCAAAAGCTGGGGCTGTTCCCGAGTCCAGGCGGCAAACTTTTCCGGACCCAAGTGGTTGAGAAGCTGCCGCGTGCCATCGGGTATGGGCGCGGGGTGCAAGTGAGGCAGGGGCGCTTCCCGGAAAGCAGCCGGGCGCGGCTTGTTGGCAACCTCGGGGTTGCCATTGACGACGACATCGGCAAGGTAAGTGAGGATCCGCGTTGCGCGGTCGCGGCGCGGAGTGAAGGTGAATAGCTCCGGGTGATCATCCAGGAATGAGGTGGTGGTGTCGCCGCTCTGGAATGCGGGCGAGTTGACCACATTCTCGAGGAACGGGATGTTGGTTTTGACGCCGCGAATCCGAAACTCCCGCAAAGCGCGATCCATCCGGTCGCAGGCTTGAGTGAAGTTCTGCCCCCAGGACGTGACCTTGACTAGCAGCGAATCGTAATAAGGAGAAATCACCGCGCCGCCGTAAGCCGAGGCGCCATCGAGTCGAATGCCAAAGCCGGCAGGCGAACGGTAGGTGTGGATCTTGCCGTAATCGGGCACAAAGTTGGCGGCGGGATCTTCGGTGGTGACACGGCACTGGAGCGCTACGCCATGGAGCGGGATCTGGTGCTGCGGCGGCAGGGCAATTTCGGGCCCATGCAGCGAGAGTCCCTGAGCCACCTGAATCTGGGTGCGTACGATGTCGATGCCAGTGATCATCTCGGTGACGGTGTGCTCAACCTGAACACGCGGGTTCACTTCGATGAAGAACCACTCATAGGTGTCGGCGTCGACTAGGAATTCAACGGTGCCGGCATTTTCATAGTTTGCAGCCCTGGCCAGCGCCACGGCGGCTTCGGCAAGTTCGCCGCGGACACGGTCTGGCAAGCCGACGGCGGGGGCGACCTCAACCACTTTCTGGTGGCGCCGTTGAACCGAGCAATCGCGCTCATAAAGGTGCCGAACATTACCGTGGCTGTCGCCGACGATCTGGATTTCGACATGCTTCGCGCGTTGGATATAACGCTCGAGAAAGACGGTGTTGTTGCCGAAAGCCGCGCCGGCTTCCTGGCTGGCCTCACGGAGGCGCTCGGCCAGCTCGGCGGAAGAACGAACCACCCGCATACCGCGCCCGCCGCCCCCGAACGCGGCCTTGACCATGATCGGGAAACCGATGGAGTCGGCGAGCGGGCCAAGGTCTGTGTAAGCGGGGTCGACCGGCTCTTCGGTGCCGGGGACAACGGGGATGCCCACGTGCTGAGCGAGGCGCCTTGCAGCGGTCTTATCGCCCAACATCTCGATGATCTCGGCGCTGGGGCCGACGAAGGTGATGCCAGCCCGGTTGCAGGCGCGCGGAAGAGCCGGATTCTCGGCCAGGAAGCCGTAACCGGGATGGATTGCGTCCACTTCCTTTTCGAGCGCGAGCTCGATGATGGCGTCGGTTTCCAGATAGGCCTGAACCGGTCCCTTGCCTTGGCCGACCAGGTAGGCTTCGTCAGCCTTGAAGCGGTGGAGACTGAGGCGATCCTCCTGGGAGTAAACGGCCACCGTGCGGAGCTTTAACTCATTGGCGGCACGTAAGATGCGAATCGCGATTTCGCCGCGATTCAAGGCAAGCAGCTTCTTCATGAGACAGGGGTGCGCGGTCGAGCTTCAGGATGGGCGACCTGCGGGTCCGCCCCACTAATGCCAAAGGGTAACATGGAACATTGCTCCGGCCGGTTTCGTATTTTCAAGCGGTACGAGAGGGGGAAACGTATGTCTACGCGAGCGCGCAATTACACGATTTTGGCCGTCTTGGGAGTGGTTGCGGCGGGGTTGGCCGGCTGCGACGGGATAGACGGGTTTGAGCGCTATCGGGCGGACTTTCATACCGGCCAGGCGTTTGGATCGCACGGCAAGCTGGAAGTGGAGAACACCAACGGGAGCATCGACATTGCCTCCTGGGACCGCGAGACGCTGGATGTTTCGGGCGAGAAGTATGCATCTTCGCGAAACGAGCTCGACCAGGTGAAGATCGATGTTGAAGTAAGCGGCGGCGTGGCGCGCGTCAAGGTAAGTCACCCCACCGGCTTCCTTGGTTCGTACGGCGCAAAGCTGCTGATTCGAGTTCCGAAGGCCACGGTTCTGGATCGGGTGAAAACGACGAACGGCGGAGTGACGGTGGAGGACCTGGAAGGCAACGGGAATGTCGGAACCACCAATGGGAGCATGCGCCTGGAACACGTCAACGGCGATTACGAAGTTGAATCGACGAATGGCTCGTTGGAGCTGAACGAGTGCCGCGGCGCGATTCGCGCGCAAACCACCAATGGCGCCATTCGCGGGCGCCTGACGGGAGGCGCGGTGGAAGCGGAAACCACCAACGGGAGCATTGAACTGACGCTGCAGCACGCCTCGCCCGGAGCGGCCATTCGCGCGCACACCAACAATGGAGGGGTTACGCTGGCGCTGGCGGAGTTCAACGCTAACCCGATCACGGTGCGGACGACCACCGGCTCGATCACGCTGCGGCTGCCCGAAGGGACGGGCGCGCGGCTGGAAGCCGGAAATTCGGTGAGCGGAATCGTGAATGACCTGATCCCATTTACGGTGGACGAGCAATCGCGGCACCGGCTGAGCGGCAAACTGGGCGCAGGTGGGCCGCAGATTGAACTGCATACGACGACGGGAAAGATTCGGCTCGAGCGGTATTGAGGAAGTCATCCGCTTTCAGCTATCAGCTTTCGGCCAGACCGGAGAGGGCGGCGTGTGCACGCCTGGCAAACGCCTCTTACAATAGAGATGTGAACCGATGCTTCGTAATCCGCAAAACTTTGCTTTCGGCGTGGGCCGCGTTTTCGATGGTTTTCTTCGCCAGCATGCTGGTTGCGCAACCGCAGGAAGGCAATTACAAGATTCGCTTTGAACCCACAGCCAAGCTGCAAACTGGAACCCGGGTGCCAATTGAGGTGACGGTGACCGATGACCTGCTAAAGCCGCTCATTAATGCCAAAGTCTTGTTGACCTGTACTGAAGTGACAGGCAGCGCTGAGTTTGAAGTCGAGGCGAAGGCCACAACGCCGGGAACCTATGTCGCCAAAGCGGTGTTTCCGAAAACCGGGACATGGAGCATTCGCGCGCTGGTGACGAGGAACGATAGGCGAAGCTCGCGCGTGATTCAGTTCACCGTGGCTGAGTAGCCGTCCACCCGCCGGCCTGTGCTATCTGCCAAAGAGGCAAATGCTAGAATCGAGGCGTCGATTCCAAGATGTCAACCCACCTCGAGCCGGCGGCGCCCGTCAACCCGGTTCCAGCTACCTACTCTCGCCTTAGTGTTGGTCAGTTTGCCGAGCGCTTTCGCGGCGAAGTGATTCCGCTGAGCAATACGTTCAGCTACTTCTGCGCCTCGCTGCCGATGAGCGATGACGTGTTGAAGGAATATCTGGAGGAGCCAGTAGCCGCGCTTCCTCCCGCCATAGCGGCGATGCTTCCGCGCATCTCTATTCTGCTTGTGCCCTACCTCGAACGCTCGGCTGAGAAAGCCCAAGCCAAGGCGGCCAAACGCAAAAAGCCGGTCCGCGGCGCCGTCGAACGCCTGCTTGATTTTGTGGTGGAAGATCGTCCGGCCGACGGGCAGCAATCGTGGGCCTCCACCGTTGAGTTTGAAAATGAGACGGTGTTGGTGTTTGCCTTGAAGGAAAGCGACGTGGCCGATTATCACTACCGCTTCTTCCGCAACCTCGCGGCGCTGGTTGCCGAACTCTGGCCGAAGGAAGTGTGCGAGCGATATGTGGAATTGCTGCGCGAGGAGCTGAACGCGCACTTCCACGGCGAAGTGGATGAAGCCTCTTGGCAGGCCAAACAAGCTCTTCAGCGCCGCCAGAGCAATATCAAGCGCGAGACGCAGCTTTTCCGCGACTACGCCAGACATTCTTTCACCGACACGCTGACGCTCTATCTGCATGGCATCTGCTGTGACATCGACGTAGAAACCGGGCCGCGCCAACTGCCCAGCCGGCACTTGCGCCGGCGTCTGAACCTGCTGCGCAATGCATTCCCTCCGCCGGCAGGCTACGGCGTTTTCCCGGAAGACGAAATCAGCAAGTAGGCCGAAGAACGCCGGCGAAACCGCCCGCGCCACCACATGCCGAAAACATGCGCAGCTTGTGGGGCGGACCCCAAGGTCCGCGGCCGACGCCCCCGTCGGCCTGTTCCCGCATGGACGAAGTTGCTCTCATTCGCGAAGAGCGGGTCCGGCGGACCCGCGCGGACCAGGGGGTCCGCCCCACATTATGGCCCCGAGTATGATTGGGTATTTGACAACGCCGCGCGGGGACCAGACGGAGAATGACTTTCTGGGAAAGAGGCCGATTCGCCATCGCGCGAGCCCTGAACCTGGATCTGACGTTCTCTCAAACCAGCTACGGGCGTTTTCTCGATGGCTATATCATCAGCGGCATTCGGTGGCTGGATGTGGGGTGCGGCAGACAGTTAGTTCCCGAATGGGCTTTTCCTCTTGAAGCGCAGCGGCGCTGGGCAGCCAACACAACCTTGATCGGCGTCGATTGCGACCCTGCGATCCTCGAACACTCTTTGCTCGAGGCCAGGGCCTTTGCCCTCGGCGGCAAGCTGCCTTTCCGAAGCGAAAGCTTTGACCTGGTGACCGCGAACATGGTGGTGGAGCATCTAAGGGAGCCGCTTGGTTTCCTCGACGATGTCAAGCGTGTGCTGCGGCCCGGTGGGCGCTTTCTCTTTCACACCCCCAACTACCTCCACTACATGATTTTTGCCGCGAGCCTCACGCCGGAATGGCTGAAGAGCAGAATCGTGTGGATCCTCGAACGGCGCAAAGAGTCCGACCGGTTCCCGGCATACTACCGGTTGAATACGCAGCGAGCTATCGGTCGAGCCGCGCGCGAAGCCGGCTTCGATGTGGAGTCGTTTCAGGTGGTCGGCTCGGCGGGCGCGTTCGGGAGGCTCGGCCCAATCGGGTGGCTGGAATGCATTCCGCTAAAACTGGTTTCGGCGTTTAACGGCGGCAGCATGCGCTCCAATCTGCTCGTCAGCCTGCGAAAGCCCGCGCTTTGAATCCGCCGGCTATCGGGTCGCGGCGACGGGCGTGAGACCGGCCGCGCGTTCGGGGTCGAAGCTGGCGGCCGAAAGACTGCGCGCGAAAACTTCAATTGCATTGGACAACTCGGCCGGCGAGTGGATGGAGAACGCTTTCCCGGAACACGCTTTCGTGAGATTTCGAAGCACATCGGCGAACTCGGGACCACGGCCCCAGTAAGGGTGATACTCAAAATAGAAAACATGCGGCATCGCGGTGCTGCCGCGTTGAATCAGCTCGGGGGGAAACCGATCGCGAAGCGAGGAAGCCGGCCCAAGGAAAACCACAGCGTCGGGCGGGTCGTCGGCCGCGAGCTCAGCGTTCAACAATCGCGCCAGCATTTCTATGTGTCCCCGGCGTCGCTTCAACACTTCATAATCGATGGTCGCCAGCTGCAGGTCGCGCAGTTTATTGGCTAGACTTAGGTAGCCCTGTTCGTCCAGGTGTGGTTCTTCGAGCAGCACTTTTTGCTGATCGAGATTGAACGCCACCAGGCTTACGTCGCGGTAGCGCGCCTTGGCCAGTAGAGAAACCAGAGAGTTCAGCAGCAGGACGCGATCGAACGGCCGCAGTTGTGAGGCTGTTGGGTTGACGGGCGTCGCATCCAGAAATAATGCGAGCTTTGCCCCCGCGGGCTCCGGGCTCCGCACTTCGTCCCAGCGCCGGATGTTTAAAGGTCGAACCGCGCCGGGCGCTAGAGAAAGGGTAATGCGCTCATTCTCGGGACGATGCGGGGTCTCAAATTTCCAATGCGCGCGGCAGCCGCGGCCGGAGCTGTCGGTGAAAAGAAGATCAACCTTGTATTTCCCGGCGCCGAGCAGGTACGCGCCTTCTACCGCCAGCCAAGTGGGGTTTGAGCGAGGAACCTTGGGCAGCACGAACTGCTGCACCAGCGGCACGGCGGGGCCATCCTGCGGGGCAATTCGGGTCAGAATGTGGATCTGGTTCTTTTCACCTTCGTACTGGCTCACCGGGAAACGCACCAGGTAGCCGGCTTGAAACCGGAATGCGAAGTCGAGCCGCGGCGGCCAGTAGTTGACCGTGCAATGCACTTGCTTGAGGCTCGAATCGGCCATCATCCGATCGAAGTGCTGCCGTTCGGCGGGAGCAACCTCATACTGCGCCAGCAGTGAGGGGACGAGCGTGAGCGCGAACATGAGCGGCGTAAGGCGCCAGAGCCCTTGGCCCAGGCCCGACGCACGGCTCGCTCCTGCTAACCCCCCTGTGCCTTGCATAACCCGACGGAGGCATTGTACCGCCGCAAGAACCGGCCTTCATTTATAATGTGGCGCGGCCACTCGTGGCTGCAGCGCCGAGATTCGTCTCGGCGCTTCTCTCACTTGAAAATGCTTTTCAGGCGATCGAAGAGGCCCTGCTTCTTTTTCTTTTTGTCATCAGCGGGCGCCACAGGCGGCGGGTCCTGCGCTGTCGCGCCCGGCTGTCGCGTCGCCGCCAAGTTCACGGGATTAGTTCGGGCGCTGGAAGCAGCGCCGCTTGCCGTGTTTCCAGGCACCGGCGCCGCGGGCTGTTCCCAACCGGCGAACTGCGTTCCCCCCCGATGCAGGTGGCAGAATTGTGAGGGCTGTGTGCCCACCAGGTAGTATTCGTTTCTGGCGCTCGGGCAGGCGCCGGTGGCCAGCTCGCCGCTGAGTGGATCGATTTGGACGCTAACCACTCCATCGGGCGCGGTGAAATTCGTGACGTCGCGATAGGCACGATGTCTGTGCGCGCGCTTCATGAACTCGGTCCACACCGGCAGCGCGGCCTTAGCTCCCTCCACCTTCAGATCCTTGTAGTCGTCGAGGCCAATCCAAACAATGCACAGCAGTTTGGAAGTGAAGCCCGCAAACCAGGCGTCGTGTGAGGTGCCGGTCTTCCCGGCCGCCGGCAGCGTGAAGCCTCGCGCGCGAACGCCTGCGCCCGTGCCCGTGCGCAGCACTTCCTCGAGCAGGTTCACCATCAGGTAGGTGACGCGCGGATCCAGAACCGGCCTTTGCTCGATGGCGTTCTCCCAAATGTCGTTGCCGGTGTTGTCGCGAACGCGGTCAATCATCCGCGGTTTCACCCAAACTCCATTGTTGGCAAACACGGAGTAGGCTCCCAGCATCTCCATGGGCGTAACATCGTAGGCGCCCAGCGCCATTGCCGGAGTCGCCTTGATGTCTTCATTTAATCCGGCCTTGTGCGCCAGGTCCGCTACAACGCCATATCCTGTGGCCTCCGCGACCTCAACGGTCGGCACGTTCAGCGAATGCGCCAGCGCATCGCGCAGCGTCACCTGGCCGCTCCACTGGTTGTGATAGTTGGCCGGCTCATACGGCTTGCCGTCGAAGAGAAACGTCCTCGGCTCGTCCTGGAAGATGGTGGAGGCTGTAATCGGCGTCGCGGAACCATCCAGGCCGGTCCTCAGCGCGGCCGCATAGACAAATGGCTTGAAAACGCTCCCCGAAGGCCGTTTGGCTACGGCATGATTCAACTGGCTAACGCCGTAATTGCGGCCGCCGATCATAGCCTTCACCTCGCCGGTATGCGGATCGGCGCACAGAATAGCCACCTGCGGCTCTTCGTTGCCGCCATCCTTTTTATTCCGCCGCGCAATGATGGCATCCACATCCTTCATGCCCTCGACGATGGCCTCGGCCGCATCGCGCTGCAGGTCGAGGTCGAGGGTGGTGTAGACGCGATAGCCGTTGTCCTCGAAATTGCCTTTGGCGAATTGGTCGGCCAGTTGATCGTTGATCATGTCGACGAAGTACGGCGCGTCGGTGGATTCAATGCCCGTGCGCGCAATCGCCAGGGGGGCAGCGGTCGCCGCATCATACTGGGAAGGCGTGATGTAGCCGTTGTCTTTCATCATTCCCAGAACCACGTTCCTGCGCGCCTTCGCGCGGTCGGGCCAGCGAATGGGGTTCCGCGCGCTTGGCTGTTGGCCCAGGCCGGCGAGGGTTGCGGCCTCGGCAAGCGTGAGCTGGCGGATGTCCTTGCCGAAGTACGCCTGCGAAGCCTCGCCGAATCCGCGAATCTCAAACGATCCCCTGCGCCCCAGGTCCACTTCGTTGGCGTAATACTCGAAAATCTGCTGCTTGGTGAGCTTTTGCTCGAGATGCGCCGTGATCAGCATCTCGGCGAGTTTGCGCCCGACGGTTTTGCGCGAATCCAACCAGAACATTTTCGCCAGTTGCTGTGTCAGCGTGGAGGCGCCTTGCGCATTGCGCATTTCGCGCAGATCAACCCATACGGCTTTGACGATGCGAATCGGATCGAACCCCGAGTGCTGGAAGAAACGCTTGTCCTCAATCGAGACGACTGCGTTCACCAGTATGGGCGGAATATCGGCGAACTTCACCAGCCGGCGTTTTTCCCTGTTCTTGTCGAACAGGCTGCTGAGCATCCGCGGCTCGAGGTCGTATTCGGTTCGCGCTCCGTTGTCGTGCAGCGAGATGATGCCCTCCACCTGGCCCTTGGCAAAGCGAATCACTCCCGGCTCGGCCTCGAAATATGAGTCCGGCCCTGGGAATATCTCGATCGCGTCCGGCCGCTGATGAAACCAGCCCAGGCGGTTCTGGCGGGCATCCTCTTCATAGCCGCTTTCGCGCAGCATCGCGGCGATCTCAGCCGGCGATCCCGAGTCGCCGATCCCAACCTGCACCGGCGCCGCATAAAGCAGAGCCGTGTTCGGAAAAGGCCCGGCGAGCAGCTTTTCATCGCTCAGTTTTGCGTATTTGTGATAGAAGAACGCAAGCGCGCCGACGCCAAGAAAGGCGAGGCACGCCGCGCCGAGAATCAGGGTCTTAACCACCTGTCTGGCAGTCAGCGCTCCGAGGAACGAGTTGCGCGGAAGTTGGACGCGTACTGACAAGCGGCTCGCCTGACCTGATTTTCTCATGCGGCGTGTTTAGCGGACATCAAAGCCCTCAAACTAACGCTCGCGCATGCCGGTGGATTCACCCGCTGACTCAAGTTCCTTCCAGATATCGCCGCCATGCGGCTCCCAGTCGCCGGGTCCAAGGCCGGTGATCTGCAAATCGTCCAGCGTCAGAGTCCCGTGGCCGTAAGGGCAAATCCAGGATGTCTGGGGACGCCCAAAGGTAAGCATGTTGCCCCACGAGCCGCTGGCCACCGGCATGCGCAGACGGCGCAGGCAAACGCGGCATCTCCGGCGCTGGTCAACCACGGCGGCGGTGAACAGCGCGGCTGCTACCAGCCACACAGCAAATATGGCAAAGGTGAAACCCATGTCCTGCAGAAACAACGGCGGATGAAGACTGTAGCGATTAGGAGGCGGCACCGGGAATGAGTGTTGTACCGCGCGCTGCAGCCCATAGGAAAGCGCACCGGCAACCGCCAGTTTTGCCCCCAGATAGAGCCAATACTTAGCGGACGAGGTCACAGAGTCCGTTCCTTTGCGCCGAGACGCTACTCTCCATCTTAATTTATTTAGACGCTGAAGGTGGCGCAATGTTCCAGAAATCAGAGTCGCGGCAAACCTACGGCAGATCGGCGGATTCGATTCAACTTCGCAGCAGATTTCGCGCAATGAACAACACATTCGCCGGCCGCTCGGCCAGCCGCCGCATAAAGTATGGATACCAGGCGTCGCCGTATGGAACATACAGACGCAGACGGAAGCCGTCGGCAATGAGCCGTTTCTGAAGATCGCGCCGGATTCCATACAGCATCTGGAACTCGAACCGGTCCGCCGAAATCCTGCGCTCATGTATATAAAGCTGGGCGTCGCTGAGAATCCTTTCGTCGTGGCTGGCGATTGCCGGGTCGGCGCCCTCCTCCAACAGCAATCTCATCAACTTGACGTAGTTGCGGTCCACTTCGCTCTTCAGGGCAAACGCCACTTTCGGCGATTCGCGGTAGGCGCCCTTGCAAAGCCGCACGGGGATGCCGAGTGAGTTCATGCGGCGAATGTCGGCTTCGCTGCGATACAGGTAGGCCTGAATCACGGCGCGCACGGCCTTGGGGAACCGCTCAAACATGGCGCAGATCAGGTCGAGAGTACGGTCTGTATACTCGCTCGACTCCATATCGATCTCGACACGGGTGTTCATTGCAGCCGCTTGTTCCACCAGTTGGCTCACATTGTTGCGGCAGGCTTCCGCCGAGAAATCGAGCCCCAACTGGGTTAGTTTCACCGAAACCGTGGCCGGCAGCAGGCTCGCGCGGATGGCCGCCAGAGTGCCCAGGTAGGAATCAAGGGACGCGGTTGCTTCGTCGAGCGAGGTCACGTTCTCGCCGAGGAAGTCGAGCGAGGTGTCCATGTTCTCGCGGCGCAGCTTCGTCATCACTTGAATGGCTTCGTCCAGCCTGCGCCCGGCGATGAAGCGCGAGACGAATTTACTCGAGAGCGATGAGTTCTCCATCCAATGCCGCAGCCAGCTCTGATTCGAGAGGTACAGGAACGAGCGTCTAAGCATGAGCGGAAACCCCGGGGGCGAGGCAGCCCCGAAAGATACTCTCACTATAGGGTAGGCCACCCGCGCAGTGTGGCACAGGCTTCAGGCTGTGAGGAGGGGCCACCAGCAGAACCACAGCCTGAAGGCTGTGCCACAATCACGCAAAGATCTGGTATGCGGCCACGGAAAGCGCACCGCCCAGCATCGCTCCCACCAGCACGTCGCTGAGAAAATGCATTCCCAGCAGAATACGCGAAGCGGCGATACTGAATGCGCAGAAGAGCAGGCCGGGCGCGAGCGCCGGATAAAACTGGCTGACCGTGAGCGCAACGGCGAACGCGGTGATGGTGTGACCGGAGGGGAAAGAAAAGCGATCAGGCGGAAGCAGCGTGGCCCAGCAATGCGGCTCGAGATGGCACGGTCTCGTGCGCCCCGATACGTGTTTGAGAGCTTTGAATACTCCGATACCAGCCAAGGCGGCGGATCCAGCGGCTGCCACGACCGTAAACCGGGTCTCGGGGCCAAACATCAGGAGCGCGAGCCCAATCAGGTACCAGAGCCACCCATCGCCCGCGCGCGTTGCCGCAATCGCCCACAAGCGTATCCACTTCGGCGCCGGCCACCGGTTGACTCGGCGCATCAGCTTGTGATCGCCGGTAGCGATGAGCTGAAGCATATTCGGGGGGACTGTCAAGGACAGCCCCCTACACCCCAGTCTATCGAAATGGCATTCACTTCCGTAAGCACCTAATCGATTAGTAGAGCGGATGCTATTACAAGCTGGTGACAACGGGGCGAAACATTAGTGAATATTTGTGTTTTAGTGTGTTTTTGGCGCCAAGTCGCTGACAGCACTGAACCGCGCGGGTCAGCAAGCGGATAGATTTTGTACGCAAACCTCGCGGCTTGCAGCGAACCGCTGCCATAAAGTCTGGCGGGCGATAAGATATTGAGTTGGCCACGACTCGCTACCTCGATTTCCTCTATTTCCAAGCCGGAGGAGGACACCGCAGCGCGGCGCAGGCGCTGCAGTCGGTTGTCGCCACCCGCAACCCCGAGTGGGAGGTGCGGCTGGTAGACGCTCAGCAGATCCTCGATCCCATCGACATCATTCGGAAAGTCACCGGCATTCGCACCGAAGACGTCTACAACAAAATGCTGGCCAAGGGCTGGACCTTGGAATCGGAATATCTGGTGCCGGTGCTGCACGGGCTCATTCGCGTCTACCACCGCGAGCAAGTAAAAATTTTCCGGAAGTTCTGGGCGCAGCGAAAGCCCGATCTGGTGGTATCCCTCATACCGAATCTCAACCGCTCGCTATTTCAGAGCCTGCAAGCGGCTCATCCCGGCGTGCCATACATTACCATCCTGACGGATCTCGCCGACTACCCTCCACACTTTTGGATTGAAAAGCAGCCGCAGTACTTTGTTTGCGGAACCCCTCACGCTGTGGAACAGGCGCGCGCGCTGGGTCATCCTCCCGAGCGCATTTTCACCACTAGCGGAATGATTCTGCGTCCGCTCTTTTACGAAACCGCATCCATCGACATCGCGGCGGAGCGCCGGCGGCTGGGCCTCGATCCCAATCTGCCGACCGCGCTGATCATGTTCGGCGGCGAGGGATCGGCCAAAATGAAGACCCTCGCCAAGCGGCTCGGCCAATGCTCGCTCGATCTGCAGATGATCTTCATTTGCGGCAGGAATGCCAAACTGCGCGCCAGGCTCGAGCGGCTGCAAACGCGTAACGTGAAGTTTGTCGAAGGCTTCACCAACCAGGTGCCCTACTATATGCGTCTCGCGGATTTTTTCATCGGCAAGGCCGGCCCGGGAAGTATCAGCGAAGCGATTCACATGGGCCTTCCCGTAATTGTCGAGCGGAATGCCTGGACGCTGCCCCAGGAAGTCTATAACACCTACTGGGTAGCCGAGCAAGGAGTGGGTATCGCTGTGAAGAATTTCCGCGGCATCGTTCCCGCGGTGCGCCGGATGCTCCATGCAGGAGGCCTAGCCGGCATGCGCGAAGCCACATCGCGGATTCACAATCGCGCCGTGTTTGAAATCCCCAGCCTGCTCGACCGGGTAATGGCGATAGCCGAGGCTCCGGTAGAAAGCTGACCGCCTCCCTGTCGCGCCTCCATACTTGACTTATGCCTCTATCCCTCGCCCGACGCGTGCGCCTGACGTTTATCCGCATTCATCCGCGTTCATCAGCGGCTAAGAATCCTAGCTATGTTCCTGGAGCTTTGGGCCTACTGTCGTTGTGGATCTTGTGCGCGCCCTTGTTATCCGCGCCGCCACCGGCACTAACCCAGGACGAACAGACGGTGATCAACGGCATCTCGGCCGATTCTCTGCGATCGAATCTCTCGTTTCTGGCTTCGGATGATCTCAAGGGCCGTTACACCCCGTCACCGGAATTGGACATCGCGGCAACCTTCATTGCCGCGCGATTTCGAAACGCGGGCCTCGAACCGCTGGGCGACCAGGACTACTTCCAAGTGGCGCACATGGTCCGCAGAAAACCGGGCGCCGCAAGCGGCATCGAGGTCCATGCAGGTAACGAGAGGATCGAGATACCTGCGGCCGCCATTTCAATCGGCCGG
>Ga0181525_10000823_pt1 | contig 27028 bp, 18 predicted proteins | sample PEATcosm2014_Bin_48_FD_121100 | JGI IMG/M metagenome (GOLD analysis project Ga0181525, IMG submission 121100) | Peatland microbial communities from MTU Mesocosm Facility, Houghton, MI, USA - PEATcosm2014_Bin06_10_metaG | ecosystem: Environmental > Terrestrial > Soil > Wetlands > Peat | place... | reverse complement strand
GAAGGCGCTGGCGGTCGGCAGTCTCGTGCGGCTCGAAGGCGATGACGGCAAGCCGCTCGGAACCGGCTATTTCAATCCGAACAGCCTGATCGCCGTGCGCCTGTTCGATGGCGCAGCCGACGCGAACATCAATCAGAAATTCCTGGAGACGCGCATCGCCCGCGCGCTCGCGCTGCGCGAGGCGCTTTACGATCGTCCGTTCTACCGGCTCGTGCATGCGGAAGGCGACGGGCTTCCGGGTCTCACCATCGACCGCTTCGGCGCGACGCTCGTCGTGCAGATCACGACGGCGGGCATGGAGAAACTGCTTGAGCCGCTGACAGCGGCGTTGAAGAAAATCCTCAAGCCGGACACCATCGTGCTCCGTGCCGACACGCCGGTGCGCGCGCTCGAGGGCCTCGAGTCCTATGTGCGCGCACTCGAAGGCGATGCGCCGCATCACATCGCCGTGGAAGAAAACGGCGCACGCTATTTCGCCGATCTCGCGGGCGGGCAGAAGACCGGCTGGTATTACGACCAGCGCGACAATCGCGCGTTCCTGGCGCCGCTCGCGAAGGGCAAATCCATGCTCGATGCCTATTGCTACACGGGCGGCTTTTCGATTCTTGCCGCGCGCGCCGGCGCGAAAGAGGTGAGCAGCGTCGACAGTTCCGCGCCCGCGCTGGCGCTGGCGCAGGACGCGGCTGCGGCCAACAGCGTCGACAAGATCTGTCATTTCCTCAAGGCGGACGTCTTCGAAGAGCTCGAACGCCTGTCGGCCAAAAACGAAACTTTCGACGTCGTCGCCGCCGATCCGCCGCCCTTCGTGAAGTCGCGGAAGGATCTGGAAACGGGCGCCAAGGCCTATCGCAAGCTCGCGCGGCTCGCGGCCGGCGTCACCGCGACGAACGGGATTCTTTTCCTCGCATCCTGCTCGCACAACATTCCGCTCGAACGCTTTGCGCAAGAATGCGCCATCGGGATTCAAAGGAGCGGCCGCCGTGCATCGCTGATCCGCCAGGCGGGCGCGGGCGCCGATCATCCCGCACATCCGTTCCTGCCTGAGACGGCGTATCTGAAAGCGCTGGTTTACGCGCTGGACTAGACTGTGATTGTGTGAGGCCAAAGCGGCCCCATGCTCACCCTCCCTCAAGGGGAGGGTGGAGTGAACCGGAGATTCAACTCCCCGCCCTAGTTCGGCGGTGTCTGGCCGGTGCGTTTTGACCAGTTCGCATACATGATGGCGATCTGGTGTTTGCGGAAGCCGTCCACCGTCTTCGTGCCGTCGTCGCTCACCAGCAGCGTTTTGGGCATGGAGGCCGACGTCTGTTGCCATTGCGGCAGGCCCGGACCGTTCGGATCGCCCGTCTTGGCGAAGTTCGTCCAATAGGCCTGCGTCTGCGCAACAACGGCGCGATCGCCTGCCGTTGCGTGGCTCGCCAGCACCGGGTTCAGGCCGCGCAGACCGAAGACATAGGCTATCTCGCCGCCATGGCCGACGCCGGGCGTCGTCGCGCGCAACGCTTCCGCCACATAGGCGAATTGATAGACATAGGCGGGCTCGCCATCCTTCGCGATGAAATCGGAAAACGCCTGTGCGCCCGACGCAAACAGCGCATCGCCGAACAATTGCCGCCCGAAAGCGTCGTCGGTCAGCGGACCGTCCGCTTCATAGACTTTGCGCACCAGCGCGACCTGATTGCCGAGCGGCTTGAGCATGTCCGCCGGCGCCATGTGGAGCGCCGTCATCAGCGTGGATTCGTTGCTGTTCGAACCCGCCATATACGGCACATGCGCCATGCGTCCCTGTGCGAAGGTGACACTGGGTTCTTCGGCGAGGATCTGCCCGTCGATCATGGGCGACATGACCTGCCCGCCCGGGAGCTTTGCCTGATCGGCGAGAATGTCGGCAATGCTGAGACTGCGGAGCTTCGCAAGCGTCGCGGCGGCATCGCCGGTTGCGTTGTTGCGCGCGGCAAAGCTCGTCGCGGCGTCCGCTGCCGCTTGCGCGGTCGGGGAAGCAATCAACCCCAATCCCGATTCCGAGATCGCCTTGTTGAACAGTCCGCGCGCCCGCGCGCTCGCCATCAGATCGTTGACGCTCATCCCGCCCGCGGATTCGCCGAAGATGGTCACGTTGCCGGGGTCGCCGCCGAACTGGGCGATGTTCTTCTTCACCCATTCGAGCGCGGCGATCTGATCCATCAGGCCGTAATTGCCATGCGCTTCGTTCGGCGCTTCCTGGGCGAGTGCGGGATGATCGAAGAAGCCTAGCCAGCCGAGGCGATAGTTGAACGTCACGACCACGACGCCGTGCTTGGCGAGATCGAGACCGTTGTAGATGGAGTTGGCCGAGCTCCCCGTCACGAAGGCGCCCCCATAGATCCACACCATCACCGGCAATTTCGCGTGCGGATCTGGTGTCCACACATTGAGCGACAGGCAATCTTCGCTTTGCGCAAGCGTCGCGGGCTGGTTGGCCTGGAGGAAATGCGGCTGCGGGCAGATCGCGCCGAAGCTGTCGGCGGCGCGCACGCCCTGCCAGCCGGAAGCGGCTTGCGGCGCCCGCCAGCGCAACGCGCCCACCGGCGGCGCGGCGAAGGGAATGTTCTTGAAGATGTCGATGGCGTCTTCCTCGGTGCCGGCCAGCGCGCCCTGCGCGATGGTCAGAGGCACCGACGGCTGCGCGATCGCAGGCGCATTCAGACCGAGAAACGCAAAAACAATCCCCACAACGAAACGACGCATCGATATCCCTCCCGATAAGCTGCGCATGACAATAAACGATCAGCGCGACGCTTGCATCACGCTGTCAGATCGACACCTGCGTGCCGAGCTCGACGACCCGGTTGGGGGGGAGGTGATAGAAGCGGGCGGGGGATAGCGCGGTCGAGGACAGCCAGATATAGAGCCAGGTGCGCCAGGGCCCGAGTGCGGGATGCTCCGCCGGCACAAGCGTCTCGCGGCCGACAAAGAAGGTCGTCGCGTCGAGGTCGATCGCAAGCCCGAAGGGCCGCGCGAGTTGAAGGGCCTTCGGCACGTCGGGCGATTCGAAGAAGCCGTGATGGATCACGACATCGTAAAAGCCCTTGCCCAGCTTCTTCACCTCGAGCCGCCGCGCGTCGGGCACGATCGGCGTGTTGTCGACCTGGACGTGGCAGAGGACGATGCGCTCGTGCAGCACCTTGTTGTGCTTCAGATTGTGCAGCAGCGCGCCGGGTACGGCATCGGCGCGGGCGGTGAGGAAGACCGCGGTTCCCGCGACCCGCACGGGTGTTTTGTCGGCACGGTCGAGGAAGAGTTCGAGAGGCAGGGATTCGCTGCGGATCTTTTCGACATGAACGCGACGGCCGAGCCGCCAGGTTTCCATGATGACAAAGATGCCGGCCGCGATCGCAAGCGGCAGCCAGCCGCCGCTCGCAATCTTGAGCGCGTTCGAAAAGAGGAAGGCCGCGTCGATCAATCCGAGCGCGCCGAAAACCGCGATCGAGGCGCGCCAGCTCCATTCCCACTGGCGGGCGGCGACGATCGTCGCGAGGAAGGTGCTGATCGCCATCACGCCCGTGACGGCGATGCCGTAAGCCGCGGCCAGCGCATCCGAGCTGCGGAAAATCAGAACGATGAGAACGACGCCGACGGCCAGCACGAGATTCGTCCGCGGCACGTAGATCTGTCCGAAATCCGTGGCCGAGGTGTGGCGGATTTCCATGCGCGGCAATTGACCGAGCTGCACGGCCTGGCGGGTGATCGAATAGACGCCGGAGATGACGGCCTGCGAGGCGATGACGGTTGCCACTGTCGCCAGCAGCACGAGCGGATAATGCGCCCAGTGGGGCGCGGTGTTGAAAAAGAGATACGGCACCGCATGGGGATTGCGCAGCACGGTCGCGCCCTGGCCGAAATAGTCGAGAACGAGCGCCGGCAGCACGAGATAAAGCCACGCATGGCGGATCGGATCTTTGCCGAAATGCCCCATGTCGGCGTAGAGCGCTTCGCAGCCCGTGACGGCCAGGACGACAGAACCGAGCGCGAAGAAGGCGACGGCCGGGGCGCGGATGAAGAGAAGCATTCCGTAGAAGGGATTGAGCGCCCAGAGGATGCGCGGCGTCTGCGCGATAGCGACGATGCCGATCACCGCGAGCACCGTGAACCAGACGAGCATCACGGGTCCGAACAATCTGCCGATCTTCGCGGTGCCGCGGCTCTGCATGACGAAAAGGCCGATCAGGATGGCGAGCGTGCCGGGAATAATGAGCGGCTCGAACATGGAGCTTTCCGCGCGCAATCCTTCGACCGCGCTGAGCACCGAGATGGCGGGCGTCAGCATGCCGTCGCCGTAGAAAAGGGCGAGCCCCAGGATGGCGGCGACGCCGATCAGCGATTTCACGCGCTTGCTGAGGCCGCCGGATCGCCGTGCGAGCGCTGCAAGGGCCAGCACGCCGCCTTCGCCGTCATTGTCGGCGCGCATGATGAGGACGACGTATTTGATCGTCACGACGATGATGAGTGACCAGAAGATGAGCGACAGCGCCGCCATGACGGCGAGCGGGCCCGGAAGCGCGCCGGCTGTAGCGAGCACCGTGTCGTGCATGGCGTAAAGCGGGCTCGTGCCGATGTCCCCGAACACGACGCCGAGCGCGCCCACCGTAAGCGCGGTCATGTGCGAGCGATCGGACACGGCGTGTCCGTGACCCGCCTTGGTCCCTTTAGAGCCGGCTGCCGTCTCGAGAGACGGCGTTTCCGCCGCCGCGCTGCTTGCGAGGGCGTCCGGACTGATGCGCTGCGGTTCGCTCACGATGTTCTTGGAATCGGCCTTGTCCATGTCCGCGCCGGTGACTTCCCCACTGGCAACTCAGAGCGCGTCATCTGGTCTCCAGGGCGCTGGAGGCGGGCGAAGATAAGAAGGCGCGGCCCTACACAAAAGAGGGGCGGGGCAGAATAGCGCATAGAGGGCGCTAAGTTATTGAAATGTTTAGGGGCGGTCTCAGTCCAAAGCGACTTTCTGGCCGTCTTCGGCGGGGCCTGGGCCAATAAAACCCTCGACCAGGTACACCCGGGTCCCCCAGGCGCGGGTCCGGGCGTTCCAGACCCTGACCTCGCTCCAGTCGTTGTTGGCACTGACGTCGAGGACGGGATCGTCGATGTAGATGTTGCCGTCGTTCAGCCAGTTGGCGTGATCGACGCGAATTTCGCGGTCGTTGATGAGCGAACTCACGACGGCCAGGTGATTGCGGCCGTCGCTCGCATACCCTGTCAGCACCATCACGGCGCCAAGAAGCGGCGCGGATTCCCGCGAGTAGCGTCCCTCGGCCTGCGCCCACCAGGTGTTCGCGTCGCCGCGGATGGCAATGCCCGAGCGCGCCCGCGCATAGGGCACGCATTGGTTCGGCATATCGGGATTTTCGATTGTAGCGCCGTAGCTCGGCCGGTCGCCGTAATTCGAATAGCGCACTTCGGGAGACGTCGCGCATCCCGCGAGCGCGCCTGCGAGTAGCGCCGCCGTCGCGAAGCGAATGAGAGACCCCACCATCCTGATCCCCGTCTTTGTCGCTCCGGCGACGGCGGCAGAACCTCACGCTACGCCTGCGCGCGCGAATCCTGCGTTAGCCGAAAGCGTCAAATTTGAACGAATGTGAATCTGTGAGGAAATTCAATCAGTTCTTGTTGCTATTGGCAACCGCATATCGCGCGCGGGCACGCGACCGGTTCCGGTCCAGCCCATGGCGCCGATCGCAAACAGGCCGGCCGCGGCGAAGGCGAAGAAGGGCGCGCTCCAGGCCTGCTCCGCGAATGTGAAGCCGGTGACGAGAATACCGGCCGCCAGTTCCGGGCGGCCGCGCCAGCCGCCGGCATAGACCGCACCCGATTTGGGGGTGCGCACGAAGACCATGTTCGCATTCGAGAAGGCATCGAACGTGGCGCGCGTGTTGGAAAGGATGAGGCCGCTCGGAAAAATGATGGCCAGCAGAAGCGCGCGCCCGAAGGACGGTTCGTCTTTGCGCCCGAGAAGATATTGCCCCGAGTAAAGATAGGTCACGCTGCCGAAGAGACCGAGCACGGTCACCGAGAGTCCAAGCTCCGCCACCGATTGCAGATAGGCGACACCCATCGCCATCAGCGTCAGGCTGATCGATGCGCTCGCGGCGGCCAGCGAATAGAATGCGAATTGGCAAATTTGCAGCGTCATCGCCGCGCGTTCCCAAATGGGGCGATTGCTTTGCCAGATTGCGGGCAGAAGCTTGCGCGCCACCTGCGCATGACCTTTGGTCCAGCGTGCCTGCTGCGCGCGCCAGGCGGCAGCCGTTTCGGGAAGCTCGCCCGGCACTTCGACATCGGAGATCATCGCCGCGCGCCAACCCTTCAGCGCACAACGGATCGAAAGGTCGAGATCTTCCGTCAGCGTGTCGCCGGTCCAGCCGCCGCAGGCTTCGATCGCAGCCCGGCTCCAGACGCCCGCCGTTCCGTTGAACGAGATGGGAAGGCCGGCGCGGAAGCGCGCTTCCTGCTCCACCGCGAAATGGCTGTCGAGAAGAAAGCCCTGCGCGCGCGTCAGCCAGTTCGTGAAGCGGTTCGCATGTCCCCAGCGCGTCTGCACGAAGCAGAGGCCCTGGTCGGCGACAAGTGCGGGCACCGTGCGGCGAAGGAAATCGGGCGCCGGCACGAAATCGGCGTCGAAGATCGCCACATAGGGCGCGTTCGAATGTTTGAGGCCGAAAGCGAGATTGCCGGCCTTGAAACCGACGCGCTCGCCGCGATGGAGAATGCTGACGGAAACGCCTTCCGGCACCAGGTCCGCCACGGCCTTTGCCAGCGCTTCGTGCTTGTAGGTGGGACCATCGTCGAGCAACTGAATCTCGAGCCTGTCGCGCGGCCAGTCGAGGCGCGTCGCGGCCGTCACCACGCGGAGCGCAAGCTCGCCTTCGTCGCAGACGGGGAGCTGGACCAGCACACGGGGGAGCGCTTCATCCGGCAGAAGCGGCACGCGCACCGGGCGCGGCGGCCGGAAATAGCGCAGAAGCGTCAACCCTCCCAATTGCGCCGAAAGGAACGCGAGAAGGATGAGGACGAAAGCGAGCGCGCATTGCAGAATCAGAGACAGGCCGGACATGCGAATACGTTCGGACCCCCTTTATCTCGTTATGGCTCCGCCGGAAGACGGCTGCCGGGCACGGTCGCGTGCCAAAAGAGAAACGCACTCGGCAGCGATTGGATCGGGCCAATGTGCGGTGCGGCGCGCTCTTTCGCAAGCTCCTGAGGTTCTGTCTAGCCCTCGATCTAGTCCAGAGTGCGGCGAAACCGGAGGAGGGCGACGGCGCCGACCGTGAACAGAGCGAGAATCAGCGGCCAGGTGTCGGGCCATATTTCCGGAAATTCGTTCCCCTTCAAAAGGATTCCGCGCACGATTCGCAGGAAATGGGTGGCGGGCATCAGCTCGCCCAGCCACTGCGCCCATTGCGGCATGCCCCGGAAAGGGAAGGCGAAGCCCGACATGAGGATCGACGGGAGGAGAAAGAACATCATCATCTGCATCGCCTGCAGCTGATTCTCGGCGAAGGTCGAGAACGTGTAACCGACGGCCAGATTGACGGTGATGAACAGCAGCAGCGCCGCGTAGAGCAGCGTGAAGGACCCCAGCATGGGCACGCCGAACACCCATTTGGCGGCGACGAGAATCACCACGCTCTGGATAAAGCCGATGGCGACATTGGGGAGGATCTTGCCGATCATGATCTCGACCGGGCTCGCAGGCATGGCGAGGAGATTCTCGTAAGTTCCGCGTTCGCGTTCGCGGGTCAGCGCCATGCAGGTCAGCAGCACCATCGACATCGTCAGGATGACGGCAAGGAGTCCGGGCACGATATTGAATTGCGTGTTCTGTTCGGGATTGTAACGCAGGTGCGTCACGACCTGATAGGCGGGTGTGGGCGGCGCACGCGCATGGAGCGCGCCGACGAGGTCGTCCTTGAACGCGGTCTGGGCGAGGAGCGCGAAGGCGCCGATGGCCTGCGAGCCGGACGCGGGATCGGTCGCGTCGACATCGACCAGCAATTGCGGGCTCGTGCCGCGCGCGACATCGCGGCTGAAATTGACCGGCACCTCGATGACGAAATTGACGTCGCCTTCGTCGAGCAGCCGGTTGGCTTCGGCAGGCGAGCGCGTCGTTTTGATGACCGTGAAATAATCCGAATTTTCGAGCGCGGCCACGAGCGCGCGGGTCAGCCGCCCCGAATCGTCCGCGGAGATCGCGGTCGGCAGATGTTTCGGGTTGAGGTTGATCGCAAAGCCGAACAGGAAAAGCTGCATCAAAGGCACGCCAAGCACCATGGCCAGCGTGATGCGATCGCGCCGGACCTGCATGACCTCTTTCATCAGCACCGCGAAGACGCGATGGAGGGAGAAGCGCCTATAGGTCACGCTTGTCCTCCTGCAGATGGATGAAGACGTCCTCGAGGCTCGGCGCGCTTTCGGCGATGGCGATGCCGTCCTGTCCGCGATAGGGGGCAAGCGCGCGTTCAAGACTCGCGCGGTCGGGCCCGCTCACATGCAGTTTGGCGCCGAAGAAGGCGACGTGCTCGACGCCCGGCACATGTTGCAGCCTTTCGATCAGATGCCGCACGCCCGGGCCTTCCACGACGAACGTCACAAGGCCCGATTGCGCAATGACTTCGGCAACCGTCCCGCGCGCGATCAGATTGCCGTTGAGAATGTAGACGATGCGGTCGCAGCGTTCGGCTTCGTCCATGTAGTGGGTGCTGACGAGAACGGTGAGGCCTTGTTCGCTCAGCGCATGGATCTCTTCCCAGAAATCGCGCCGCGCCTGCGGATCGACGCCGGCCGTCGGTTCGTCGAGGAGGAGCAGCTTCGGCTCGTGCAGCATGCAGGCGGCAAGCGCAAGCCGCTGCTTCCAGCCGCCGGAAAGCTGCCCCGCCAATTGTCTCTGGCGTTCGACGAGACCGAGGCGTTCGAGTGTCGCCTTCACTTTCGCCTGGCCGTCAGGAAGCTCGTAGACGCGCGCGACGAAATCGAGATTCTCTCGGATCGTCATGTCTTCCCAGAAGCTGAACCTCTGGGTCATGTATCCGACTTCGCGTTTGATCTCCTCGGTCTGGGTTTGGATGTCGTAGCCGAGGCATGTGCCGGTGCCGGCGTCGGTGTGGAGGAGCCCGCACAACATGCGGATCGTCGTCGTCTTGCCGGAGCCGTTGGGTCCCAGAAATCCCCACACCTCGCCTTCGGGCACGGCGATATCGACGCCGTTCACGGCGATCTTGTGGCCGAAGCGCTTCGTCAGCCCCTTCACGTCGATGGCGAGTTTCCCGTTCATTGCGCGCGGGTCATTGCGAAATCGGGCGGACTTCGACGGGCTGTCCCGGATTGAGCTTCATGCCGCCCGGCATCCGGGCTTCCGATTTGAACACGAGCTTCTCGCGATTGCCGACGCTGAAGATGTCGGGCGCGGTGAATTCTTCCTGCTGCGCGATGAAGGTGATGGTGGCCTCAAGGGGCGCGCAGGAATCGCAGGTGATGGCGACCTTCTGGCCGAGCTTCACGTGCTGGAGTTCGGTCTCGGGAATGAAGAAGCGGACATAGATGTTGGCGGGCGGCAGGAGCTCGACGACGGGCGTCGATGCCGGCGCATATTCGCCCTCGCGGAAATAGATGTCCTCGACGCGGCCTTCGGTGTAGGCGACGACGCGGCGCTGCGAGAGTTGATATTCGGCATCGGCGAGCGCGCCTTCCGTCTGCTTGATCTGCGCTTCGAGCTGCGGCAGCCGCCGCTCGCTTTGCTGGAATCCCAAAAGTGCGGAGTCGTAATTCGTGGGCGTGCCGGCTTTCGCGAGCGCCAGGCCCGTCTGGCGGCGGAGTTGCGTCGCCATGTAGTCGTGATTGGCTTCTTCCTGCGCGAATTGCGCTTTCTCGGCGGCGAGATTGGCTGCGGCCTGATCGCGCGCCGCGCGCTCGTGAATGTCGTCGAGCGTAAAGAGGAGTTGGCCTCTGCGGATCCACTGGCCGCGCTGCACGGCGAGATGGGTGATCCAGCCCGGTTGCGGCGGCGAGATAAGCGCGTCTTCCCCTTCGACATAGCCGAGCCAGGGATTGCCGGTGTCGCGGCCGCAGGCCGTCAGCACAAGCAGTGCCGCAAGAATGAACTTTTTCATGGCGCCCCCATCACTCTTTCATCAGGCCACGCAACAGCACGTCGATATGCGTCTCGATCAGTCCATGCAGATCGTACGGAACCGCGTCGAACTTCGCGAATGTGGTTCGCCAGAACACGGCGACAAGAAGCGGCGCGATGCAGAGCCTGGCTGTGTGCTCGGGCTCGACGGCGCGAAATTCGCCCTGTGCTATTCCGCGCGCGATGATGGATGTCAGAAGCGCCAGTCCGCGATCGACGACTTCGCGCCGGTAGAATTCCGCAAGCGCCGGAAAATTGCCGGCTTCCGCGATGAAGATTTTCGGCAGGACGACGCGATCGCTTTCGCGGATGAAGGTGCCGATGCCGCGCAGGACCATGCGCAGGAGATCGGCCGCAGAACCGGCGAAGCTTTCGGCCGCGACCGTCATGACCCCGATCGTCGAGCCGATCGATTCCGAGACGAGGCTTTGAAACACCGCCTCCTTGGATTCGAAATAGAGATAGATCGTGCCCTTGGTGACGCCGGCGCGGCGCGCGATGTCGTCCATCCGGGTCGCGGAATAGCCCCGCTCGGCGAAGACGGCGAGCGCCGCTTCGAGAATTTCGGCCGGCCGTTCGTCCTTGCGCCGGCGCCAACGTGCGGTTGCGAGCTGCTCCATCGCTCATACAATAACTAACTGACCAGTCAGTTACAAGTAGGGTGCTGTCCGGCTTGCGGCCGCTTGGAGCGGCATGTGAAATGGATGGCGCTTCGAGTCGGGAGGGATCATGGCCGCCACACTCCGCGTGAGCCTCGGCATGACGGCGTTCCTGTCCCTGGCAGCGTGCGCCGAAGAGCCAGCCTATTTCGGGCCCGCGGGTCCCGACCATCCGACCGGCTATACCGACCAGCAGATCGACCAGAACCGCTATCGCGTGAGCTATCAGGGCAATTCGCAGACCCCGCGGACGACCGTCGAGAACTTCCTGCTCCTGCGCTCGGCGCAGGTCGCGCTACAGGCCGGATTCCCCTATTTCGAGTTCGATACGCGCGATACGAAATCCAAGACGCTCTACTTCTCGACCTTCTCGGGCTGGCCTGGCTGGGGCGGCTATGGCCGGTATAGCTGGGGTTACGGATGGGGCGGTCCGCCGTTTGCGGGCGACAGCGAAACGCGGCCGGTGACCCGCTACGAAGCCTATGCCGAGATCATTCTCCTGACCGACGCGCAGGCTCATGGCGACGCCCATGCGCTCGATGCGAAGTCGGTCGTTGCCCATCTCGGGCCACTCGCGGCGCCCCCGCCGAACGGCTAGACGATTTCAACTTCTGGTTGTGTTCTTCGTGTCGTTTTTGCAACGAATCGGGCGAGTTACGATTTTATTTCTGTGGGTCAATCCCCTACCCTTAATTTTGTATTAATCTTCCGATCGATACAGGCCCGGGGCACGTACCCCGGCGCATCAGGGCCGTGGGGGTTTCTATGCGCAATGCGGACCGTGGTGAGCGCGCGGCGCTCAGGGTGAAGCTGTTGCTCGGGGTTGCGGGCGCAACGGCGGCTGCGAGCAGCGCTGCCTTCGCCGATCAAGCACCGGCCGCACCTTCCGATCCGGACAAATGGGTTCCCTACACCGATATCGGCGGCGGCTTCGGCTCGGGAATGACGGCCGGCAAGGCCGATGCCTTCGTGCCGATCTGGCAAAACATCGATTCTCTTCTGTTCGCCAATCTCGGCATCGGCACCGAAACAAAGACAAACCAGTTCGAGAATTTCGGCTTCGGCTATCGCACGAAGATCAATCCCGAATGGATCCTGGGCGGCTATGCGGGCTTCGACAGTACGCAGCTCCAGGACAACAACACCTTCAATCAGGTTTCGCTCGGCGCCGAGTTGATGAGCGCGGAATGGGATCTGCGGCTCAACGGCTATCTCGCCGGCAGCGAGGCCAGACAGCATGCGGGCCAGTACGGCCTCTACATCAACGGCACCACCATCGCGATCCTGGACGGCCAGGATGTCGGCTACAGGGGCTTCGACGGCGAAGTCGGCTATCGCGTCTTCAACACCGACGACACCGATGTGCGTCTCTTCATCGGCGGGTTTTCGTTCGGCCGCGGGGACAGCGCCGCGTCTTCGATGGGGCAGAATTTCGACTTCGGCTATCACGACATAACGGGACCGAAAGCGCGCGCCGAAGTCACGGTCTACGATCTGGACCTTCTGGGACCGCAGTCGCGGCTGACCGTCGGCGGTGAAGTCGCCTATGACGACGTGCGCAAGACGACCGGTTATATCGGCGCCACCTTGCGCATTCCGCTTGGCGATTTCGGCGGCGGCGCGCAGGCGCTCGACGAGCTCGACCGGCGCATGGCCGATCCCGAGCGCCGCAACGACACGGTTCTCACGCGGTCGCAATTCACCAAGCCCGAGCCCGTCATCATCTACGGCGCGGGCGTGAAATCGCAGCCCACCAACACGCTCCTCTACGTCGACAACACGCTGGGTGTGGGCACCTACGCCAATCCCACGACCTTCGCCGACGCCGCCGCGCGGCCCACGACGAACGCCTTCATCGTGCTCACGAGCAAGCAGGGCCCGGTCATGGGCGGCGCGACGTTGCAGCCGGGCCAGACCGTTGTTGCGGGCGGGCAATCGTTCACCGTGGAAGGCGAGTTCAGCCACGCGAAGTTTAACCACCTGTTCGATCCGTCGACGGATGTCACGCTCATCCCCGCGACCGCGGGCGGCAATGTGGTGACGCTCGCGTCCAACACGAGCCTCTACGGCTTCACGATCAAGGGTGATTTCGGCGACGCCGTCTACGGCAAGAACGTCGACAACGTGAACATCAACCATGTCACCATCGACGGCACCGGCGGCGGCCATCGCGGCATCGAAATCGCGCACACAGTATCGGGCACGGAGACCGTCACGATCAGCGACGTCACCATCGCGCACCTCACCAACGACGGAATCTATCTTCACAGCAATCTCGCGGATGGCGGCACCAGCACCGAGACGTTCAGTCTCAGCGGCATCACGATCGCCAATGCCGCCAGCGGCATCGTCATCACCGACAATGTGGGAGCCGGATCAAGGCTCGAGAGCGACATTTCGATCGACGACGCCACGATCACGAACTCGCGTTTCCAGGGCATCCTGATCGAAGCCAATGCCGCCGGCGCCGGGTCGGCACTCGATCAGGCGGTCGCCATCTCGAATACCGAAATCACGGGCGGCGAGGACGGTATTTTCCTCAGCGCCTACGCCGGAGGCGGCGCGCACGTCACGAGCAAGGATTCGCTGAGCGAGATCACGATCACCGGTTCGGGTTACAACGGTATCGCCAGCTACACGGAGGCTTTCGGCACCGGATCCGTTCTCAATCAGACGCTGGATTTCCAGAATATCACGGTCACAGACGGCGGCTATGACGGCGTGTACATCGGCGTGCGCGCAGGCATCGGCGGGGCCGTGAACCAGACCGTATCGATTTCCGGCCTGACCATCAGCGGAATCAGCGGCGGAGATTACGGCGACGGGCTCTCGCTTTACGCGGGGGCCTTTGGCGCCGGCTCGACGGTGTACCAGACGGCGACCATCGCCAACGCCAATGTTTCCTATGTGACCGGCAACATCTACGGCAACGGCATCTATGTGGGAGCCAATGCGAGGGGCGGCGGCGCGGTGGTGCAATCCGCCACGATCGATCCGTCGTCATCGACCCACAACGGCTTCGGCCTTTCGGTCAGGGCGACCGCTTACGATTACGGTCAGGGCCAAACGACCATCGAACAGACCGTGACAGTGACGGGCACGGCGGCGAACCCCACGAACCTCTCCTACAACACCGATGGCGGTGTGGTCGTCGAAGCGATCGCGGCGAGCGGGCTCGGATTCTTCACCTACGGATCCGAAGCGGCCATCAGCCAGACGGTGTCGGTCACTGACGCCGTCATCGATCACAACTTCAACGGCGTGGTTGGTTTTGTCGGCGCCTCCAATGGCGCTTCGGCGACGCAGAACATTTCTCTCTCGAATGTCGAGATCAATCACAACGCGCATTATGGCGTGTGGCTCGAGGCTTATTCCGAGACGCAGGGTTTCACGGCGCAGAATCTCACGATCGAGGGCAGCACATCGTCCTATAGCCAGGTCTCCTACAACGGCGCCGACGGCATCTTCATCAAAACGGGTGCCACCTATGGCGGCCTCGTCCAGCAGAACATCAACATCTACGACACCAACATCGACCAGAATGGCGGCGACGGCTTGCGGGTCGAAAACGAGGCCGTTGCCTTCGGCTACCACAACGGCCAGCTCTACTACTCGCACATCCAGCAGAATTTCCAGATCGCATACGGCTCGATCTCGGCGAACGCCGGAAACGGCGTTTCCATAAGCAACACCGCGATCTATGGCGCGCAACTCGATCAGTTCGTCTATCTCTATGGCGAGAAGCTCGATCACAACGGCGCGGCCGGCTTCGCGGAGTATTCGGTCGCCAAAACCTATGCCGGCGGCGGCTTCAACGTCCCGACGAACCTGCATTCCGACGTTTACATCATCAATTCCGATGTTTCCTACAACGGGCTCGGCAGTTCGCAGTCCGGCATTTCGATCGCCGCGCATCTCTACTCGCCGGAATATGCGGCGATCAACGTCGGCTTTACCTATCTCGAGCAGCACATCACCGTGTCGGGCACGACCGCCAATCACAACGGCGCCGACGGCATATATGTTTCCGCTCTGGACCAAGGCATCTACGGCCTGAACCTCCAATACATCACGCTCTCCGGATCCCAATTCGCGCACAATGCCGGCGATGGCGCCCATCTCTCGGCGTATCAGAAATACGGGCCGGGAAGCTTCGGCGCAGCGGACCAGATCGTCACCATCACGAACAGCGACTTCAGCCACAATGTGGGGAACGGGCTTTACGCCTATGCCGGAGCCGACGGGCAGCAGGGCCGCGCCGAGCAGCATTTCACGGTCGAAGATTCGACCTTCGATGAGAACGGCGAAAACGGCATCGATCTCGTACGCGTCTCCAGAGACGGCGTGTATCTGACGAATTACGGCTGCGGCGTCATTCAGGGATTGCCGGGCGGCTGCGCCCTCGTGCGCACGACCTTCGACATGACCGGCGGCAGCGCCAGCGGCAACGCGCTGGGCGGGATTGCCGTCTACAACCACGCCTACAATTACGGTGCGATCTACGCGACGACCGACCAGCGCAAGCACGCCAAGGGCGTTTCCGGCTACATTTACAGCGTGCCGACCGTTGAGCTGAACGGCGTAACCGTCGACAACAATCTCGGCAACGGCCTTTATTCCAAGACCGTCGCGCGGGGGGGCAGCTACGTCTACAATTACATTCTGTCGCTCGCCTCGACCTTCGACGGCAACGGCACGAACGGATTCGCGACCACGATCTATGCCGGCAACGGCTCCACGATCGTCGAGCGAAACGCGCTGTTCTCGTATCATGGCGTCGTGAATTCGGCGAGCAACAATGGGCAGTACGGGCTCTCGCTCAGAAGCATCGCTAGCGGCGGCAGCATCATCCAGAGCACAAATATCATTTACGGGCTGACCGCGCAGCACAACGGCCTGGACGGTGTCAGCATCATCGCCGGATATGTCGACCACACATCCTACGAGCACCAGTACAACTACTTCGGCTCGAGCAACATCTCGTACAATGTGCACAACGGCGTCACCTTGGTCTCTATCGGGCAGGGCGTTGGCACAGGACCGGGCGCGGGGCAATATTCGCGATTCGGCAATCCGGCCTATCTGACCGGGAACACCATCACGCATAACGGGCATTACGGCGTTGCGGGCTACGCTAACGTCGGCGGCTATCAGCTGGTCAACATCTATCACGAAGGCAACACGGTCACCGGCAACACGGCCAACAATTACTACTTCGAGATGAGCGGCGGCTTCCAGAACGTCTATTGATCGTTCGTCCTGTTCGAAGCGGCGGGGCGCCTCGTCCCGCCGCTTTTTCTTTTGCCCGTGTCTCGCGCGTTGAAGCCGGAGGCAGGCTTCGCTAGCTTGGAACGCCCATGAAAGATCGAGCCGCAGAATGAGCGAAGCCGGCGTACCGGGGAGCGAGCCCGCATCTGCGCCGTCGCGGCCTGCGCAGGCCGGCCAACCGGCGCGGCCGCCCCAGCGTATCGATCCGCGCACGGTCGATCCCCTGGTCGGCGAAGGCAAAGCCGCGCTCGAGAAAGGCGATCTCAATCTCGCCGAGCTCCGCGCCATGCAGGCGCTGCAGCAGGTGCCCGATCATCTCGAGGCCCTGACGCTTCTCTATCAGTGCCGCCGGCGCAGCAATCAAAGCGGCCTGCCGATCGAGAACGTGCTCCGCCGCATCGTCCGCCGCGATCCCAATCTTCTGTGGTCGACGGCCGAGCTCGCCTTCATGCTGTTCGCGCGCGGCGAACGCGTCGAATGCGAAATCCATGCGCGCAACGCTTTGCGGCTCGCGCCCCGCAATGCGCAGGCGCACGGGATCATGGGCCTGATCCTCACCGAGACGAATCGCGCCGTCGCCGGCGAATTCCATTTCCGCCGCGCCATCGAGATCGCCGGCGAAAACACGCGTGTTGCCGCCAATCTCGCCAATTGCCTGAAGACGCAAGGCAAGGTCGAGGAAAGCGAGACCTGGTACCGGAAATCGACCGAGCTCGAACCCAAAAACGCGGGCGCGTGGCTCGGCTGGGCGCGGCTCGAGGAAGTGCGCCGCAATTTTTCCCGCGCCTGGGAATTGCTCCGCGAAGCCGAAGCGATCGCGCCGCAGATGCCCGACATCGGGCTAACCCGCGCCGTGCTCTATGGCCGCGAAAAGAAAAACGCGGAAGCGATCGCCGAGCTTTCGAAGAGCCAGGAAGGCGAGGTGGCGCGGCATATTTCGGCCGTCGAGCTTCTCGAGCGTGGCCGCCTCTACGACAAGATGGATCGCTTCGACGAAGCCTGGGCCGACTACACCGAAGGCAAGCGTCTTTGCCGCGAGGTGCAGGGCCGCGTCTACAGCGACCAGCTCGCGAAGGATCTCGTCGATCGCCTGACGCGCTTCTTCACGCGCCAGCGCATGTCGCTGCTTCCGCGCGCGACGAAGAACGCGACGATGCCGCAGCCGATCTTCATCGTGGGCTATCCGCGCTCGGGCACGACTATGGTCGAGCAGACGATCACCGCGCATCCCAAGATCTCGGCCGGCGACGAACTCGTCTTCATGAGCGATCTCGCGCGCATCGGCGCGCGCTGGCTGGCAAGCCCGCTCGGCTATCCCGAATGTCTTGCCGACCTCTGGATGGGCGACAATCGCCTCGTGCTCGACCAGTTCCGCGACTATTACCTGAAGCGCGCCGAACAGCTGGGCATCTGGGAAGAGGGCGCCACCTTCTTCACCGACAAGATGCCGCTCAACGAGACGCATCTGGGTCTCATCCATCTCGTCTTCCCGGACGCGCCCATCATCCATGTGCGCCGCCATCCGCTCGATATCCTGATCTCGAACTATTCGAACTTCCTGACGCACGGCTTCAACCAGGCGTTCGACGTGAAGAGCTGTGCCACGCATTACGTGCGCATCGACGAATTGGTGCAGCATTATCGCCGGCAGCTCGATCTCAACTATCTCGAGATCCGCTACGAGGATCTGGTCGAGGACCAGGAGCCGAATGTGCGGCGCCTGCTCGATTTCGTCGGCGTCGAATTCGACCCGCGCTGTCTCTCGTTTCACGACAACCAGCGTTATGCGCGCACCGCGAGCTATGCGCAGGTGACGGAGAAGCTCTACGACAGCTCGGTCCACCGCTACCGGCAATATCGCAAGCATCTGGACGAGGCGGTGGCGATCCTCAGACCTTCGCTCGAGCGGCTGGGCTACCCCGCCGACTAGCGATTTTCGCACTTTGATCGCATCTGTCCGCCAAATGTTGCTCTTCACGCGGGCCGAGGGCGGATGCAAACTCGTGCCCGCTCTTTGACATTGTGAATCGTTGAAAACGCACGCCGGCGGACGCGCCGGCGTTCGTTGCCCGCGCCAAAAATGGGATTCACAGGAGGCGGTGAGACAGTGAGTAGTAAGAAAAAAGATCAGCGCAGAGGACGCAGAGGATGCGCAGCGGACGCGGAGCAAAGTCTGCGCGCGAACGCGCGCAACAAATTTTCTGCGTCCTCCGCGCATCCTCTGCGCCCTCTGCGCTAAGAATACTTTTTCTCACTGTCTCACCGTCTCCTGTGAATCTTTTCCGCGGTCGGCTTATGCACCGTACACGGACGGATTTTTCCCTGTTCTTCCCTGTTATTCGACACGGTCTCCGGGCGTGACTCGCGGATAAGCTTTATGGAATGGGTTCAAATGCACGCGCGGTGCGGAGCAGATTTATTCGCGCCCTGATCCTGGCCCTGATAGCAGGGATTTTCCCGTCGGCGATCGCAACGTGTACGGCGGATCGATCGTGCTTCGGGGCATGCCGCGCAGGCGCCTCAGCATGACGAGACTGCGGCTGGCGTCATCCTGAGGCGCGCGCGAAGCGAGCCCCGAAGGCGTCATCCTGAGGTGCGCGCGAAGCGAGCCCCGAAGGACTACGCGTGGCCGCCGGTCGTCATGCGGTTCACGACGAGCCAGGAGAAGCACAGCTTTCCCACGTCGCGCAGCACCCCTTCGGAGGCGGCGGGACCGGCGCCCGCCGGCAGGCGCACCGTCACGTCGTGCGCGATCTTGAGATCGTAGGGCCCTTCGTTGCGCGCATAGTCCCAGCGGCCTTGCGCGCGCACGATCACCATCTCGTTTTTCATGTAGCGGAATTTCTCATGCGCGAGCTTCCGGCTCGAGACGACGCCCACGAGTTCGAGCTTGGGTTCGAGCGTCACGCGGCGCCCGCTCTTGGTCGGTTGCGGATTGAGGTCGGTGTAGACGAGCGTGTTGAAGTCGAGATCGCCGTCGAGGGTTTCCTTGCGGCCGAAATGGAGCATCCCCTTGGAGAGCGTGTTGCGCCAATCCTTGAGGACCGCGCCGACATTGGGGTGCCGGAGCTGCGCCGCGAACAGCTCGAGAATGGGCCTGATGTCGGGATTGACGGCGCTCTTGTCGGGCATGGCGTTCAGCGTCTCGGGCTCGCGCGATGGCCGCACAATCGCCGGCCTCCCGTCAAGCGGGCCCTTGTCAGGCGGGGCGGCGCAATCTGAGCCGCGCGAAATCCTCGCCCCGAATCACTTCGAGGACGTCATAGCCTTCGCCATGACACATGTGGGGCACGTCGACCGGCGCCATGGGATCGTCGGCCCACACTTCGATGACCGTTCCGGGCTTGGCGCGCGCGAGCGCACGGCGGGAAAACAGCGCCGGCAAAGGACATTTGAGACCCCTGAGGTCGAGTTTCTGATCGGTCATGAGAACGGGGCTGCGCCACCTTGACGGCTTGAGCCTGCACCCTATCCTCGCCGCCGCGCGCGAGGAAAGACATACGGGACCTGATGGACGCAGTCCGCCGCGAGGCGATTTACATCTCCAGCGTCGGCCGGACTCTTTTCCGGATGCGGCACGTCAAGCCCGATTCACCCATCACCGTTGTCGATGTCGTGGAGCAGCAAGCGCGGGCGACGCCGGACGCGCCCGCCGTGCTGTGCCTCGATCGCACATGGACCTATCGCGATCTCGACGAGGCTTCCAATCGCTACGCACGCTGGGCCCGCGCGGCCGGTGTCGCGAAGGGCGAAGTCGTGGCGCTCCTGATGGAGAACCGGCCGGAATATCTGGCTGCCTGGCTTGGCCTCCACAAGGCGGGTGCAACGGCGGCCTTGCTCAACACCAACCAGCGCGGCATGCCGCTCGCGCATTCCATATCAGTCGCGGGTGCCCGCCATCTCATCCTGGGCGCCGAACTCGCCGAGACGCTCGCCGAAGCGCGGCCGCTGGTGCAGACGATGCCGAATGTCTGGGTTACGGGCGGAAGGGGCGCGGGCCTCGACGATCTCGACGCAGCGCTCGCCGGCGTCTCGCCCGACGCGGCGGATCCGGCGTGGCGGAGCGGCATCATCGGCCGCAACAACGCGTTTCTCATCTTCACTTCGGGCACGACGGGATTGCCCAAGGCCGCCAATTTCAGCCACATGCGCACGCTCTACATGATGTACGGCTTCTCGGGTGCGCTCGATGCGAAGCCGCACGACCGCATGTACAACGTGCTGCCGCTCTATCACACGGCGGGCGGCATCTGCGCCGTCGGCACCGCGTTCACCTCGGGCGGTTCGGTTGTGCTCAAGCGCAAATTCTCCGCGCATGAGTTCTGGCAGGATTGCTTCACCTACAAACCCACCTTTTTACAATATATCGGCGAGCTTTGCCGCTATCTTCTGAACGCGCCGCCCGATCCGCACGAACGCGCGCACAATCTGAGGGCCATCACGGGCAACGGCTTGCGGCCCGAGATCTGGCCGCACTTCCAGGAACGCTTTGCGATCCCGAAGATCATCGAGTTTTACGGCGCCACCGAAGGCAATGTCTCGATGATCAATTACGACGGCACCGTCGGCGCCGTCGGCCGCATACCCTGGTACATGCGCTCGATCATGAAAACGCGGATCGTGCGCTTCGATATCGAGCGCGAAACCGCCATTCGCGGGGCCGACGGACTTTGCGCCGAATGCGCGGCCGGCGAAGTGGGCGAAGCGATCGGGCGGATCACCGACAAGCCCGGCCAGAATTTCGAGGGCTACACGCAAGGCGCCGACACCGAAAAAAAGATCCTGCGCAACGTCTTCGCGCCCGGCGACGCCTGGTTCCGCACCGGCGACCTGATGCGGCGCGACGAGCACGACTATTTCTATTTCGTCGACCGCATCGGCGACACCTTCCGCTGGAAGGGCGAGAACGTGGCGACCAGCGAAGTGGCCGAAGCGCTGGGCGTCGTCGACGGCATCAAGGAGGCCAATGTCTACGGCGTGCAGGTGCCCGGCCAGGACGGCCGCGCAGGCATGGCGGCGCTTGTCGTAGCGCCCGGTTTCGACCCTGCAACCTTGGCCGGAAAGCTCGCCGCCAACCTGCCCGCCTATGCGCGGCCCGTTTTCCTCCGGCTCGAGCCCGAGATGGAGATCACCGGAACCTTCAAACTGCGCAAGGTTGATCTCGTGACCGAGGGTTTCAACCCGCAGACCATCCCGAACCCGCTCTACATCCTCGATCCGGCGACACAGCAATACCGCCCCCTCGACCAGAAGCTTTATGACGCGGTCGTTTCCGGCGAACTTCGGCTTTGATCCCCAGCCTCTGCGCTTAGCGTCCGCGTAATTCGGTCTATGATAGCGTCCGGCGCCGGGGCGGCGGCGAGTGGGGACAGAAACATGTGGCGGTTTGGGCTAAGGCAGGCGGGACGCCTGGCGCTGGGCCTTCTTGGCGCGATCATCCTGGCTGCTCTTGTGTCCGCTCTGTCGGATGTGGGGCGCACGCAAGGCGCTTCGGCCTATGCCGGCGCCATCCTCGCGCATCTGATGTCGATGGGACGCTTCGATTTCGGGACCAGTTCGATCAGCAATGCGCCCGCATGGACCGAGCTTGCCCGGCGGCTACCGGCAACCCTCGAACTTCTGGGCTTCGGAGCCCTGATCGCCGTCGTCATCGGCGCACCGGTCGGGCTTCTTCTGAGCGCGGGGCGCGTGCTCAGGGCCGGCGCGCCGCTCATCCAGATCGTCGCCGCCGCCCCCGTCTTCTGTGCGGGCCTGGGCCTTCTGTGGGTTTCCGAGCGGGTCCTCCATTGGACGGGCGCGGCCCCAGGCGTGTCGCTCCTGGCCGCGCTCGAGAGCGGCAATCCGGACATGGTTGCGGCCGCGCTGCGCGTGGTGGCGCTGCCGGCGTTGACGGTCGGCGCAGCCGGCGCCGCCAGCATCCAGCTTGCGCTTCGCCGCGCGATCGGCCGGGCGGCCGGCGAACCCTATCGGCGCGGGCTGCAGGCCATGGGGCTCGGCCGTCTCGAGATCGACCTCGTCTATCTTTTCCCGGAGGTCGTGTCCGGTCTCCTTCAGAGCCTGGGCGAAGTCGCGTCCTCTCTCCTGGCGGCCACTGCCGTCGCCGAATGGGTGTTCGCGTGGCCGGGCGCGGCGAACCTCTTCCTCAAATCGGTCGCACTCCAGGATTGGAGCGTTGTGGGCCTGGTGCTGCTGGTTTTCGCGAGCCTCACCATGGCCGCCGAATTTCTCGGCGTGATGGGTGCGCGGCTGCTCGCGGAAACGGAGCGGGCAACATGAGCGCCGCGGGCGAGATCGCCGCTCCCGCACCGTCGCTCCGCACGATCATCCGCGGCGCGGGCTTTATCGGATTGGGTGCGATCGGGGTTGCCGTAGGCCTTGCCGATGTTCTGACGCGGGCGCCCGCCAACGCGGAAAACGTCGGACCGCCGCTTCTGGCGCCGTCGCTGCAATTCCCGTTCGGCACCGACATTCTGGGACGCGACATGGCAAGCGAGACGCTGCATGCGCTCGCGGTGACGGCGACGGCCGCGGGCTTCGGCGCGCTGGTGACGGTGATCGTGGGCGGGCTTCTGGGATTTCTGGCGGCGCGGCTGCCATGGGGTCTCGGCCTCTTCACGCGCTGGATCGCGGGCGTCCTTGGCGCCGTTCCGGCACTTTTTCTGGCGATCCTGTTGATCGGACTGACCGCGCGCGGTCTCGCACCCCTCGTCGCGGGACTGGCCGCCGCACCGCTCGCCTTCGCCCGCGCCTTCGATCGCGCCCGCGAGCTTGGTCTCTCCCGCCACGCGGAATTCGCCCGCGCCACCGGCATCTCGAGCAACGCGCTCCTCAGGCGCGATCTCGCTTACGAATTTCGCGACACGTTCCTCGTCAATGCGACGCGCGCGCTGGCGGCGGTCGCGATCATTCTCTCGACGGTCAGCTTTCTCGGATTCGGCGCGACGCCGCCGCACCGCGATCTGGGCCTGATGATCGCCGCCGCCCGCGACACCTATTTCGATCACTGGTGGACGGCGACCTTCCCGGCGGCGGCGCTGGCGCTTCTCATTCTTTGCGCGCGGTTGGCCGCCGCACTCGACGAAGGCGAGCGGCCGTGACCGAACCCGAGCGCCTCATCACCATCACCGATCTCTGCGTCGCGCGCGAAGGTGCGGCACGGCCCGAACTCGATCGCGTTTCGGTTGCGATCGACGCGCACGAGACGGTCGTCATCCTCGGCGAAGCGGGATCGGGAAAAGACGCACTCATGCGTGCGCTCAACCGCTCGCTCGAAGAAGGCGAAAGCGCCAGCGGAACGATCCGCTATGGCGCAGGCCCCGAAGAACCGTCGCGCGCGACGCGCACGCGTGCCGCTTATCTGCCGGGCCCTTACGCCAGGCCTCTCAGTCCCCACGCATCGGCGATCGCGCAATTCGCACGCATCATCGCGCGAAAGCTGGGCGCCCCCCAGGCGAGCGGACGGGCGGAATTCGCGCAGGAGATCGCCCGTCTCGACGGCGCGCCGCCGCTTGCAGCGTTCGAGAAACGCGCGGGCGAGATCCCCGACGAAATCCTGGGCTGGGGATTGCTCGCTATGGCGCTCGCGCAAACGCCCGAGCTGTTGCTGGTCGATCATCTGTTCGAGGGGCTCGCGCCCAAAGCTGCGCGCGCGCTGGAAAGTGCATTGCTTGCCGCCAAGGCGCGTTTCAATTGCACGCTCGTCTGCGCGACCATGAACACCGATACGGCATTGCGTCTCGGCGGGCGTCTCATCGTGATGCGGCAGGGGCGCATCGTCGAGGAAGGTCCGCTGCCGCGGCTGGCCACGGCGCAAGCCCACGCCTACACGCAAACGCTGTTCAAGGATGAGCCGCCCCGCGCACGCAGCGGCCAGCGTGGACAGCCCGTCGTACAGGCGCTCCATATCTGTCTCACCGCGGAAGCCAAGACGCGGGACGAGATCAATTTCGAACTGCGGCGCGGCGCCTCGCTCGCGCTCGTCGGCGAAAAAGGCTCCGGCCGGCATCGATTGACGCGGGCGATCCTGGGCCTCGACTATCTTGCAAAAGGGCGCATCGTTTTCGATGCCGTCGATATCGGCATTCTCTCGCCCGAGATGATGTCGCGGTTGCGCCGCCGCGTGGCGATCATCGCGGGCGCCGACGATGTGCTCGATCCGCGCATGAGCCTGTGGGAGACGGTGGGCGAGCCCTTGCGGGCGCATCTGCATCTGCGCGGCGATCTCGTGGCGCGCTATCGGGAATCGGCGCTGAGACGCGTGGGCCTCGCCTCGCTTCCGGGCAACCTTCCCATCTCGGAACTGTCGGCCTTCGACCGCCGCCGGCTTCAGGTGGCTCGCGCGATTGTCACAGCACCTGTCCTGGCCGTCATCGACGAACCGTTCCGTGGCCTCGATGCGTTTGCGAAATCCGTGATCCGCGATCTCCTGCAAAGCTTCCGCGCGGAAGAGGGACCGGCTTTCCTCGTCATCACGTCGGATTTCGCCGTGGCGCGGGCGCTGGCGGACGAGGCCATGGTGTTCCGCGACAAGCGGATCGTCGAACGCGGAACGCTCGCCGAGCTTCTGCGCGGGCCGAAAAACCCCTATGCGCGCGCCCTCGTAGAGGCCTCGCGCCTCGACACGCTCCATGCCCTTTCGCCGACGGCTGCGGGCGGCTAGAAGACTTCCCCGAAATGCGCGTCCGCATCTGGTGAGGTTTTCATGTTGAAGCTTTCCGATTCCCATCTCCTGAAATCCGATGCTTTCATCGACGGCGCCTGGAGCGCCGCCGACAATGGCTCGCGGTTCGCGGTTCGCAATCCGGCGAATGGCGAAGTCCTGGCAGAGGTGGCCGATGTCGGCGAAGGCGAAACGCGCAGAGCCATCGAGGCGGCGGCGCGGGCTTTTCCCGCCTGGAAAAAGAAAACCGCGAAGGAACGCGCAGCCATCATGCGCAAATGGTTCGACCTCGTCATGGCGAACCACGAAGATCTCGCGCGGCTGATGACGGCGGAACAGGGCAAGCCGCTCGCCGAAACCCGGGGCGAAGTCACCTTCGGTGCGTCCTTCATCGAGTGGTTCGCGGAAGAGGGAAAGCGCGTCTACGGCGATGTGATCCCGACCAACCAGCAGGGCCGCCGCATCATCGTCCTGAAAGAGCCGATCGGTGTCGTGGGCGCGATAACGCCGTGGAATTTCCCGAACGCCATGATCACGCGGAAATGCGCTCCGGCGCTGGCCGCGGGCTGCACGGTCGTCGTCAAGCCGGCGGAAGATACGCCGCTCTCGGCGCTCGCGCTTGCCGAACTCGCCCTGCGCGCCGGTATTCCGGCGGGCGTCTTCAATGTCGTGCCGACGTCGCAGCCCGCGAAAGTGGGCGGCGAGCTCACGCAAAATCCCGTCGTGCGCAAATTCTCGTTCACCGGCTCGACCGAGATCGGCAAGCTCCTGATGCGGCGATGCGCATCCACCGTGAAGAAGGTGTCGCTGGAGCTCGGCGGCAATGCGCCGTTCATCGTTTTCGACGACGCCGATCTCGATGCGGCCGTGGAAGGCGCGATGGCGTCGAAATACCGCAACATGGGTCAGACCTGCGTCTGCGCGAACCGCATCCTGGTGCAGGACAAGGTCTATGAGGCTTTCGCCGAGAAGTTCGCGGCGCGCGTCGCCGCGATGAAAGTCGGCGACGGCATGGAGGACGGCGTCGTCCAGGGGCCGCTGATCAACATGGACAGCGTGGAAAAGGTCGAGCGCCTGGTCGAGGACGCCGTCAAGAAAGGCGCCCGCGTGGTCGTGGGCGGCAAACGCCATGCGCTCGGGCACACGTTTTTCCAGCCGACCGTGTTGCGCGATGTGACGCCCGCAGTCGTCATGGCGCGCGAGGAGATCTTCGGTCCGGTGGCCGCACTCTATCGCTTCCAGACCGAAGAAGAGGCGATCCGCCTCGCCAACGATACGGAATACGGCCTCGCGGCCTATTTCTATGCCCGCGATCTCGGCCGCGTCTTCCGCGTCGCCGAGGCGCTCGAATACGGTATTCTCGGCATCAACGAAGGCATCATCTCGACGGAGCTGGCGCCCTTCGGCGGGGTCAAGGAATCCGGCATCGGCCGCGAAGGCTCGAAATACGGCATCGAGGATTATCTCGAGATCAAATATCTCGCGCTGGGCGGTTTGGGGGCATAATCGGTTTGAGTCGAAAGGAACCTCGATGATCCCTCGTTACGCCCGCCCGGAAATGACGGCGCTGTGGTCGCCGGAGACGAAATTCCGAATCTGGTTCGAGATCGAAGCCCACGCCGCCGACGCGCTGGCCGAAATCGGCGTCATTCCGAAATCGGCGGCGAAGGCGATCTGGGACAAGGGTGCGCGGGCGGAATTCAATGTCGAACGGATCGACGCCATCGAGCGCGAAGTGAAGCACGACGTCATCGCGTTCCTGACGCATCTGGCGGAATTCATCGGCCCCGAGGCGCGCTTCGTCCATCAGGGCATGACGTCGTCCGATGTGCTCGACACGTGTCTTTCGGTGCAGCTTGCCCGCGCCGCCGATATCCTCATCTCCGATGTCGATGTGCTGCTCGCGGCTCTCGAACGCCGCGCCTTCGAGTTCAAATATGCGGTCACGATCGGGCGCAGTCACGGCATCCATGCCGAGCCCACGACGTTCGGCGTCAAGCTTGCGGGATTCTACGCGGAATTCGTGCGCGCGCGGGCGCGGCTCGTCACGGCCAAAAGCGAAATCGCAGTGTGCGCGATCTCGGGCGCGGTCGGCACCTTCGCGAATATCGATCCGCATGTCGAAGCCCATGTCGCCCGCGCGATGGGATTGTCGATCGAGCCGGTTTCGACGCAGATCATTCCGCGCGACCGGCATGCGGCGTTCTTCGCGGCGCTCGGAGTCGTGGCCAGCTCGCTCGAGAGGCTCGCGACGGAAATCCGGCATCTGCAGCGCACGGAAGT
>Ga0181525_10000822_pt1 | contig 27040 bp, 24 predicted proteins | sample PEATcosm2014_Bin_48_FD_121100 | JGI IMG/M metagenome (GOLD analysis project Ga0181525, IMG submission 121100) | Peatland microbial communities from MTU Mesocosm Facility, Houghton, MI, USA - PEATcosm2014_Bin06_10_metaG | ecosystem: Environmental > Terrestrial > Soil > Wetlands > Peat | place... | reverse complement strand
TGTCGAACCGGCACACGCTCTCGACTATTTTCGACGAAGATTTAAGCGCGCCACAGCGATTGGCCCAGCGCGGCGAACATATCGTCGACGTGTTATTCGCTTTTCTCAAGCGTCCGGACCAAGTTGGTTGCGCCAAGGAGACCTCTTGACGAACCCTGGAGCCCATGGTGCATAGTAACCATACGGTTACTTAAGGGCGCGGCGCCGTGCGCTGAACAGCCCACAAGGCCCGGGAGGAACAAGTGGCCACGCGCAGACTCGGCATTGTCATGTACGGCGTCACCGGGCGCATGGGGCTCAATCAGCACCTGGTGCGCTCGATTTTGGCGATCCGCCAAGAGGGCGGCGTGACGCTGCCGAACGGCGATCGTGTGATGCCGGATCCGATTTTGGTCGGCCGCAATGCCGAGCGGGTGGCGGCGCTGGCGCGGCAATACGGCATCGAGCGCTCCACGACCGACCTGGCCGCGGCGCTGAAAGATCCCAGGGATGAGGTGTTTTTCGATGCCGCCACCACGCAGATGCGCGCCGATTTGCTAAGCCAGGCGATCGAGGCCGGCAAACACGTTTATTGCGAAAAGCCGGTGGCCGACACGCTCGAAAAAGCCGTCAAAGTCGCCAAACTTGCCAAGAGCAAAGGCGTCAAGAACGGCGTCGTGCAGGACAAATTGTTTCTTCCGGGCCTGCGCAAGATCAAAATGTTGCGCGAGGCGGGATTTTTCGGCCGCATGTTCGCGGTCCGCGGAGAATTCGGGTACTGGGTGTTCGAAGGCGATTGGGGGCAGCCGGCACAACGGCCGAGCTGGAATTATCGCAAAGCCGACGGCGGCGGCATTATCCTCGATATGCTTTGCCACTGGCGCTACGTGCTCGATAATTTGTTCGGCAAGGTGAAGGCCGTCAGCTGTCTCGGCGCCACCCACATTCCCAAACGCGTCGATGAAGACGGCAAGATCTACGACGCCGACGCCGACGATGCCGCCTATGCGACGTTTCAACTCGAAGGCGGCGTCATTGCCCATATGAATTCATCGTGGTGCGTGCGGGTCCGCCGCGACGACCTGGTGACCTTTCAGGTCGACGGCACCCACGGCTCGGCCGTCGCCGGTCTGACGAAATGCTGGACCCAGCATCGGGTCAATACGCCGCGTCCGGTGTGGAATCCGGACGTGCCGCAGACCATGAATTTCTATTCGCAATGGGAAGAAGTACCGGAGAATATTGTCTACGAGAACGGCTTTAAGATTCAGTGGGAAGATTTCATCCGCCACGTCGCGGCCGACACGCCGTGGCACCACGGTCTCATCGAAGGGGTTAAAGGCGTTCAGCTCGCCGAACTCGGGCTTAAGAGCTGGGCCGAACGGCGCTGGTTGGACGTGCCCGAGATCGAGCTGTAAAGGATCGTGACGTGCTAACGATTGCGTTGCCGACCAGAGATGGGAAATTCGAGCTCTATACGACCGGCGAGCCGATCGTGTTGCCGGCAAAAGGCGCCACGAAGAAATTCAATCGCATTGCTTACGCCGCGGCCCACGTGGTGGCCGATCCGCTCGCCGATATCGATCCCTGGCTCGACATCGCCGTGGATTGGGACAAGACCATGGCCTTTCGCCATTACCTCTGGGATCTCGGCCTCGGCGTCGCCGAAGCTATGGATACGGCGCAGCGTGGCGGCGGCCTCGATTGGCCGCGGGCAAAAGAATTGATCGGACACGCGCTCGCCGCGGCAAAGAGCCGGCCCGGCGTCAAAATCTGTTGCGGTGTCGGGACCGATCAGCTCGAGCCCAGGGCGGGCCTGAGTATCGATGACATCATCCGCGCCTACGAAGAGCAGATCGAGGCCATTGAGGCGATGGGCGGTAAGCTTGTCGTGATGGCGAGCCGGGCGCTCGCCTTCGCCGCGAAAACTCCGGACGATTACGTCCGCGTTTATGGCCGAATCCTGAGGCAGGTGCGCGAGCCGGTCATTATACATTGGCTCGGCGAGATGTTCGACCCGGCGCTGGTGGGTTACTGGGGCGCGGCGGACCATGGCGCCGCCATGGAAACCTGTCTCGGCATCATCGCCGATAACGCGGATCGGATCGACGGCGTGAAGATTTCGCTGCTCTCGAAAGAGAAAGAAATCGAAATGCGCCGCAAGCTGCCGCCCGGCGTGCGCATGTACACGGGCGACGATTTCAATTACGCCGAACTGATTGCCGGCGACGAAGATGGCTATTCCGACGCTTTGCTAGGCATTTTCGACGCGATCGCGCCGGCCGCCGCCGCGGGATTGGCGCGGCTCTCGGCCGGCGACGTCCAGGGTTTTCACGGCGTCATGGAGCCGACGGTGCCGCTATCGCGCCACATCTTCAAGGCGCCGACACGGTTCTACAAAACCGGCGTGGTATTCCTGGCTTGGCTCAATGGTTTGCAGGACCATTTCATCATGGTTGGAGGCCAACAAAGCGCCCGCTCGCTGGTACATCTCGCGGAGTTGTTCCGCCTCGCCGACAAAGCGCGCGTCCTGCACGACCCCGAGCTCGCGGTTTCGCGCATGAACAAACTACTCGCGGTGCAGGGATTAGCTTGATCGCGCTTCCGTCGGGTCCCGGTGCCGCGTAACAAGAAACTTTTACGAGCGGAACAATCCGCCAGCGTGGAAAACGCCCGAGGTGGGAGGGTTTGATGGCAGGATCGCGAAGCGGCTGGCATCGCTGGCTTCAAACCGGCTGGATCAAACCGCTGCTATTTTTGATCCTCCTTGGGATCGCTTGGGACCTCGCCATTCGTCTCTTCCATATCCCGCCCTATCAGGTGCCAGCGCCGAAAGACGTACTGATAACGCTGTGGCAGGATTGGCCGATGCTGCTGACCCAAGCCGTGCCGACCACGGAAGCGACGGTGAACGGCTTCATTCTTTCGGCCTTGTTCGGCATTCCGGTGGCCATGCTGATCGTCGGTTCGCGGACGGTCGAAAGCTATGTCTATCCGCTGTTGGTGTTCTCGCAATCGATCCCTAAAATCGCTATCGCGCCGTTGTTCGTGGTGTGGTTCGGCTTTGGCATGATGCCGAAAGTGCTCTCCGCCTTTCTCCTCGGATTCTTTCCGGTGGTAGTTTCGGCGGTGCAGGGCTTCAAATCGGTCGAGCCCGACATGCTCGATCTGGCGCGCGCCATGGAGGCAAGCCGCCTGCAGATATTCCGCATGGTACGGCTACCGCACGCCATGCCGGCGATCTTTTCCGGTCTCAAAGTATCGGTGACGCTTGCCGTGGTCGGCGCCGTGGTCGGCGAATTCGTCGGTTCCAATTCCGGCCTCGGTTTCGTTCTGCAGCGCTCAATCGGCAATTTCGAGCTGCCGACGATGTTCGCGGCACTGGTCATACTCTCGCTGATCGGTGTCATTCTGTTCTGGCTCCTCGACGTGGTGGAGCGGTTCGCCATTCCATGGCATGCGAGCCAGCGTAACGAGTTCATTCTCGCCGCTTAGCTGCACAAAAAAGGGAGGAAAAAATGCTGCGAATATTCATTACGCTTGCCGCGATCCTGCTCGCCGGCCCGGCTCTGGCGGCGGACAAGGTCACGCTGATGCTCAACTGGTATGTCTATGGCGAGCATGCGCCGTTCTATTACGGCAAGGAAAAGGGCTATTACGCCGATCAAGGCATCGACCTGGAAATCCAGGAGGGCCGCGGCTCCGGCACCGTGACGCAAGTCGTCGCCGCCAAGACCGTGCCCTTCGGCTATGTCGACGTCCCGACCATGATGCGGGGCGCCGTCAAAGGCGCGCCAGTGATCGCCGTCGGCGTCGCGCTCCAGACCAATCCCATGTCGGTCATGGGTTTTGCCGACAAGAACATTAGAAAGCCCGATGACATCAAAGGCAAAACAGTCGCCACCACCCCGGGCGATTCGATGTCGCAAATCTGGCCGCTATTCCTGAAAAAAACCGGTCTGACGGAAGGCGATTTCAAGACCGTGTCGGGCGACGGTGTGACCAAGCTCAACGCCGTGATCAACGGCCAGGCCGATTTGCTCCTCGGCTACGTCATGGACCAGAGCATGAAGATCAAAGATGCGACCGGTAAAGACGTCTATGCGATCAAGTTCTCCGATTACGGCATCAATCTCGTCAGTTCAGGCGTGATTACTAACACGGATTATCTGAAAGAAAATCCCGACCTGGTAAAGCGTTTCCTCGCCGCAACGCAAAAGTCGATCGTGGAAGCGTCGAAACATCCGGGGGATGCCGCGCAGGCCATCCTCAACGTCAATCCAAAGGGTGGCAAAATCGACACGCTGACCCAAGGGTTTGAGCTGACGATTCCGCTGTATAAAGATCCGACTGGCAAGTCGAGCACGCCGCTGCGGGTCAGCGATCAGAACATGACCGACACCGTCAATCTGATGGTCGAATATGGTGGCCTCGATCCGAAGGCGAAGGAAAACCCGAAGGCCTATTACACCAACGATTATCTGCCGAAATGAGCGCAACGGTTATAGCCATGAAACGCGATAGCCGCGCCGCCGCACCGCCGGCGGCGCGGAACGTCATCGAAATCAAGGGCGTTTCGAAGACTTATCGCACCCGCGACGGCGAGGTGCCGTCATTGCGGCCGATCGACTTTATTATCGGCGACGGCGAATTTCTCGTTGTGGTCGGTCCGTCGGGTTGCGGCAAGACCACGTTGTTGAAGATGATCGCCGGTCTGTTGCCGCCGAGTTCCGGTGAAATCCGCATCGAAGGCCGCGCCATCACCAAGCCCCACAGCGGCGTCGGCATCGTCTTTCAGACCGCGATGCTGCTGCCTTGGCGTAGCGTGTTTCGCAACGTGATGATGCCGGTCGAAGTCAAGAAGCTGCCGCGGCGGCTCTACCAGGATCGCGCACGGGCCTTGCTGAAAATGGTCGGGCTCGACGGTTTCGAGAATAAATATCCATGGCAGCTTTCCGGCGGCATGCAACAGCGCGCTTCGATCTGCCGGGCGCTGGTGCATGACCCTAAAATCGTGCTGATGGACGAGCCGTTCGGGGCGCTCGACGCGATGACGCGGGAACGGATGAATGTCGAGTTGCAGCGCATTCAGCGCGAGACCTCTAAAACGGTGCTGCTCATTACCCATTCAATTCCGGAGGCGGTTTTTCTCGCCGACCGCATTCTTGTCATGACCGATCGCCCAGGCTCGATCGCGGCGGTGTATGACGTGCCGCTGCAGCGCCCGCGCTCGCTCGATGTACTGGCCGACCCGATCTTCGTCGAACTGACACAAACCATCCGGCGGCATTTTAATGCGCAAACTGATGGCCATTGACTCGGCAAAGGCAGATCGATGACTGCGCCGCCCCGGCTGACCTTGCTCGATGCCATGTTCAATGAGCGTCCGGTCAAGCTGCGCCTGCCGTTTCGCTTCGGAGTCGTCACCTTGCGCGAAGCGCCGCAATTGTTCGTGCGCGCGCGCATCCGGATGGCAGATGGCCGCGAAGGCGACGGTGTCGCCGCTGAACTTCTGGTGCCAAAATGGTTCGATAAGTCGCTGGAACTGACCAACGAGGACAATTTTAACCAGTTGCGCCGCGCGGCGGCTTTGGCGCGGCGGCGGATGATGAATTTCGGGCGCGACACGGCGTTCGGACTGTCGGCCGCGGCGGATGCGGAGCATCGCCTGGAATGCGGCCGGGAAAACCTCAACGGGCTCGTGGCGTCATTCGGGCTGGCTTTGATGGAGCGAGCCATTATCGACGCGCTGGCGCGCATCGAGGAGGTGCCCGCGATCGAATTGCTGCGCCGCAATGCGTTGGGACTGACCGACGCCTTGACCCCGGACTTGCAGGGCTTCGATCTCGATCGCTTTCTCGCCAGTCTCGCGCCTGCGGATTTCATCTTCGCGCGCCATACTGTCGGTCTTTTAGACTCGCTGACGCGCGCGGAAACCGCCGGCAAGCGCCTTGACGACGGCTTGCCGGAAAGTTTGGAAGAGGTGATCGCACTCTACGGCCAGCGCTATTTCAAGCTGAAAGTCGGCGGCAAAGCCGATGCCGACATTGAGCGGCTGGCCCAGATCGCTGCGGTCCTCGACCAAATCGACGAACCCTATGCGGTGACCCTCGATGGCAACGAGCAATATGAAGAGGTCGATGCCGTCATCGAACTATGGCGCCGCATTGCCGAAGATAACCGGCTGCGCCGGCTCAAAACTTCCATGCTGCTCCTTGAGCAGCCGATCACGCGCAGCCGCGCCTTGAGCGAACCCATTCATAACTTGGCGCGCGACGTCCCGGTGGAAGTCGACGAGTCCGACTCGGATTTCGGCGTATTCTTGCAGGCGCGTGCGCTCGGCTACCGCGGGATCTCGGCCAAATCCTGCAAGGGCTTCTATCGTGCACTGCTAAATCGCGCGCGGGTGGCAAGATACAACAAGGACGGCGGCGACTATTTCATGTCGGCGGAAGATCTGACCACGCAGGCCGGCGTCGCTGTGCAGCAGGATCTCGCCTTGGCGATGTTGATCGGGGCCAAGCATGTCGAACGCAACGGCCACCACTATGTCGACGGCATGGCCGGCGCCCCGCAAGCCGAGCAGGATGCGTTCGTGACCGCGCACGGCGATCTTTACCGCCGCGCCGCGAACGGACGCGCGCGGCTTCACATCCAAAACGGGGCGATATCGCTGCGTTCCATCGCCAAAGCGACCGGCCTAGCCACCGCCGTTATGCCGGCGTGGGAGGCGATGAAATTGAGCCCGGCGGCGGAGTGACCATGCGGACCGCGGGCCTATCGATCAATCTCGCCACGGTGCGGCAGCAGTGGAATTTGCGGCAGGCCGTGGAGGCCTGCGCGCGGCACGGCATCGGCGCGATCGATCCATGGCGCGATCAGGTCGCCGCCGTAGGACTTGATGAATCGGTGCGTGTGATCAAAGCCAACGGCATGCGCGTTACCGGCTATTGCCGCGGCGGCATGTTTCCAGGCGTCGATGCCAAGGCGCGGCAGGCCGCCATCGACGACAACAAGCGCGCCATTGACGAGGCACGCGCGCTCGATGCCGAATGCCTGGTCATGGTGGTTGGCGGCCTGCCGGAGGGATCGCGCAACATCGGCGCCGCGCGCCAAATGGTGGCGGACGGCATCTTTGCGGTTTTACCCCACGCGCGCGCGCGCAATGTGCCGCTCGCGATCGAACCGTTGCATCCGATGTATGCCGGCGACCGCGCCTGCGTGAATACGCTGGCGCAAGCGCTCGATCTTTGCGAGGCCGTCGGCGACGGGGTCGGCGTCGCCATCGATACCTATCACGTCTGGTGGGACCCTGATCTTGAAGCGCAGATCGCGCGGGCCGGTTCGGCCAACCGCATTCTGGCCTACCATATTTGCGACTGGCTGGTGCCGACGCGGGACCTTTTGCTCGATCGCGGCATGATGGGCGACGGCGTCATCGACCTGCCGCGCATTCGCGCTTATGTGGAGCAGGCGGGCTATCGCGGCCATACGGAAGTGGAAATTTTCTCCGCGGCCGATTGGTGGACCCGGCCGGGCGACGAGGTGCTGCGCACCTGCATCGAGCGCTATAACAGCGTATCGTAATCGAGAAACGCCGTCGGCAGGCCTTGCCCTGCAAGCTCTATTGCGCCTGGGCGATTCGCAGCGATCTGCCGGCACTATCCGGCCTGTGCGGTGCGCGCTCGGATCGCATTTGCTCAAGCTCCCGGCTGAGCCGCTCGGCAAAGACGGCGGTGGCGATCGGCAAGTTGCGCCCGCGCAAGCGACCGACCACGAGGTTGGCGCGCGGAACGTCACGGTCGTCAATCTCGCGGGCGACGACGCCAAGCTTATTGCCCGGCGGCAGCGTGCCGATCTGGATTTGGAAAGAGATCAAACCGGCGTGAATGACCAAGCCGCGCAGCATTTCGAACGAATTCGATTCCGCTGCGACCTTGAAGGTAAGCCCGGTTCGGGACGAGATTTCCTCGAGCAATTGCCGCCCGCCGATCGATCGCTCCGGCAGCGCCACCGGATAGCCGGCACAATCCGTGAGCCGGAGCTTTTTACGTGCCGCGAGCGGATGGTCCTTCGCCATTACCGCGACCAGTTGTTGTTCGAGCGTCATCAGCGGCTGGAAGCTGGCGAGAAAAGGCGGCCGAAACACCACGACCAGATCGACTTCGTAGGCCGCGAGCGCCGCCATGGCCCATTCGTGGTCGACGACTTTGACTTCGAACGAGACGAGCGGGTGGCTGGCGCGAAACGCGGCGATTTGGCGGGGCAGGAAATCAAGCGCCAGCGCTTGGCTGCAGGCGATTCTCACGGTGCCGCGGCGCAATCCTTTGAGGTCCTCGATCTGCGACTTCATGCGTTCGACTTCGCCATTGTGGCCGCGCAGGTAATGCACAAAGACTTCGCCGGCGGCGGTTAGGCGCACGCCGCGCGGCCGCCGGTCGAAGAGCGGCGCACCGAGCTCGATTTCGAGATCCGCGATCCGCCGATTAACCGCGGAAGCGGTGACATTGAGCCGGTCGGCGGCCTTTCTGATCGAGCCGGCGCGGGCGACCTCATCGACGTAGCTCAGAATGCGAAGATGTTTCATGACGGCCTTTGGGGCTTTACGGCTTGTCGACGTTCCTGTCGGCGGCACGCGGCTGCACGCCAGTGGTGCTATTCCGGCACCACTCTAGCAAGAAATCAGCAGTAGTTGGCAACGCTGGTTCGATCTAGGTTCTGGCCACGGCGTAACCGGGGGACAGCCCCGTTCCCGACTAAAGCCTCAACAGTAGGAGCCGATGCTCATGACTTCGATCACCCGCCGGTGCGCTCTCGCCTTTGCGGCGACGATCGCGATGGCCGCGCCGTTTGCCGCCGCAGCGCCCGCTTTCGCACAGACCAAGCTCAAAATGGTGCTGAACTGGAAGTATCAGGGCCCGCAGGGCTGGTTTTTTCTGGCCGACGATCGCGGCTATTTCAAAGCCGCGGGTCTCGATGTGACCATGGACCAGGGCAACGGCTCCGGTGCGCCGATCCCGCTGGTCGCCAGCGGTACCTACGATGTCGGCTTCGGCGATATCAACGCGCTCATCGAGTTCGCCGCCAAGAAGCCGGAGGAAGCGCCGATCGCCGTCTACGTCATGTATAACCGGCCGCCATTCACCATCGCGGTGCGCGCCGACAGCCCGATCCATACGCCGAAGGACCTCGAGGGCAAGACACTCGGTGGCGCCGCCGGCGACGGCGCGCTCAAGCTGTTCCCGGCGTTCTGCAAGATCACCAAGATCGATTGCACCAAAGTGAACATCACCAACATGCAGCCGAACTTGCGCGAGCAGATGCTGATGGGCGGTCAGGTCGACGGCGTCTTCGGCTACGTCAACACCATCCGGTTCTCCGCCAAGCTGATGGGCGTCGATCCGGAGAAACAAATTCGCTGGATCAATTACGGCGATTACGGCATGGATCTCTATTCGAACGCTATCATCGTCTCCAAGAAGCTCGCCAAGGACAATCCCGCGGCGGTGCGTGGACTGCTCGCTGCCATCAACCATGGGCTGGAAGACGCGCTCAAGGATCCGGACGCGGCCGTTGCCGCCGTTGCCAAGCGTGAGCCGCTGATCAAAGTCGCGGTCGAGCGCGAGCGGCTGGACGCCACGCTCAAGGATGAAATGAATCATCCCGAGATCGCCAAAATCGGCGTCGGTAATGTCGACATGGCCCGCCTGAAGCGGTCGATCGACATTCTGGTCGAGGCCAACAACCTACCGCGTACGCCGACCGTCGACGAAATATTCACGCCGGAGTTTTTGCCGCCGACCGCCGATTTGCCGAAGAAGCTGTTCTGAGGTGAGGGCCCGACCGGCGCCCTGCCGCAATCGGGCGGAACGGTATATTTCGCGAAAGCGTCGCGTGACGGGGGCGTGACTATGGAACTAAAGCTCAAGGGGCGGGTGGCGATGATCACCGGACCGGCCAAGGGCATGGGTGCGGCCATCACCGAAGCCTTTGCGGCGGAGGGCGCACGTCTGGCGCTTCTGGGACGCGACTTCGCCGCGATCGAACCCGTTGCCAAATCCGTCAAAGCGGCCGGTGCCGAAGCGATCATCGTGCCTTGCGATCTCACCGATCCGCAACAATGCTCAGCCGCTGCCGAAAAGACCAAGGCCGTCTATGACGGCCGCATCGACATTCTGGTCAATGTTGCCGGCGGTTCCGGGCCGATCGGCAAGAGCGGCGTCGAGACCACGCCCGAAGAATTCGATTCGATCGTCTCGCTGAACATGAGCGGTTCGTTCCACACCATGCGCAGCGTGCTGCCGACTATGATGGCGCAGCGCTACGGTAAGATCGTCAATGTCGGCGGCACGTTCGGCCTGCGCGGGCGCGCCGGGAGGGTGGCCTATTCGGCGTCGAAATGGGGTCTGCGCGGCATTACCAAAAGTTTCGCGCTTGAGGTCGGCCCTTACAACATCAACGTCAATTGCGTCGCCCCCGGCATGGTCGACGGCCCGCGCTTTCGCGACAAGGTTTGCGCCGAGATGGCAAAGCGCCTTGGTATTACCGTCGAGGAGGCCGCCGAACGGCACGCCGCCGAATACGCGCTCAAACGGGTGACGGTCGATAGCGATGTTGCGAATGCTTGTCTTTTTCTTGCCAGCGACGCCTCGCGCCAGATCACCGGCGTCGATCTTCCGGTCGACGGCGGCTGGGCCATGCTTTGAGGATGCGAAATGGCCGCCGTGACCGCTGATCTGATCGTCCGCAACGGCACCATCGTGTCACCCGATGCGGCGGCCGTCGCAAGTATCGCCATTAAAGACGGCCGCATTCTCGCGGTCGGGGCTGACGAGGCGATGCCGCCGGCGCTGGAGATATTCGATGCCAGCGGCTTGCATATCCTGCCCGGCGCCATCGACGTTCACGTGCATTTCCGCGACCCGGGCTATCCCGCCAAGGAAGATTGGGCGAGCGGTACCGCGGCGGCGGCATTCGGCGGGGTCACCACGGTGTTCGATATGCCGAACACTATACCGCCGACCGGGAACGCCGAGGCGCTGGCGGCCAAGCACGCCATCGCCGCGAGCAAAGCCTGCGTCGACTTCGGCCTCTACGGGCTACTCGGCGACGACACCATCGAGCATGTCCCCGCTCTCGTGGACGGCGGGGTCATCGGATTCAAGCTCTATATGGGCAATACCTTCGGCAGAATTCCGTCACCCTCGACCGGCGCGATGCTGGAAGCGTTCGAGGTCGTCGCGCCGACGGGAAAGCGCATCTCGCTGCATGCCGAGACCAATTCGGTCATGGAGCGGCGACAGGAGCGGATGGCGGCGGCGGGACGGCAGGATCCGTTGGCGCATGTCGCGTCGCGGCCCGCGGTGGTGGCTGTCGAAGCCGTCAGCCGCGCCGCCATCCTCGCCGAGTGGACCGGCGCGCGCATCCATATTTTGCATATTTCCTCGGCCGAGGAACTACGGCCGCTGCGCGAAGGCAAGGCGCGCGGAGTCGATATCACCGGCGAAACCTGCCCGCATTATCTGTTGCTCTCGACCGACGATTACCACGATCTTGCCGGGATTATCCGGGTCAACCCGCCGGTGCGCGAAGCGCGTAACCAAGAGCCGCTATGGTCGGCGCTTGCCGACGGCACCATCGACCTGATCGCGACCGATCACGCGCCGCACACCCCGGAAGAAAAAACGCGCAACGACATCTGGGCCGTGGATTGCGGCTTCCCGGGCGTCGAGACGCAGATGCCGCTGATGCTGACCGAGGTCAATAACGGTCGGCTGTCGATTTGCGATTACGTGCGGCTGAGTTCGTTCAATCCGGCGAAGATTTGGGGCCTTTACCCGCGCAAGGGCGCCATCGCGCTCGGTGCCGACGCCGATTTGGCCATCGTTGATCTTGCCCGCGAGCATACGCTAAGCGATGCCGCGTTGCAGTCGCGCTCGAAAATTTCGCCTTGGAACGGCCGGCGCGTGAAGGGTTTGCCGCTGCACACTTTGGTCCGCGGGCGGTTTGTCATGAAAGACCGCGCGCTCGTTGACGGCGCCCGCGGCACCGGCCGCTCGGTGCACAACATCCAGCGCATGCCCGTGCCCGAATTGCGCCACACCGAACTCACGATGCAAGCGATCCTCCGCAACGGCGCCGATCGCGGCATGGAGCACAGCGCATGACAGCCCCCGATTCCGCCGCGACGACCGTAAAAGACGGCGCGCACGCCGATTTCTTTGTCGAACTCGAAGGCGTCACGCTGACCTACGGCCGCGACGAGCGCCAGGTCAATGCGCTGGGGATGACCAATCTGCGATTGAAGCAGGGCGACTTCGTCGCGCTGGTCGGTCCTTCCGGTTGCGGCAAATCCACCATCTTGAAGCTTGTGACTGGACTTCTCACTGCGAGCACCGGCTACGTCTATGTCGCCGGCCGGGAGGTCGGCGCCGAACCGGTGCGCGTCGGCATGGCGTTCCAAAACCCCACGATGCTGCCGTGGCTGACGGTACGCGACAACGTGATGTTGCCGTTGAAGATCGTGCCGCCGTTTCGCGAAAACTATCGCGCTAAACGCAAAACCGAATTCCGCGATCGGGCCGATGCGCTGCTCAAGGAAGTCGGCCTCGATCAATTCGGCGACAAGCATCCGTGGCAATTGTCCGGCGGCATGCTGCAGCGGGCCTCGTTGTGCCGGTCGCTGGTGCACGAGCCGCAATTGCTGATGCTCGACGAGCCGTTCGGCGCGCTCGACCAATTCACCCGCGAAGAGCTGTGGGCGATCATGCAGGAATTATGGATGAAAATGCGTCCGACAGTGCTGCTGGTTACCCACGATCTGAAGGAAGCGGGCTACCTCGCCAACCGCATTTGCGTGATGCGGGCGCGGCCTGGGCAGATTATCGACGACGCCGAGGTGCCGTTCGCGCGGCCACGCACCATCGAAATGTCCTACACGCCCAGCTTCGTTTCGATGACACAGCGGTTGCGCGAACTCATCGTCACCGCCCGCCCGGCCAAAGAGGCAGCCTGATGGACCCGCAACTGCGCCGCCGCTTCGCGTCCACCGCCTTCATCATCGGATTTTTCCTGCTCTGGGAAGCGCTGTGCTGGCTGTTCAACGTCAGCGACATCGTTTTGCCGAAGCCGAGCCAGATCATCGTCACCTTGGTCGAGCGCATGCCGGCATTATGGCCGCATACCATCCAGACGCTCTACACCACGCTCATCGGATTTGCGCTTGGCATCGTGATTGGCGTGGCGCTGGGCGTGATCGTCGGATCGTCGCGGCTGGCCTATGACGTCGCTTATCCGCTGCTGATCGGCTTTGCGACCATACCGAAAGTCGCCGTGGTGCCGATTTTCGTACTTTGGTTTGGCGCCGGCGCGGTGCCGGCGGTCTTGACCGCGATGATTATGAGCATTTTCCCGATTGTGGTGAACGTCGCGACCGGTCTCGCCACCACCGAGCCCGAACTCGAAGACGTGATGCGCGCGCTCCATGCCAGCAAGCTCGACATTCTCTGGAACGTCGGTCTGCCGCGCACCATGCCTTACTTTTTCGCCTCGCTAAAAGTGGCGGTGACGCTGGCCTTCGTCGGCACCGTGATTTCCGAGACGGTGGCCTCCAACCGCGGTATCGGCAATGTCATGATGATCGCCAGCTCCAACTTTGACGTGCCGTTGGTATTTGCTGGACTGCTCATCCTCGCCGTCATGGGCGTGGCACTTTACGCGGTGTTTTCTTTTCTCGAAGGCCGTATCACCGGCTGGGCTCACCGCAAGGACGATTTTGCGATGGGGTGAGTGAACCGGCCGCGGTCACGCAGACCAAATCCCGGACCCGGCACCGGCATCCCGCAGCGCGAATGCCTTCGCTTTAGTCGAGACGGTGACAATATAGGCAACGTCAGAAACGGTGCCTCTCGAGTATTGCGTTATCCGCATGGCTTGGGTGCCTTTCATGCGGGACACGTCCAATCCGAGCCGTTCTGCGACCAGCGGTCGCGCGATCGGGCGATTTTACCGACTTGGCGCGCGGATTGCTTGTTCAAACCGCACCGCGGCGGCCGCCGCGTCTCCTCCCGCTCGAACATTGTACCGCCAAGGCTGAATGAAAAACATGGAACACCTTGAAATTGTTGCCGATACCAAGCCTCGGCTCGTGCTCACTGGCATTACGAAGCGGTACCCGAGCGTTGTGGCCAATGAAGATATCTCGCTGAGCGTCAAGCCCGGCGAGATCCATGCCGTGCTCGGCGAGAATGGCGCCGGCAAAAGCACGCTCATGAAGATCATCTATGGCATCACCAAACCCGACGCCGGAACCATTTTGTGGAACGGTCAGTACGAAACCATCACCACCCCTTCGCAAGCGCGGCGCCTGGGTATTGGCATGGTGTTCCAGCACTTCTCCTTGTTCGAGACGCTGACGGTCTGGGAAAACATCGCGTTGGCGCTGGACGAGCGGGTCGCGCCGGCGAAATTGGCGGCTCAGATCACCGAAGTCTCGCAGAAATATGGCCTGCCGATCGATCCCTACCGTCTGGTTCACAGCATGTCGGTGGGCGAGCGCCAGCGCGTGGAAATCGTGCGCTGCCTGCTTCAGGAGCCGAAGCTTCTGATCATGGACGAGCCGACCTCGGTGCTGACGCCGCAGGCCGTCTTGGTGTTGTTCGAGACGCTGCGTCGCCTGGCGTCGGAAGGCTGCAGCATCCTCTATATCAGCCACAAGCTCGACGAAATCCGCGCACTCTGCGACAGCGCGACCGTGTTGCGCGGCGGTCGCGTCAGCGGCACCGCGATCCCCAAGAACGAAACCAATGAGAGCCTGGCCCGCATGATGATCGGCGGGGAGTTGGCGGTGTGCACGCTGGTGCCTCGTGAACCCAAAGAGGTTCGGCTCGAACTGCAGGGTCTTACCTTGCCGACCTCCGACCCATTCGGCACCACGCTTAAGGACATCAGTCTATCGGTGCGAAGCGGCGAGATATTGGGAATCGCCGGGGTTTCCGGAAATGGCCAGAAAGAGCTTATGGCAGCGCTCTCGGGCGAGCGGCTGTGCGCGTCCGGACCGATGATTATGCTGATGGATCATCCGGTGGGCGATCTCAATCCAGCCAAGCGCCGCGAGCTCGGGCTGACCTTTGTTCCCGAAGAACGTCTCGGCCGCGGCGCCGTACCGCCGATGAGTCTGGCTTTTAACGCGCTTCTCACCGGGGCGCGAAAAGGCATGGTTCATAAAGGAATGATCTATCCGACCGCGATGCGGGGGTTTGCCAAGAGCGTGATCCAGCGCTTCAAGGTCAAATGCGGCGACGAGCAATCGGCGGCCTCAAGCCTGTCGGGCGGCAATCTGCAGAAATACATCGTTGGCCGCGAGACCATGCTGGAGCCCAAGATGATGATCGTGGGCCAGCCGACCTGGGGCGTCGATGTCGGCGCGGCACAGCTGATCCGCCAAGCCTTGATCGATTTGCGCGACCAAGGTGTGGCGCTTTTGGTGATCTCCGAGGAACTCGACGAGCTTTTCATAATCAGCGATCGGCTCGCGGTGCTGGCGGAGGGGCGTCTTTCTCCCTCGGTTCGGCCCGCCGATACCTCGATCGGGCAAATTGGTACGTGGATGAGCGGCAAATTCAACGAACCGGCTCACGCCGCCGATGCCGTGACTCCCCTCAGGGAGATCGCATAATGTTCGTTCTTGAAAGGCGTGCCAGTCCTTCCCGCGCCATGGCGATCACGTCGCCGATCTTGGCCGCGGCCGGGATGATCATAACGGGATTTTTTTTATTCACCGCCCTGGGCAAGGATCCGGTGGAAGTGTTCTATCTGTTCTTTATCAAGCCGCTGTCGAGCGCGTACGACATCGGTGAACTGCTTTTGAAGACGACGCCGTTACTGCTCTGCGGACTTGGCTTGGCGATGGGATTTCGCGCCAACATTTGGAACATCGGCGCCGAGGGCCAGCTCACCATGGGCGCGATCGCCGGAGGCGGCGTGGCGCTATGGTTCGGCGACAGCGATTCGTCCTGGGCCATGCCGCTGATGCTGATTGCCGGCATTCTCGGCGGGATGGCGTGGGCCGCGATCCCCGCCTACTTGCGCACGCGATTTAATACCAACGAAATTCTTGTCACGTTGATGCTCGTCTACATCTCCCAGCTGGTGTTGTCGTGGCTGGTGCACGGCGCATGGCGCGACCCCGAGGGGCAAAACTATCCGCAGTCGCGTGGCTTCGGCGATGCCGAAACAATGTCGGTTCTGGTCGACGGCACGCGGGTGACCTGGGGCATCGTTTACGCGCTGGGGCTGGCGCTGATTTCCTGGGTCGTTTCGCAAAAGACCATTACAGGATTCCGCATGCAGGTCGCGGGCTTGGCACCGGCCGCCGCGGCCTATGCCGGCTTCTCGGAGAAGCGCAACATTTGGATTGCATTGATGGTGTGCGGAGCTACCGCCGGGCTTGCCGGTATCTGCGAAGTTGCCGGTCCGATTGGGCGGCTCCAGCAGCAAATATCGCCAGGTTACGGGTTTGCCGCGATCATTGTCGCCTGGATCGGGCGACTGCACCCGATCGGCGTCATTTTCGGCGCGCTTTTAATGTCGCTGCTTTATCTCGGCGGTGAGTCGGCGCAGATGGGAATGGGTTTGCCGTCCGCGATCACCGGCTTGTTCCAGGGTCTGTTGCTTTTCTACCTGCTGGCTGCCGACTTGTTCATCACATTCCGGCTCAAACGGGTGCGCCCGGTGGAGCGCATTGAGCCGACGCCTGCGGTAAGACTGGAGAAGGCGGCATGAACCCACTCGTCCCTATGTTTGCTGCTACCGTGGTGGCGGCCACGCCGCTCATCTACGCTGCGCTGGGAGAAACCATTGTTGAGAAAGCGGGCGTCCTCAATCTCGGTATCGAAGGCATGATGCTGATCGGCGCGGTATCCGGCTTTGCCGCGACGCTTGCGACCGGGAGCGATACGCTAGGGTTCATTGCGGCGGCCGGCGCCGGCATCGCGATGTCCTTGGCCTTTGGCTTTCTCACGCTCAATCTGCAAACCAATCAAGTGGCGACCGGTCTGGCGCTGACCCTATTCGGGCTCGGTTTGTCGGCCTTCGTCGGTTATAATCTTGCCGGAACGCCGCTGCCGCCGCTGCATTCGATCTACATACCGGGGCTCACCAGTATTCCGATCATCGGCGATCTTTTTTTCCATTACGACCCGATGGTTTACCTGTCGCTGGTGCTGTACGCCGCGGTACAATGGTTCATCAGCAGATCCCACGCCGGCCTGACACTCCGAGCGATCGGGGAATCGCCGGCCGTTGCCCACGCCATCGGCAAATCCGTGTTGACCACGCGCTATTTGGCCGTCATGTTCGGCGGCGCCTGCGCTGGTGTCGCCGGGGCTTATCTATCGCTGGTGCAAACGCCGATGTGGGTCGAAGGCATGTCGGCAGGCAAGGGCTGGATTGCGCTGGCTCTTGTCGTATTCGGTACCTGGAAACCGGGACGTGTCGTGCTCGGCGCGTATCTGTTCGGCGGCGTCACGCAGTTCCAGCTGTTCGCTCAAGGGTTCGGTCTGCCGATACCGACCGAGTTCTTGTCGATGTTGCCGTACGCGGCGACGGTTGTCGTTCTGGTTATCATTTGCCGCGATCCCAAAACGATATTGCTGAACCAGCCGGCCTCTCTCGGCATCAGCTTTCATGCAGCTGCATGAAAAAATCTCCGCGGTATGTTTTTTCGTCAACAGTTCCAACTCGAACCAAAAGGTAAGCGTCATGAAGTCAACGAATAAATGGAAATATCTGAGTATGAGCCTTGCCGCCGGGTTTATCGCGGCGTCGTCGGCAACGGCCTTCGCCGAGCCGTTCAAGGTCGCATTCGTCTATCTGGGCCCGGTCAAAGACGGCGGCTGGACCCAAATGCACGACACCGCCCGGCAAAAGCTGGAGAAGGCGCTAGGCGATAAGATCAAGACCACCTATGTCGAGAACGTTCCCGAGACCGCCGATTCCGAGCGCGTATTTCGTCAGCTCGCCGCCGATGGCAATAAGCTGATCTTCGCGACGTCGTTCGGCTATATGGAGCCGTTGCAAAAAGTCGGCAAGCAGTTCCCGAAAGTCATGTTCGAGCACGTCAACGGCTTTAAGACGGGGCCGAACATCGTGGTTTACGAACCGCGCTTCGAGGAAGGCTTCTATCTGATCGGCACTATCGCCGGCCAGATGACGAAGACCAATACGCTCGGCTTTATCGGATCGTTCCCGATCCCGAGCGTCATGCGCAACATCGACTCCATGACGCTGGGCGCGCTGGCGGTCAATCCCAAGGTCACCACCAAGCCGATCTGGGTCAATACCTGGTACGATCCGGGTAAGGAACGCCAAGCGGCCGAAACCCTGGTCGCGCAGGGTGCCGATAACGTCGCCCAGAACACCGACTCGCCGGCGTCGATTCAAGTGGCTCAGGAAAAGGGCACCTACGCGTTCAGCATTGACGCGGACATGTCGAGCTTCGGTCCGAAGGGGCAACTCACCGGCACGACCGAGGACTGGAGCGGCTATTATATCGCCGAGACCAAGAAAGCGATGGACGGCACCTGGACCGGAAACCGGCATACCCGTTGGGGCCTCAAGGAGGGAATGGTGGTGATGGCGCCGCTTAATCCCGTCATCCCGCCGGCCGCCGTCAAGGTTTTCGAGGACACGAAAGCCAAGCTGATCTCCGGCGATCTGAAGCCCTTCGTTGGCCCGATCTCGGATAATACCGGGGTCCAAAAAGTTGCGGCCGGCACCGCGCTGACGGATACGGATCCGGCTTTCAACGGGGTCAACTGGTACGTCAAGGGCATCGACGGCAGCGTTCCGAAGTAAGCAACCTCGGACTCGCTCCGGTCGGGCGATTTGCTGACCGAATTGTTGCGCCGGCGTCACCTCAATGAGATGACGCCGGCGTACGGCTAACGAACAAAGGTTTTCTGGCGGATTTCTTGACCCTCGTTGGTCGTGCGGAACAGCCGCTTGACCGCGTTAGGGTTGGGCCGCCTGGCGAGAGGCAAAACCTGCAAGCCCTTGCGGCTCGCGCCCCAACAGCCAGCGCAGTGTGTTGGCATTGCCGACCAAGCCATGGCGGGCGTAATAGCGAAACATCGCGGCAAGCGTGATGCGTTGCTCGCCCATTCCAGCGGCGCGGGCGCGCGCTTCCCAGGCCTCGACCGGTTCCACCTCGACGCGGATATCTCTCTTCAGCACGGCGCCGATCGTGGCAGCAACTTCGGTCTGGCTTAACGGCGCGGTGCCGGCAAGTTCATAGGTCGCGCCCATGTGGCCGTCCTCGGTGAGAACGCGCGCCGCGGCCTCGGCGACGTCGTCGAGATCGACCAGGCTCAGCCGCGTTTCGGCCGGATAGGGTATGCGCAAAACGCCGTCCTCGACCATGCCGCGCCAAGCGCCAAGCAGGTTTTGCATATAGGCCGTCGGCTGCAAAACGGTCAGATCGAGATTGGCGGCGAACAGCATCTCTTCGGTCCGCATCTTTTCCCAGTGATGGGTCATCGCCTGGATTTGCGGATGCAGCACCGAATGATAAGCGAACCGTCTGACATTCTGGCTCTGCGCCGCGGTCGTGACGTTGCGGGCAAAGCGCAATTCGTCGCTGCTGACATTGGGGCAGATGTGATAGATCGCCCGCGTGCCGGCCGCAGCCTGCGCCAGTGCAGGCACATCGTCGAAGCCGCCGACGCTGACCTCGGCCGCGCCCAGCGCCCGGAGCGCCTCGGCCTGCTCCGGCCGCCGTATCAGCGCGCGCACGGGCGCGCCTTTGGCGGCGAGCGCCTTGACCACGGCTTTGCCGGTCTTGCCGGCGGCGCCGGTGACGAGGATCATGCCGAGCGAATGATCATTTCGTTTTTGTCGTCAGTTCGAACAGCCGGTTCGGGCTGAGCGGAATTTCATTGAGCTCGACCTTTTGCTCGGCGAGGCCGAGCGCATTCTCGATGGCCTGCGCGAACAGCGGACCGACCGGGATGGCACCGGCCTCGCCGGCGCCTTTGATGCCGAGCGGATTGAGCGGCGACGGCGTGACCAGGTGCGCAATCTCCATCCGCGGCACTTCGAGTGCGCTCGGCAGCAGATAATCGGCAAGCGAGGCGTTGAGCAATTGGCCGTCGTCATCGAACACCAGATGTTCGTAGAACGCGTTACCGATGCCTTGCGCCACGCCACCGTGGATTTGGCCGGCCAGGATCAGCGGATTGATCACATTGCCGCAGTCGTGCACGACGACGAATTTGAGCACTTCGAGCATGAATGTTTGCGGGTCGACCTCGACGATCATGGCATGCACGCCGCTCGCCGTGGCGCCGCGCGGCGGCCCGAAATATTGCGTCGATTCAAGTCCGGGCTCGGTGCCGGGCTTCACCGCGCCGCGCATCGGATTGGCCATCATCGCCAGCGCGCCGAGCTTGACGACCTGCCCGGTGCCGACGACGGAAACCTCGCCGTTGGCGATTTCCAAATCCTCCTCGGCGCATTCGAAATGCTCGGCGGCAAGCTTTAGGATTTTCTGCCGCACCACTTTGGCGGCTTCGTTGACGGCATTGCCCGCGACCACCGCGCCGCGGCTGGCAAAGGTGCCGGCGCCCCAGTAGAACTGATCGGTATCGCCGGTGACCACGTCGATATTACGCACGTCGACGCCGACTTGATCGGCGGCGATCTGGGCAAAGCTGGTGAAATGGCCCTGACCCTGGGTGCCGATGCCGGTGGCGACGCTGACTTTGCCGTTGGCCTGGACTTGAACCTTGGCGCCTTCATACGGTCCGATGCCGGTGCCTTCGACGTAACAGGCAAGGCCGATGCCGACATGGCGGCCTTGCGCGCGTAATCGCGGCTGTTCCTCGTCGAGGAACTGTCGATAGCCGATCAGCTCGAGCGCTTTATCGAGGATCGGCTCGTAATTGCCGCTGTCGTATTCGAGTGGCGTAAAATCCTGATAGATGATCTCGTTGTTATACGGGAATGCGTCGGCTGGGATGAAATTGCGCCGCCTGATCTCCGCGCAATCGATGCCCAGTTCGCGCGCCGCGATGTCCAGCAGCCGCTCGATGACGAAGACGCCATGCTGGCGGCCGGCGCCGCGGTAAGGCGTGACGATCGGCTTGTTGGTAAATACCGCCGTAAAGGTGCTGTCGTAGTGCGGAACCACGTAGGGGCCGAGCAACGTGCATTGGCTGTTGATCGGCACCGTCAGTCCATAAGGATTATAGGCACCGGTATCGTGCAAAAATATGTCCTTAATGCCGAGGATTTTGCCGTCGCGCGACAGCGCCATTTCCGCATCATGGGTCTGGCCGCGCTCCTGCGTGGTGGCAAAAAAATGTTCGAGGCGGTCTTCGATCCATTTGACGGGGCGATTGAGCTTCATCGCCGCCCAGGGCACGACGACCTCTTCCGGGTAGAACAGCATGATCTTCGGCCCAAATCCGCCGCCGACGAATGGCGCAATGACCCGCACCTGCCGCTCGCTCAAGCCCAGCATGCCGGCGAGCCCGTTGCGCAGAAACACCGGCGCCTGGGTGGTGTCCCAGATCGTCAGCTGATTGGCGCGGCCGTCCCACTTGGCGACGACACCACGGGTTTCGATCGGCATCGACGCACCGTGATCGTAGAGGAAGCGGCGCGCGACCAGATGCTCGGCGCGGGCACGGGCGGTCTCGTAGTTACCCCGGCTTTGCCGGGCGTGGGCGGCGATATTGCTGCGCACGTCGTCGTGGACGCGCGCGGCATCGTGTTCGATCGCCTTTTCCAGATCGACAATGGCGGGCAGCGGATCGAGATCGACTTCGATGTCGGCGAGCGCGTCCTCGGCGATATAACGCGACTGCGCCAGGACGACCGCCAGCGGCTCGCCGACGTGGCGCACTTTGTCCTTGGCCAGCGGCACTTGCGTGCGCTGGTTGAAAACGACGCCGGCGATCGGCGGCGGCGGCACCAGCAGCGGCCCCGGCGCCCAATAGGCGCCGAGATCGTCGGCGGTGTACACCGCGACGACGCCAGGACGTGCACGCGCCGCCGTCACGTCGATCGAGCGGATACGGGCGTGAGCGGCGCTGCTGCGCAGGAAGGCCGCGTACAGCATTCCAGGCAGTTCGACATCGTCGACGAACAGCGCCTGGCCGCTCAGCAGCCGGGCATCCTCGTTGCGGGTGATCGGAGCACCGAAGCTGCGTGTCGTCATCTCGTCAACCCCGCAATCGTTCGGCGGCCAGCAACATAGCATCGACAATGTGCTGATAGCCGGTGCAGCGGCATAGATTGCCGGACAACGCCTCACGGATTTGCGCTTCGTCCGGCGCCGGCGTTTCGTCGAGGAACACCTTCATGGTCATCAGGATACCGGGCGTGCAATAGCCGCATTGCAAGCCATGGCAGTCGCGCATGGCTTCTTGGATCGGGTGAAGATGGTTGCGGTCCCCCGCCAGCCCTTCGACCGTCATGACGGCGTGGCCGTCGGCCTGCGCCGCCAGCATCAGACAGGAGCGCACGGCGACGCCGTCGAAAATCACCGTGCAGGCGCCACAGACACCATGCTCGCAGCCGACATGAGTTCCGGCGAGCAACAGGTCGTGGCGCAGGAAGTCGCTGAGCAGCAGGCGCGATTCGACGGTGCGGCGGTATGCCGTGCCGTTCACCGTCACGGTGACGGTGTGATCATCGGTTTCGCTGCCGGATTGGCTGTCGGTGCTCACGCGCTCGCCCGCTTGTTCGCCTCGGCTAACGCGCGCTTGGTCAACACGCCGGCCAGATGCCGCTGGAACTCCTTGCTGGCGTGAATGCTGCCGCCCGGATCGATGGCCCGCTGCACCAGATCACCCGCCTGATCGATTTCCGCCGGACCGATCAGCCGGCCGAAAAGCGACGCGCCCGCGTCCTCGGCCAAGACCGGCGTCTCGCCGGCGTTGCACAGCCCGATCCGCGCCTCGGCGCAGCGTCCGTCATCGTCGACCTGCACGGTGCAGGCGACACCGATGAGCGCGAAATCGCCGCGCCGGCGCGCCACTTCCATGAAGCAGGCGCCTGAGCGCGGCTTGGCAACCGGCAGCTCGACCTCGACCAGCATCTCATCCGCCTGTAAGGCCGTGACGAGCGCGCCCGAAAAGAATTCCGATGCGGCGATCCATCGTTCGCCCCTTTTGGATTGCGCGCGTAGTCTGGCGGCAAGCGCCACGGCGATGGCGGGCATTTCGGACGCCGGGTCGGCATGGGCGAGATTGCCGCCGATGGTGCCGCGGTTACGGATTTGCGGGTGCGCGATGTGCGGCAGGGCTTCGGCAATAAGCGGAAAGTCCCGCGCCGTCGCCGGATCGCGCTCCAGCGCGCAATAGCGCGTTAAGGCGCCGACATGGACGCTCTCCGGCCCCGATTTCTTCATTCCCGAGAGCCCGGTCAGCGGATTTATATCGATCAGCACCGCAGTCTGGGTCAGACGAAAATTCATCGTCGGCAAGAGACTCTGGCCCCCGGCGAGGAAACGGGCTTCGTCGCCATATTCGGCCTTCAGCGCCAAGGCTTGCTCGAGGCTACGAGCGGCAATGTACCGAAACGGCGCGGGTTTCATGCTACTGGGGCAACATCGCAAAATACGCCTGCGGGGCAGGCTGGAAGGGCTCGCCGGGACGAGCCACAATATTATGCGTACAGTCCCGCACAAGGCTACAGTGCCGGGAGGCCGGACGATTTTGCTTGCCCAATTTTCTGTCAGCGTGGGTAAATCTTGGGCGCGGATTCCAAGGCCGGTTCTGCCAGTATTTTTCGATGGGATATGGCGCCGCAACGGCCTCGCCGCCATCCGGCCAGACCGCGGCAATCGGCCCGGCGCTTGCAACGGCCGGCCCAGGTAGATGAAGCCATGCTAGCACCGAACGAAACAAACAGTGCCGACGGTCCTGCGGTCACGCCCACGGCGCTGGTGGTCCGCGCGCAAGGTGTCGGCCTGACCTATCAAACGGCTGACGGCGAGGTCGAGGCGCTCTCCAACGTCAATCTGGACATTGCCGAAGGCGACTTCGTCTCCTTCATCGGCCCATCCGGTTGCGGTAAGACCACGCTGTTGCGGCTCATTGCCGACCTTGAGAAGCCCACCGCCGGAAGCATCCTCATCAACGGCGTCACCGCCGAACAAGCGCGCTTGCACCGGCAATACGGCTATATTTTCCAGGCCCCAGCGCTCTATCCATGGCGGACGATCGAGCGCAACGTGACGCTGCCGCTGGAGATCATGGGTTTCGATGCGGCGGCGCGCCGCGAGCGCGTCGAGCGCTATCTCAAGCTCGTCAATCTGTCCGGCTTCGAGCGCAAATATCCGTGGCAATTATCCGGCGGCATGCAGCAGCGCGCCTCGATCGCGCGCGCCTTGTCCTTCGAGCCGGCGCTATTGTTGATGGACGAACCGTTCGGCGCGCTCGACGAGATCGTACGCGACCATCTCAACGAGCAATTGCTTCGTTTGTGGAATCAGACAAAGAAAACGGTCGTGTTCGTGACCCACTCGATCCCCGAAGCGGTGTTCCTGTCGACCAAGATCGTGGTGATGTCGCCGCGACCCGGGCGGATCATCGATATCATCAGTTGCGATTTTCCCCGCGACCGCACGCTCGAAGTCCGCGAGACGCCGGAATTCCTCAAGATCGCGCAGCGCGTGCGCTCGGGATTGCGTTCGGGCCATTCCTATGACGAGTAGCGCGCCTGTGACGAGTAGCAGGCTTTCCGCGGCCCGCCCGGCCGAGATTCGGTGGCATCCAACAGTCGTTCGCTACGCGCCGGTGGTCGTGATCGTGCTGGCGCTGATCGCGATCTGGTACATGGCCGCGATACTCATGAATATGAACATCGTGCGCGGCGCATTCGAGCGCAATGACACCTCTTACACGACCGCGGAGCTGATTGCCGGCACCTTGAGTGCAGAGCGGCCGTTGTTGCCGGCGCCACATCAGATCATCGAGACGTTCGGCGACGATGTATTCGGTTGGCCGGTGACGTCGCCGCGCAGTCTCGTCTATCATAGCTGGGTCACGCTGTCGGCGACCTTCCTCGGCTTCCTGCTCGGCGCCGGTTTCGGTGTTATTCTCGCCGTGATGATCGTGCACGCGCGTACTTTGCAGAAGAGTCTCTTGCCCTGGATCATCTGTTCGCAGATGGTACCGATCCTGGCGGTGGCGCCCATCGTCATTGTCGTGCTGGGCGCAATCGGGCTACGCGGGCTGTTACCGAAGGCGATTATTTCGGCCTATTTATGTTTTTTTCCGGTCACCATCGGCGTGGTGAAAGGCTTAAGTTCTCCCGATCCGATGCAGCGCGATCTGATGCGGACCTGGTCCGCGACACAGGCGCAAGTATTTTGGAAGCTGCGCTGGCCGTCGGCGGTACCTTATCTTTTCACCAGCCTGAAGGTCTCGATCACGATATCGCTGATCGGCGCCATCGTCGCTGAACTACCGACCGGCGCGCAAGCTGGGCTCGGGGCGCGGCTGCTGGCGGGCTCCTATTACGGGCAGACCGTCCAGATTTGGGCGGCACTCGTAGCCGCATCAGTGCTTGCTGTCGGCCTGATCGGCCTGGTCAGCCTGGTCGAGCGCTGGGTAGGGCAACTGATGGGAGCGCGCAAATGACCTTGAGTTGGCAGCGCCTCGTCTGCTTCGGCGCAGCTCTTGGCATGATGGCCGCAACACTGCTGCCGTTGTCGAGCGAACCGACCGCAAGCCTTGTCGACCGACCGGCGTTGCTGTTGGCGACCCTGCTGACAGCCGCGCTGTATTCGGGTGCGGCGCTGGTCGGTCCGCGGTTATCGATTGCGCTCGCGCTCGCCGGCGTCGTGCTGAGCTGCTGCGTGACGCTTGCCTTGCTGCGCGATTCTACGATTGCCGGCTATGCCACAAGGGGCGTGTGGCTACCGGTGCTGGCGACCTGGATCGCGGCGTGGCTGGGTGTCGCCAAGCTGGCGGGCGTCAAGCCACATGATAAGACCGCCTCCCGCACGATCGATCTGGCGATTCCGTTGCTGTTCGGCGCCTTTGTATTCTATCTGTGGGAAGTGGCGGTGCGCGGCTTCGGCGTGCCCACAGTGTTGTTTCCGCCTCCGAGCGCGATCGCCGCACGGTTCTTCGGTTCGCCTTGGATGTTGTGGCAGGATTTCTTCCAGACCTTCATTCTTGGCGTGCTTACCGGTTACATCATCGGCTGCGGCGCCGGCTTCCTCGTTGCCGTAATCGCTCACCGTTATACCTTTCTCGGACGCGGGCTGCTGCCGATCGGTAATTTCGTCTCCGCTTTGCCGATCGTCGGCGTTGCACCGATTATGGTGATGTGGTTCGGGTTCGACTGGCCGTCGAAAGCAGCCGTCGTCGTTGTCATCACGTTTTTCCCGATGCTGGTGAATACGCTCGCCGGCCTTAACGCCGCGGGGCATATCGAGCGCGACCTGATGCGCTCCTATGGTGCTGCCCACCGCCAGACCCTGCAAAAGCTCTATTTGCCGGCGGCGATGCCGTTCATTTTCAATGCCCTGAAGATCAATTCGACGTTGGCCTTTATTGGCGCTATTGTGGCTGAGTTCTTTGGCACGCCCACGGTGGGAATAGGCTTTCGCATCTCGATCGAAGCTGGCCGGATGGCGCTCGACGTGGTGTGGGCCGAGATCGCGCTGGCCGCTATTGCCGGCATGGCCTTCTACGGAATTGTCGCGCTCGCCGAGCGCGCGACGACCTTTTGGCATCCATCCTATCGGACCTGACTCGGCGGTTCGTCTATCCACTTGGAGTATGGGAAGATGAGAAAGATGACGATGATTGCGGCGGTCGCGGCCTTCGGGCTGCCGGTCGCCGCCGCTCACGCCGCGGATCCGGTGACGGTCCAGCTAAAATGGGTCGCGCAGGCGCAGTTCGCCGGTTATTTCGTCGCCAAGGACAAGGGCTTCTACAAGGACGCCGGTCTCGACGTGACCATTAATCCCGGCGGTCCGGATGTCGCTCCGCCGCAAGTGATCGCCGGCGGCGGCGCCGACGTGGTTGTCGACTGGATGCCC